>Ga0307436_1000567_pt1 | contig 17460 bp, 16 predicted proteins | sample SalMarWE160440MG_FD_202513 | JGI IMG/M metagenome (GOLD analysis project Ga0307436, IMG submission 202513) | Salt marsh sediment microbial communities from the Plum Island Ecosystem LTER, Massachusetts, United States - WE1604-40 | ecosystem: Environmental > Aquatic > Marine > Intertidal zone >...
TTGCGAGCCCGCCGGCAGGCGCCGCACCCCGCCCCGCTCAATAGACGCCTCTAGAGAACGCCCCTTTCACGGGCAGGGATGGGGTCAATATGGAGGCGGCCCGGCGAGCGGGGATAAGTATTTTTCGGGGGCGTTTTGAAGGCGGCAAAATCGGTGGGTTATCCCCGGGTCCCTGCCTTCTAATCTTCCGGGCAAAGATAGTTGACGAACGCCTTGGCGTCGAAGCGGGAATCGAGCATGCCGTAGGTGGAGCGCCACGGCTTGCCGAGGCGCGTCTCGAGGAAGGCGTCGGCGACCACCGAGGGGAAGCGGCGCCTGAGCGCCGCCGCCGCCACCGTCATCGCCAGCTGCTCGGTGAGGATGCGGGCCGACCCCTCGTCGGCGAGCGCCACCGCCGTCGCCGCCCTGAGCACGTTGAGCGTCGACTTGGCGGTCGTCCCGAGCGCGTCCTCGATGTTGGCGAGCACCGCTTCCAGCGGCTCGGAACTCTTGCGCAGCACCCGCATCACGTCGAGGCACATGACGTTGCCGGCGCCCTCCCAGATCGAGTTGACCGGCGCCTCGCGGTAGAGGCGCGGCAGGCGGCTTTCCTCGACGTAGCCGTTGCCGCCCAGGCACTCCATCGCCTCGGCGATCATCGGCGGCGCCACCTTGGTGACCCAGTACTTGACGGCCGGTGTCATCAGCCGGGCGAACGCCGCCTCGGCCGGATCGTCGCCGGCGCGGTCATAGGATTCGGCGAGCCGGAAGGCGAGCGCCGCCGCCGCCACCGAATCGAGCGTCATGTCGGCCAGCACACGCGTCATCAGCGGCTGGTCGACCAGCAACTGACCGAACGCCTTGCGGTAGCGGCAATGGTGGGCGGCCTCGGCCAGGGCGATGCGCATCAGGCCGGCCGAGGCGACGGCGCAGTCGAGGCGGGTGAGCGTCACCATGTCGATGATGGTCGCCACGCCCTTGCCGGCCTCGCCGATCAGCCACGCCGCCGCCTCGTCGAACTCGACCTCGGCGGTGGCGTTGGAGCGGTTGCCGAGCTTGTCCTTGAGACGGACCAGGCGCATGCCGTTGCGGCTGCCGTCGGGGAGGTGGCGCGGCATCAGAAAGCAGCTGAGGCCGTCGTCGGTCTGAGCAAGCACCAGGAAGCCGTCGCTCGACGGCGCCGACAGGAACCATTTGTGGCCGGTCACCCGCCACACCCCGCCGCCGGCCTCGCTCGCCGCGGTGGTGGCGGTGGCGAGGTCGCTGCCGCCCTGTTTTTCGGTCATGCCCATGCCGAGGGTGACGCCGGCCTTGTCGCCGAGCGGCCGCTGGCTCGAATCGTAGCGGCGCGAGCGGATGCGCGGCAGCCAGTGATCGGCAAGCGCCGGGGCGTACGCGAGGGCGGCGACCGCGGCATTGGTCATGGTCATCGGGCAGATGTGGCCGCACTCGACCTGGGCGGTCATGTAAAGCCGCGCCGCCCGTGCGGCAGCCCGCGTCTGGCCGTCGCCGCCGTCGCTGTCCCAGGTCGAGCAGTGCAGCCCGGCGGCGACGCTGCGCCGCATCAGCGCATGGTAGGCCGGATGGAACTCGACCGTATCGATGCGCGCGCCGCTGGCGTCGTGGGTCCTCAGGATCGGCGGGAACTGATTGGCGATGCGGCCGAGCTCGAAGCTCTCCGCCGTCCCCCAGGCGGCACCGTGTTCGCCGAGCCCGTCGATCACCGGCTGCGCCAGCCCGTCGGTGAGCGCGGCGAGCGCCGGATCGTCGGTGAACAGATTGCGGCCGGCGAACGGCGGCGATTGATTCAGCACATCGTGCGTATCAGCCGATGAAGCCACCTGCCCCTCCAATCGCCGCGGCCGCCGGCGATTCGCCCGCGGTTAGCCTATCACGCGGCCCGTCGCCGCGCTTGCCCGCTTGCCCGACTCCCCCTATAGCGATGGCTTTGATGAACGCCCCTCCGCTCCCGCCGGCCGTGACTTTCGGACACCGGCACCTTTTGGGCATCGAGGGCCTCACCGCCGCCGAGATCGTTGGCCTGCTCGACCTGGCCGAGGCCGCCGTCGAGGTCAGCCGCAAGATCGAGAAAAAGAAGGCGGTGCTGAGGGGCCGCACCCAGGTCAACCTGTTCTTCGAGCCCTCGACCCGCACCCAATCCTCCTTCGAAATCGCCGGCAAGCGTCTCGGCGCCGACGTCATGAACATGGCGGTGGCCGCCTCGGCGGTGAGCAAGGGCGAGACGCTGATCGACACCGCCATGACCCTCAACGCCATGCGGCCGGACATCCTGGTGGTGCGCCACCATGCCGCCGGCGCCGTCGAGCTGCTGTCGCACAAGGTGTCGTGCTCGGTGATCAACGCCGGCGACGGCGCCCACGAGCACCCCACCCAGGCGCTGCTCGACGCCCTCACCATCCGTCGCCACAAGGGCAAGATTGCCGGACTGGTGGTGGCCATTTGCGGCGACATCGCCCACAGCCGCGTCGCCCGTTCCAACATCCTGCTATTGAACGCGCTCGGCGCGCGCGTGCGCGTCATCGGCCCCTCGACGCTGATGCCCGCCGGCATCGAGCGCATGGGCGTCGCGGTGTTCAGCGAGATGGCCGCCGGCCTCGCCGGTGCCGACATCGTCATGATGCTGCGTCTGCAGCGCGAGCGCATGGACGGCAGCTTCGTTCCCTCGGTGCGCGAGTATTTCCATTTCTTCGGCCTCGACGAGGCCAAGCTCGCGGCCGCCAAGCCGGACGCGCTGGTGATGCATCCCGGTCCGATGAACCGCGGCGTCGAGATCGATTCGGCCGTCGCCGACGGGGCGCAGAGCCTGATCCGCGAGCAGGTCGAGATGGGGGTGGCGGTGAGGATGGCGGTGCTGGAAGCGCTCGCCGCCCACCTGCCGAACGCGTGATGGCGACCGCTGCTTCCCCGCGGGCGCACGGTGCCGACCGCCCGGTGGTCTTCGACAACGCCCGCGTCGTCGATCCCTCGCGCGACCTCGACACCATGGGCACCGTCATCGTCGCCGACCGGCGCATCGTCGCCGCCGGGCCCGAGGCAGCCGGCGCGGCGCGCCCGGCCGGCGCCGAGGTGGTGGATTGCGGCGGCGCCGTGGTGGCGCCGGGCATCGTCGACATGCGCGTCTTCGTCGGCGAGCCGGGCGCCGAGCATCGCGAGACCTTCGCCTCGGCCGGTGAGGCGGCCGCCGCCGGCGGCGTCACCGCGCTCGTCACCATGCCCGACACCGACCCGGTGATCGACGACATCGCGCTCGTCGATTTCATCGGCCGCCGCGCCCGCGACGAGACCGGGGTGCGCGTCTACCCGGCGGCGGCGCTGACCAAGGGGCTTGCCGGCGGCGCGATGACCGAGCTCGGTCTGTTGCGCGAGGCCGGTGCGATCGCCTTCACCGACGGCCGCCGCACGGTGACGAACGCCGCGGTCATGCGCCGCGCGCTCAGCTACGCCCGCGACTTCGGCGCCCTCATCATGCACCACGCCGCCGACCCCGCCCTCGTCGGCAACGGCGTCATGAACGAGGGCGAGGCGGCCACCCGCCTCGGGCTTGCCGGCATCCCCCGGGAAGCCGAGACCGTCGTCGTCGAACGCGACATCCGTCTCGCCGCCCTCACCGGCGGCCGCTATCACGCCGCGCTGATTTCGTGCGCCCAGTCGCTCGACGTGGTGCGCCGCGCCAAGGCCGCCGGCCTCGCCGTCACCTGCGGCGTATCGGTCAACCACCTCACCCTCAACGAAAACGACATCGGCCCCTACCGGACGTTCTTCAAGCTGTCGCCGCCGCTGCGCGCCGAAGACGACCGCCGCGCCATGGTCGCCGGCCTCGCCGACGGCTCCATCGACGTGATCGTGTCGAGCCACGATCCCCAGGACGTCGACACCAAGCGCCACCCCTTCGCCGAGGCCGCCGACGGCGCGGTCGGTCTGGAGACGCTGCTCGCCGCGGCGCTGCGACCGGTCCACAACGGCGAGGTCGACCTCGTCACCCTGTTCCGCGCCCTTGCCACCCGCCCGGCCGAACTGCTCGGCCTCGAGGTCGGCCGCCTCGCCCCGGGCGCGCCCGCCGACCTGATCGTCGTCGATATCGACGCGCCGTGGGTGTGCGACGCCGAGCGCCTGCGCTCGCGCTCGAAGAACACGCCGTTCGAAGGCGCTCGCTTCACGGGAATTGTGCGGCGCACCCTGGTTGCCGGCCGCACCGTCTACGCCTACGCTCCCGGCTGAACGGGGGCGTTCGGGCCGATGTCGATGGAATGCCCTGCCGCGGCTCGTCGCCATGTGGGGATTGGGCGCCGATGACTGACGTGCTGACGTGGGGTTCCGCCGCCGCCCTGGTTCTCGGCTACCTGTTCGGCTCGGTTCCGTTCGGCATGCTGTTCACCCGCCTCGCCGGCCTCGGCGACATCCGCCGGATCGGCTCCGGCAATATCGGCGCAACCAATGTATTGAGAACCGGCCGCAAGGGACTCGCCGGACTCACGCTTCTCGCCGACGCCGCCAAGGGCGCCGCCGCCGTTTTCGTCGCCGGCGCGCTGTTCACCGCCCCGGCAGCGCTGGTCGCCGGCCTCGGCGCCTTCCTCGGCCATCTCTTCCCGGTCTGGCTCGGCTTCAGGGGCGGCAAGGGGGTCGCCACCTACCTCGGCGTGCTCGCCGCGGCGAACTGGCCGGCAGCGCTGATCTTCGCGGCGATCTGGCTTGCCGTCGCCGCCCTGTCGCGGTTTTCCTCGCTGAGCGCGCTGGCCGCCAGCCTGGTCACCCCGTTCCTGCTGTTCGCCCTCGGCGCCCCGACGACGGCGCTCCTCTTCCTCGTCCTCACCGCGATCCTTTGGCTTCGCCACATCGGCAACATCCGCCGGCTGGTCGCCGGCAGCGAGAGCCGCATCGGCGAGCGGCGATGAACGGGGGCGCCGGCCTCCACCTCGGCGACGACGAGCGACGCGACTGGCTCCGACTCATCCGCAGCGAGAACGTCGGCCCGGTCACCTTCCGCGAGCTGCTCGATCACTTCGGCAGCGCCGCCGCCGCCCTGACCGCGCTTCCGCGCCTGGCCGAGCGCGGCGGCCGCCGCGTGCGGGTCGCCTCGTCCGCAGAGGCGGAAGACGAGATGGCGGCGCTGGCGGCGATCGACGCCCGTCTCGTCGCTATCGGCGAGCCCGACTACCCGGCGTGGCTGGCGGCCGCCGACGGAGCGCCGCCGCTGATCGCGCTCCGCGGCAACCCGGCCTGCCTGGCCGCGCCGATGGTGGCGGTGGTCGGCTCGCGCAACGCCTCCGTCGTCGGGCGCAAGTTTGCCGCCCGCATGGCCGGCGAGCTCGGCGCGGCCGGCCTCACCGTCGCCTCCGGTCTCGCCCGCGGCATCGACGCCGCCGCTCACGAGGGCTCGCTCGCCACCGGCACGGTCGCCGTGTTCGCCGGCGGCCTCGAACGTCCCTACCCGCCTGACAACCTGGAGCTGGCGGCGCGTATCCTCGACCGCGGTGCCCACCTCAGCGAAATGCCGATCAACTGGCAGCCGCGCGGACGCGATTTTCCCCGCCGCAACCGGATCATCTCGGGGCTGGCGATGGGGGTCGTCGTCGTCGAGGCGGCCGAGCGCTCCGGCTCGCTGATCACCGCGCGCCGCGCCGCCGACCAGGGCCGCCTTGTGTTCGCCGTGCCCGGCTCGCCGCTCGACCCCCGTGCCGCCGGCAGCAACCGCCTGCTCAAGGAAGGCGCCACTTTGGTCACCGAAGCCGAGGATGTGATCGCCGCGTTGCGTCCGATGTTGGCCGGCGCGCCGGCGCAAGGCGGGCGCGGCAGACTCGGCGAACCCGACCGCCCGCCGCCCGAGCCGCCCGCCGGCGCCGCCGGCGACGACCGCCGGCTGGTGCTCGAGGCGCTCGGCCCCTCGCCGGTGGCGATCGACGAGGTGATACGCTTCACCGGCCTGACGCCGGCTCTGGTTCACCTCGTCCTCATCGAGCTCGACCTTGCCGGACGGCTCGAACGCCATCCCGGTCAGCGGGTATCGCTGATCTAGCCTGGCGCGATGGTTTGCCCCGGTGGCGCGGCCGTTTGAGCGCGGCCGCTCGCTCTGCACCGTTGCGATGCTCTCGGCCTCTTCAGCCGCCATCGATTGGCCGACACCGGCTGCAGCGGTCGGCGCAAGACGGGCGCCGGTTCAGGCGCAGCTATGCCGCGTCCGGTTCGGCCTGGTGTTTGCGCCCGCCGGCCACCGCCTTGGCCTCGTCCGCCGCCATTGCCAGAAGGTAGGCCACGAACCCGAGGTCGTTCTTGAGCGCAATCTCGCGCAGTTCGCTCGCCAGGCTGCTGATGTACCCGGCCGCCTCGACCGCACCCGCCGTCTTGCCCTTGTTTGTCAACATCGCCATCGCCGTGGTCCCGTACCTAACTCGGCGTCTCCCCTTCCCTCGAAGGCGACACGGTCGTCTTATACAATCAAAGAATGTATTAATTCAATAAGACAACCAAAGATATGCCGCAGCGGACGCTCACGGCGGCGACGACGGACAAGACCGCCTGTGAAACCGGGATCTTGACCGCAAGCCGCCATCGTTGCCGCGAAGCCGCGGCACGGTCAGGAACGGCCCCGCCCCGTTCGCACTTGCAGCATGCAGGCGACAATCCCATCTTTGCCTTGCCGGCGGGCTTCGATTGACAGTCCCGATCGAATTTTGGAATGTCCGGCCCCGCTTCCGCCCCACCGCGCTTTTCATATCAGGCGGGCGTCCGCAACCGGCGGACCCGACAATTCTGGGAGGTTGGAGCCACGCCTCGCGGCATGAGCGCCCCGCATCAATGAACATCGTCATCGTCGAATCGCCGGCCAAGGCCAAGACCATCAACAAGTACCTGGGTCCCGGCTACCAGGTCCTCGCCTCCTACGGTCACGTGCGCGACCTGCCGGCCAAGAACGGCTCGGTCGACCCGGACGAGGATTTCGCCATGCTGTGGGCGGTCGACGACAAGGCGAAGAAGCGCCTTGCCGACATCGCCGCGGCGGTCAAGGGCGCCGACCGCCTGATTCTGGCGACCGACCCCGACCGCGAGGGCGAAGCGATCTCGTGGCATGTGCTGGAGGTGCTCAAGGGCCGCCATGCTCTCGACGGCAAGCCGGTCGAGCGCGTTGTCTTCAACGCCGTCACCCGCGCCGCCGTGCTCGACGCCATGCGCCATCCGCGCACCATCGACGCCGCCCTGGTCGACGCTTACCTCGCCCGTCGCGCCCTCGATTATCTGGTCGGCTTCACCTTGTCGCCGGTGCTGTGGCGCAAGCTCCCCGGCGCCCGTTCGGCCGGACGCGTGCAGTCGGTGGCGCTGCGTCTGGTGTGCGACCGCGAGAACGAGATCGAGGTCTTCAAGCCGCGCGAATACTGGTCGGTGGCTGTCACGCTCGCCACGCCCGATGGCGGCCGCTTCGTCGCCCGCGTCGTCGGCTTCGACGGCGCCAGGATCGGCCGTCTCGACATTCCCGATCAGACGACGGCGCACGAGATCGAAGCCGCGCTGAGGTCGGGCGCCTACACCGTCGCCTCGGTCGAGGCCAAGCCCGTCAGGCGCAACCCGCCGCCGCCGTTCACCACCTCGACCCTCCAGCAGGAGGCCTCCCGCAAGCTCGGCTTCGCCGCCTCGCGCACCATGCAGGTGGCGCAGCGCCTTTACGAAGGCGCCGAGATCGGCGGCGACACCGTCGGCCTCATCACCTACATGCGCACCGACGGCGTCCAGGTCGCCCCGGAAGCGATTGCCGGGGCGCGCTCGACCATCGCCGACCGCTACGGCACGAGCTACCTGCCGGGGCAGGCGCGCGCCTATCAGACCCGCGCCAAGAACGCCCAGGAGGCGCACGAGGCGATCCGCCCCACCGATCTCGACCGTTCGCCCGACTCGATCGCCGGCCTGATCGATCCCGACCAGGCCCGGCTCTACGAGCTGATCTGGAAGCGGATGATCGCCAGCCAGATGGCCTCGGCCGAGCTCGAGCGCACCACCGTGGCCATCGACGCCGGCGTCGCCCGCCCGGTGAACCTGCGCGCCACCGGCCAGGTGGTCCGTTTCGACGGGTTCCTCACCCTTTACCAGGAAGGGCGCGACGAGGACGGCGAGGACGAGGACGGCAGCCGGCTGCCGGCGATGGCGCCGGGCAACCGCCTGAGCGAGCACGGCATCGCCAGCGAGCAGCATTTCACCGAGCCGCCGCCGCGCTACACCGAGGCGACGCTGATCAAGAAGATGGAGGAACTCGGCATCGGCCGCCCGTCGACCTACGCCGCGACGCTGTCGGTGCTGCGCGACCGCGGCTACGTCCGCCTCGACAAGCGCCAGTTGGTGCCCGAGGACAAGGGCCGGCTGGTCACCGCCTTCCTGGAAAGCTTCTTCGAGCGCTACGTCGAATACGACTTCACGGCCGACCTCGAGGAGAAGCTCGACAAGATCTCCAACGGCGAATTGCCGTGGAAACAGGTGCTGCGCGATTTCTGGCAGCAGTTCTCCCGCGACGTCGACCAGACCAAGGACCTGCGCGTCGCCGAGGTGCTCGAGCATCTCAACGAGCTGCTCGGCCCGCACGTCTTTCCGCCGCGCGAGGACGGCGGCGACCCCCGCCAATGTCCCTCCTGCGGCAACGGCAAGCTGTCGCTCAAGGTCGGCAAGTTCGGGGCCTTCGTCGGCTGCTCGAACTATCCCGAGTGCCGCTACACCCGCCAGCTGGCCGTGTCCGGCGAGGACGGCAACGGCGCCGAGCTCGGCGGCGACGGCAAGCTCCTCGGGCGCGATCCCGACAGCGGACTGGAGGTGACGCTGAGGAGCGGCCGCTTCGGCCCCTATGTCCAGCTCGGCGCGGCGGGCTCGGGTGACGAAAAGCCGAAGCGCGCCGGTCTGCCGCGCGGCTGGGATCCGGCGGGCCTCGACCTCGACCGTGCCCTCGCCCTTCTCGCCCTGCCACGCGAGGTCGGCCTCCACCCCGAAGGCGGCGAGCCGATCACCGCCGGCATCGGCCGCTACGGGCCGTTCGTCCACCACGGCGACACCTTCGCCAGCCTCGACTCCGTCGACGACGTCTTCACCGTCGGCCTCAACCGTGCCGTCGCCCTGATCGCGGAGAAGCGCGCCGGCGGCGGCCGCCGCGGACGCGGGCGCGCCGCACCGAAGGCGCTCAAGACCCTCGGCGAGCATCCCGACGGCGGCGTGGTGACCGTGCGCGACGGCCGCTACGGGCCCTACGTCAATCACGGCAAGGTCAACGCGACGCTGCCCAAGGACATGGACCCCGACAGCGTCACCCTGGCGACCGCGCTCGAGCTTCTCGCCGCCAAGGCCGGCAAGACCGCCGCCAAAGGCCGTGCCAAGCCCAAACCCAAGACCAAGGCCAAGGCCAAACCGAAAGCCGGGGCCAAGGCCACTGCGGACGCGAGCTGAGTTGGCCCGTCGCACCGTCAAGGCCGCCCGCACGCTGCCCACCCGCGAGGAGGTGCTTGCCTTCATCGCCGAGCATCCCGGCAAGACCGGCCGCCGCGACATCGCCCGCGCCTTCGGTGTCAAGGGTACCGCCCAGCGCATTGCATTGAAGAGCCTGATCGGCGAGCTCGCCGACGAGGGCCTGGTCGAGCGCCACCGGGGGCGCTTCGCGCGCCCGGGCGACCTGCCGTCGGTGAGCGTGCTCGAGGTCACCGGCCGCGACCGCGACGGCGAACTGACCGCCGCACCCGCCGAGTGGCCGGCCGAACAGGGCGAGGCGCCGCGGATCGTGATCGCCGGCGGCCGTGCGCGACGCGGTCCGGCGCCGGGCGTCGGCGACCGGGTGCTGGCGCGGCTCACCGCGGGCGAAGCCGGCGGCCCCGACTACCTCGCCACCGTCATCAAGGTTCTCGCCGCCCAGCCCGCCATCCGCCTCGGGGTTGTCAGGCTGGGCGAGCGCGAGGTCCGCATCGAACCGGTCGACCGCAAGCAGAAGGAGCTGGTCCTCACCGATCCCGGCACCGCCCGGGAGGGCGACCTCGTCGAGGTGGCCGTCAGCCGCGGCGGCCGCTACGGCCTCGATCGGGCGCGGATCGTCGCAACCATCGGTTCGATGAAGAACGAGAAGGCGGTGAGCCTCATCGCCATCCACGCCCACGCCATCCCGCATGTCTTCCCGCCGCAAGCGCTGGCCGAGGCGGCAGCGGCGCACGCAGCGCCGCTCAAGGGCCGCGACGACTGGCGCGATCTGGCGCTCCTCACCATCGACCCCGCCGACGCCAGGGATCACGACGACGCCGTCCACGCCGCGCCCGATCCCGACCCCGCCAACAAGGGCGGCCACATCGTCACCGTCGCCATCGCCGACGTCGCCTGGTACGTGCGCCCGGCTTCGGCGCTCGATCGCGAGGCCCTTGGCCGCGGTAACTCGGTCTACTTCCCCGACCGGGTAGTGCCGATGCTGCCCGAGCGCATCTCCAACGACCTGTGCTCGCTGCGCGCGGGCGAGGACCGTCCTGCGCTTGCGGTGCGCATGGTCTTCGCCGCCGACGGCCGCAAGCTCGGCCATCGCTTCCATCGCGTGATGATGCGTTCGCCGGCGGCTCTCACCTACGCGCAGGCGCAGGACGCCTTCGACGGCCGCTTCGGCGACTTGAATCGGAATGTCAGGACCGCGCTGGCAAGCCTCTGGGATGCCTATCAAAGCCTCAGCCGCGGACGTGCGGAACGCGAGCCGCTGGAGCTGGACCTGCCGGAGCGCAAGGTGGTGCTCGGCAAGGACGGAGCGATCGACCGGGTCGTTGTGCCCGAGCGGCTGGAATCCCATCGCCTGATCGAGGAGTTCATGATCCAGGCCAACGTCGCCGCCGCCGAAACGTTGGAGGCCAAGAAGTCACCGCTGGTCTATCGCATCCACGACACCCCCTCGCTCGCCAAGCTGGAGGCGCTGCGCGAGTTCCTCAAGTCGATCGAGATGACGTTGCCCAAGGGCGGCAACCTCAGGCCCGCCCACTTCAACCGCATCCTCGAGCGCGCCCGCGACAGCGAGCACGGCCCGCTGCTCCACGAGGTCGTCCTGCGCACCCAGGCGCAGGCCGAATACAGCCATGAGAACATCGGTCACTTCGGTCTCAGCCTGCGCCGCTACGCCCATTTCACCTCGCCCATCCGCCGCTACGCCGACCTGATCGTCCACCGCGCCCTCATCCGCGCGCTCGCGCTCGGCCCCGGCGCGCTGGCGAAGGATGCCGAGGACCGCCTGCCCGAGATCGCCGCCAGCATTTCCGCCGCCGAGCGCCGCGCCATGGCCGCCGAGCGCGACACCATCGACCGGCTGGTCGCCAACTGGCTGGCCGAGCGGATCGGCGCCACCTTCACCGGCCGCATTTCCGGCGTCACCCGTGCCGGCCTGTTCGTCAGGTTGGACGAGACCGGCGCCGACGGCTTCGTGCCGATGCGCTCGCTGACCGGCGACTATTTCCGCTACGACGAGGCCCGCCGCGCCCTCATCGGCGCCCGCAACGGCGAGATGCACCGGCTCGGCGATCCGGTCGAGGTGCGTCTGGTGGAAGCCGCACCGCTCGCCGGCGCACTGCGCTTTGAGCTGTTGTCGCAGGGCCGCATTCTGCCGCGCCGGGTGAGGCCAGCGGCCACCGGTGCCGGCAAAGCGCGGCGCAAGCGCACGGGCGGGCGACGCTGACTGGTGACCTCAATCGCCGGCAACCGGATTGGCGACCAGATAGACGGCGCCCGCCTCTTTCGGATTGTAAAGTGAAGCTGCGGCGGTGATGTAGAGGCTGCGCTCATCGCCGGTCAGAGCGACGGCGGTGACGTAGGGCTGCGCCACCGTGACGGTGGCCTTGAGCTGCCGGTCGCGGCCGACGACAAGCAGGTGACCGGCCCCGTATTCGGCGATGTAGAGATCGCCCCCGCGATCGACGGCGAGGCCGTCGGGGCCCACCTCCCAGCCGCGGCCTGGATCAGGTGCCTCGAGATCGTCGAGCGCGACATAGACCCGCCTGTCGGAAAGCGTGCCGTCCTTGTGCACGTCGAAGGCGAGCACCCGCCGCGACAGGTGCTCCGACACGTAGAGGGTGCGCCCGTCGGCGCTTAGAGCGACGCCGTTGGCGTAGTGGATACCCTCGGCCAGGCGGGAGAGCGTGCCTCTGCGATCGAGGTAGAGGACCGCACCGATGAGCGGCGCGTGGGCCGCGAAGATGCCCGACGACGACAGGTAGACGCCGCCCTTGCCGTCGTCGGTCGCCGCATTGGGCGTCAGGAACGACCGCCCGTTGCGGTCGCGGTCGATGATCTTGCGGGTGGCGCCGTCCCGCGAAATCAGCGCCAGCGCCGCTTCGATGTGGCAAAGCACCACCAGGCCGTCGCCGTAGCGGGCGACCTGGGTCGGACCGCAGCCCACACGCGACCACATCACCTTGTTGGCGTTGCCGTCATAGTGCATCACCCGGTCACCGCCCATTTCGGCGTAGTCGACGCCGTCGGCGACCACCAGCGGCCCTTCCGGGTAGAGCGCGCGCCCGTTGATGACCACTTCGCCACCGGCGGCGCCGACGGCTAGCGCGGCGAGCACGATTGCCGCCGTCAGCGCGCTGGCGCGGCCGCGCGGCTGCTTGACATCGACATCGCCGCACCTACTGTGCCGGCCAACCCACCGCCGCCAACCCGGGATCATCGCCATGGCCAAGGCCACCACCGTCAAGATCAAGCTCGTAAGCTCGGCCGACACCGGCTTCTATTACGTCACCAAAAAGAATTCCCGCACCAAGACCGACAAGCTGGTGATGAAGAAATACGATCCGGTCGCGCGCAAGCACGTCGAGTTTCGCGAGACCAAGATCAAATAGCCGCGCCCGGCGACGACGAAAAAGAGCACCGCCCTGGCGGTGCTCTTTTCGCGAGAATTGTGATTTGCCGCCCGGCGAAAATTAGTGGCCGGCCCAGAACGGGTTTGTACGAGGAGGCCACTCAACCCGCTCTGGAACCGGCCGACCCTACGGACCCAGGAGATGCGGCGGACCTGAGCACTCCGCAGGGTTTTCGATAATTCTTGTCCAAGTTGGAAGCGTCGCGGCGTCAATCAGCCTGTGAGCGTACCAACAGCCGCAACAAATCCCGCTCGAACGACAGCCGGACTTTATCCCCAGCGGCGCCGTTAGCAAACCGGCAACCAACAAAAAAGCGCATGTTAGTATAGATTTAGCGTTAATCGCACGAATCTGCTTGAAGTCCGCAACCTGAGCGTGTCAGGCGGCGGCGCCGGCCACCCGGTTGCGGCCGTCGCGTTTGGCCCGATAGACCGCCTCGTCCGCCCGCATGAACAGCGCTTCCGCGGTATCCTCGCGCGAAGCGAGTGAGGCGATGCCGATCGACACCGTCACCGTCACCGCCTGATTGCCGCCGGTGATGCGGAAGGGGTCGCCGGCGATGCGCTGGCGCAAACGCTCGCCGACCAGCATGGCCAGCCCCGCATCGGTGTCGGGCATGACGATGACGAACTCCTCGCCACCGAGCCGGCAGGCCAGATCGATGCCGCGTACCGCCCGCCGCACGCGCCGGGCGAATTCGCGCAGCACGTCGTCCCCGGCGGCGTGCCCGAAACTGTCGTTGATCGACTTGAAATGATCGATATCGACGACCAGCAGCGACAGCGGCTTTTCGCGCGCCTTCGCCTGCTCGATCAGGGCCGCCAGGTGACGGTCGAGGTAGCGGCGATTGTTGAGGCCGGTGAGGTCATCGGTGACCGCCATCTCCACCGTCATCTGGACACTGTCGCGCAGGCGGTCGGAGAAGCGCTTGCGGCGGATCTGGGTTCTCACCCGCGCCAGCAGTTCGTTGCGCTCGATCGGCCTCACCAGATAGTCGTTGACGCCGAGATCGAGGCCGCGCAGCAGCCGCACGTTGTCGTCGGGATCGACGATGACCAGGATGGGCAGCATGCGGGTGCGATCGAGCGAGCGCAGGTGCGAACACAGCCTGAGCGCGTCGATCTGCTTGAGGTTGAGGCTGATGACGGCCAGATCGTAGTCGCCTTCGGCGATGCGGAACAACGCCTCCTGCGGGTCGGGCTCGTGTTCGACCGTGTAGGCCGGCGCCAGCGCCTGCCTGACGCGCTCGACCGTCCCGGCGGCATCTTCGACCAGGATCACCTTGCCCCCGGCCGCCACGACGAACGGATCGAATTCCTCGTCGAAACTGATGCCGGTCGAGGCGCGTATCATCAGTTCGTCGGTGAGCACCTTGAGTCTGACCAGACTCTTCACCCGCGTGATCAGGGCGATGTCGTTGACCGGTTTGGTGAGGAAATCATCGGCGCCGGCCTCAAGTCCGGCGATGCGGTCGGCCGGCTCGTCGAGGGCGGTGATGATGACGACGGGGATGTGAGCGGTACGCGAGTTGCGCTTCAGCCGGCGGCAGACCTCGAAGCCGTCCATGCCCGGCATCATCACGTCGAGCAGCACGATATCGCATTGCCCGCGCTCGCAGACGTCCAGCGCCGCCTGGCCGTTGGTCGCGGTGACCACCTCGAAGTATTCCGCCGCCAGACGCGCCTCCAGCAGCTTGACGTTGGCGACGACGTCGTCGACGACGAGCACGCGCGCGGTCATCGCATTTCCTTATCAGCCATCACCCAGGTAGGCTTTAACCGTGTCGAGGAACGTCACCACCGAGATCGGCTTGGACAGATACGCCTCGCAGCCGCCCTGGCGGATACGCTCTTCATCGCCCTTCATGGCGAACGCGGTGACCGCGATCACCGGGATGGCCCTCAGCTCATCGTCCTCCTTGATCCACTTGGTCACTTCCAGCCCCGACACCTCGGGCAGCTGGATGTCCATCAGGATGAGATCCGGGTGATGCTCACGGGCGAGATCGATCGCCTCGAGACCGTTGCGCGTCTGGACGATGTTGTAGCCGCTCGCCTCCAGCAGGTCGTGAAAGAGCTTCATGTTGAGCTCGTTGTCTTCGACGACCAGCACGGTCTTCGCCATGATGGGTTGTCCTGTGGCCGGCTCGGCGCTCAGCGTGCCGGCGATATCCGCCATTCCCTTGGCCGCGAAGGTAGACTTGATTCATTTCGGAAAGGCAAATGTGATGTCAGAAAAGCGCCCGCGCGGCGACCGCAAGATGGCGGAATCCCTGGCCGTTGACGCGCTCGCCTTCCTTGCCGCCCGCCCCGAGGCGCTGGCGCGCTTCCTCGCGCTGAGCGGGGTCGGGCCGCAGACCCTGCGCGCCACCGCCGCCGACCCGGCCTTCCTGGCCGCCGTGCTCGACCAGTTGCTCGACAACGAGGAACTTCTGCTTGCCTATGCCGACCACGCCGGCATCGCAGCGCCGGACGTCATCGCCGCCCGCCGCCTGCTCGGCGAAGCGTGAACGGCGCGACCCGCGACGCCGTCGACCCTGCCCTGCGGCGGCGTGGCCGACAGCAGCCGTTCGCGCTCAGCGGCCCGCCGCCGCCGCTTCCGCCGCCCTCGGCGCTGCGCTCTTGTCGCCGTGATCGCGTTCGGCGATCGCTTCGTGCTTCTTGAGGTCTTCGACCGCCGCGTCGTGGTCGGCCTTGGCCGCCGCGAGCCGCTCCTTGAGCTCGTCCGCCGAGGCACTGAGGTTGTCGCGCCGCTGCATGGCGGCCTTGGCGAAGGTGGGATAGGCGAAGTGGTCGACGTCGTGGATGCCGCTGCGTTCCTGCTCGGCGGCGATCTGGCGGTCGAGATCCTTGGCCATGCGCTCGAACTCGGCGATGGTCATTTCGATCTGGGCGACCTGACGCCGCTTGTCCTCGACCTGGAAGCGCTTCAGGCGAATGGTACTGTCACGCGACTTCATCACTGCGAACTCCCTTACGCCCCCGCCGGGTGTCCCGCCCTGCAGGACATGCCGGTTCTCGTTTGCCGCCGCCCCGGCCGATAAACCTTTCGTTTACATCTCAGGTTAATCATGGCCGATGACCGCTTAATTCGGGGTAAACCTCGGGGTCTGCCGTGAATGTGCGTTCGTCGAGTCTGGTGAGTGGCTTAGTGCCGGTCCTTCAAGTTGGCTAAGAGAACGTTAACCCGGTGAATCCTTCGATATCTCAATAGAGTGTGAGGGCTACCCTAGACTTTTGATTAATTTGCTTGTGCAGTGGAATGAGGGTTTGTTAACCATTGCGTGGTAGCGTGGCGAGTCGGGGTTAGCCGTTTCTTGGTGCCGTTTTGCGTGTGCGTGCGGCGCGTACGTCACGCTGGGGCAGGCCAAGGGGGATTGGGATGCGAGTTCTGTTGATCGAGGACGACAGCGCTACCGCGCAGAGCATCGAACTGATGCTCAAGTCGGAGAACTTCAACGTCTACACCACCGACCTCGGCGAGGAAGGCGTCGACCTGGGCAAGCTCTATGACTACGACATCATTCTGCTCGATCTCAATTTGCCCGACATGTCCGGCTACGAGGTCCTGCGCACGCTGCGGCTGTCCAAGGTCAAGACGCCGATTCTGATCTTGTCGGGGCTCGCCGGCATCGAGGACAAGGTGCGCGGTCTCGGCTTCGGCGCCGACGACTACATGACCAAGCCGTTCCACAAGGACGAGCTGGTCGCCCGCATCCACGCCATCGTCCGCCGTTCCAAGGGCCATGCCCAGTCGGTGATCACCACCGGCGAGTTGACCGTCAATCTCGACACCAAGACCGTCGAGGTCAACGGCCAGCGCGTGCATCTGACCGGCAAGGAGTACCAGATGCTCGAGCTGCTGTCGTTGCGCAAGGGGACCACCCTCACCAAGGAGATGTTCCTCAATCATCTCTATGGCGGCATGGACGAGCCCGAGCTCAAGATTATCGACGTGTTCATCTGCAAGCTGAGGAAGAAGCTTGCCGCCGCCACCGGCGGCCAGAACTACATCGAGACGGTGTGGGGCCGCGGCTATGTGCTGCGCGAGCCCGAAGAGCACGAAATCCGCGAGAGCGCCTGAGTTTTACGCGCCGTCCTTCCTCCCACGGCGCGGACCTGGGAAAGCCCCGCCCCGACCCTCCCGGCGGGGCTTTTCTCGCCGTCGCCGGCCGTCAGAGCATTCCGATTTCGTGCAGCTTGGTCTCGACGGCGGCGCGGTCGAACGGCTTGAGGATGTACTCGTCCGCCCCGGCCCTCAGCGCCCGCGCCAACTGCGCGACGTCCGCCTCGCTGGCGCAGAACACCACCCGCGGCCGCTTGCCGCCCTGCATCTGTCTGAGGTTCGACAGGAAGTCGACGCCGTCCATCACCGGCAGGTGCCAGTCGAGCAGGATCATGTCGGGCATCGCGCGCTGGCAGGCGTCGATGGCGGCCCGCCCGTCGGGGGCCTCCGTCACGTCGAAGTCGAAATCCTCAAGGATGCGGCGCGCCACCTTGCGCACGACGCTTGAATCGTCGACGACGAGACAATGCCTCATGTCAATCCCCGCCGGCCGGACGCCCGACTCCCACGCTGCCGCGCCGAAAGGCTAGGACGGCAAGGGTTAAATTTGCCTGAAGGC
>Ga0307436_1000568_pt1 | contig 17459 bp, 14 predicted proteins | sample SalMarWE160440MG_FD_202513 | JGI IMG/M metagenome (GOLD analysis project Ga0307436, IMG submission 202513) | Salt marsh sediment microbial communities from the Plum Island Ecosystem LTER, Massachusetts, United States - WE1604-40 | ecosystem: Environmental > Aquatic > Marine > Intertidal zone >...
GATGAACATGGCAAGGATGATCACATCGAGCAAGACGAGTTCGAAAATACGGGAGATGATGGCGCAGGCAAATCCCCCAATCATATTGCAAAAGATCCAAGGCATGCGCGTTTTGTAGATTTGCCAGTTCCCAGCTCCCTCTTCCAATGAGAGACCTAACACTTGGAAGAGATCGGTAGAACTGCGTCTGGCCTGAGCCACATCAACTGCTTCGTCTAAATAGAGTTGGATGTCAATGATGCCGAGGAGTCTCCCTTCATCATCTACCACAGGAATAGCTAGAAGACGATGTTTGGTCAAGATTTCCATGGCCTCCCGAAGAGTGTGGTCGGCTCGAATGGTGACAACGGAACTTTCGACAATTTCGTGCACTTTTTTATCGGGATGACTGAGGAGAAGGTTGCGCGTAGAGACTACTCCTTTTAAATGTTGATCTTCATCAACTGCATAGAAGTAAAAGATTTTATCCTCAAGGGGCTGTTTGCGGATAAATTTCAGGGCTTCATCCACCGTTTGATTCATCTTGAGTGTTGTATGGATAGGCGAGATATACTCCCCTACTTTTTTGTGGAGGTCATTGCGGCTCATTGTATCTTTTCTTATAATGGAAGCTTCATGGCAAAACAATTAAAAACTTCTTGGGAAACTTCGGCAAAATGGTACGATTCTGTCGTGGGGGAGAAGGGGCACTATTATCATGAAAATGTAATCTTTCCCAAGTTGCTGAATTTGATGCAGCTCAACCCCTCCACCTCGAGCATTCTCGATCTGGGGTGTGGTCAAGGAATCCTATCGAGAAAAATTCCAAACTCCATTCCCTACATGGGTGTAGATCTATCGCCTTCTTTGATCCGAGAAGCCAAAAAGCAAAATAAGAGCCAAAACGCCCACTTTGAAATTCGGGATATTACGGAGCCCTTTCAGCTCTCCAAAAGAGATTTTTCGCATGGATGCATCCTCCTTGCTCTTCAAAACCTCGAATATCCAATCGGTGCCCTTCGAAATATGGCCTTTCACCTCATGGCCGGTGGACATCTATTTCTTGTCCTCAATCACCCCTGCTTTCGGATTCCTCGAATGAGTCATTGGGGAGAGGATGAGGGAAAGAGACTTTTGTATCGCAGGATGGATGCCTATCTTTCTAAGCAAAAAATTCCCATTCAAACCCAACCTTCAAAGGGACAGAAATCCGCGCAAACCTGGTCGTTCCACCACCCCTTGTCCTCCTATAGCAAATGGCTCAAAGAATCGGGCTTTTCAATTTTGGAAATCCAAGAATGGTCATCCGATAAACAGAGTACGGGCTCCAAGGCCAAAATGGAAAATCGAGCCCGCAGGGAATTTCCCCTCTTTTTGACCCTCGTCTGCGAGCGAAAGGGGCTTCCTAGGTGAAAAAATTGTTTTCATTTTCAACACTTAGAAGTTTGTGATATATTCACTGTCATGTGTGGTATATTTGGACACATTGGCTCCCAGAGCTCTTTTGAAAAATGTCTCCAAGGTCTCAAGTTTCTCGAGTATCGGGGATACGATTCGGCCGGCATTGCGGGGATCGAAGATGGCAATCTCATCTGCTACAAAGAAAAGGGAAAAATTGCCGATCTAGAGAAGCTGCTTGGAGAGAAGATCCATCGCTTTCAGTCCTCTATTGGACACACTCGTTGGGCCACTCATGGGAAGGCAACACAACACAACGCCCATCCTCATCTCGATGCGGAAAAAGAGGTGGCGGTTGTCCACAACGGGATCGTGGAAAACTATCGCTCTCTTCGCCTTCTCTTAGAAAGTGCGGGTGTCAACTTTACATCCGACACAGATTCTGAAGTCATCGCCCAGCTCATTGCCCATTTTTATGAGGGGGATCTCATTCAAGCTGTTCGAAAAGCGACTTCTCTGATGAAGGGTTTTTGGGGACTGGCGATCCTCCATAAAAATCATCCAGGACAAATCGTTGCCACTCGCTGTGAAAATCCCATTGTTGTGGGAATTTCAAAGGAGCATCAGGAGGCTTTTGTTTCCTCGGATCCCTACGCTTTCCAAGGAAAAGATCTCGATTTGTATTTTCTCGAAAATCATCAGATTGCTCTCATCGATCATGCGCACGTGAAAATCTACGACCTCAATGATCAAGAGATTGAGATTTCTCCTGAACATCTTGAACTGAGTAAGATGGACGCCACCAAAGGGGAATTTGAGCATTACATGCTCAAGGAAATGATGGAGCAGCCAGCGAGCATTGCCAGCTCTCTTCACGGAAGGTTTTTGTTAGAAAAAGGAGATGCCACGTTTGAAGACTTTACCCTCTCCCCCGGTCAATTCCAAGAAGTTTTGATATTGGGATGCGGAACTTCTTGGCATGCAGGCCTCATCGCTGCTCAGCAAATGCAAGAGCTTGCTGGAATCCCCGCTCGTGCTGAAATCGCCTCGGAATACCGCTATCAGAATGTCGAGGTCCGCAAAAAAACACTCGCCATTGTTCTCTCTCAATCTGGAGAGACTTTTGATACCATTGCTGCAATGCGCAAGGTCCATAGAGAAGGGGCTCATATTTTAGCGATTTGTAATGTTCCCGGTTCCACGCTGATGCGCGAGGCTGATTCGACAATTTTGCTCCGCGCAGGTCCCGAGATTAGCGTCTGCTCGACAAAGGCATTCACATCACAGCTGACAGTCCTCTCTCTTTTGGCTCTCAAGTTCGGAAGGTTTTACAAAATGAGTTTGGAAAGCGGGCAGCAATTTCTCTCTGAGCTCCTCAACCTTCCTCCGATAATCGAAACAGTATTAGAGAGACGAGAGGCCATCGCTTCAGTCGCAAGTCAGATCGCGGGAAAATCGCGCTTTCTCTTTCTCGGGAGGCAATATATGCTTCCCACTTGTTTGGAGGCTGCTCTGAAGCTCAAAGAGATTTCTTACACCAATGCATCTGGCTATCCCGCTGGTGAACTCAAGCACGGTCCCATTGCCCTGATCGATGAAGAGAGTGTTGTCATCGCTCTAATGGGAAATAGCACAACTTACGAGAAAATGCTTAGCAATCTCGAAGAAGTGAAAGCCCGCGGGGGCATAATTGTCGCACTTGCGCCCCATGAAACTGGGGAAATTGAACAGGTTGCTGATTTTGCGATCTATCTACCCAAATGCCTTGATTCCCTATCGACTCTCCCCTACGCTGTTGCGACTCAGATGCTGGCTTATCAGGTCGCCCTCGTCCTTGGAACTGAGATTGATCAACCACGCAATCTCGCTAAGTCTGTTACAGTTGAATAAAACTCGTCAGCTTTCTATGTTGAGGGAGAATGAAATATCGTACGAAGCTATACATTTCCCTCGTGGCCGTTTCTCTTGCGAGCATTATTTTAGCTCTCGTGATCTTTTCCTCAGAAACGGAAAAACTCGTCTTTCGCATGTTGCAGAGCCGTTCGATATCCATCGTGGCAACTGCTGCCTCGCAACTCGACCCAGAGCTTGTCGAAAAAGCAAACCATGCAACTTCGACGGAAGACCCCGATTATATCAAGCTACAAGAGCAGCTGAGAAAAGTTGTGGAAGTCAATAGACGTACAGATATTTTCCTATCTGACATCTATACTCTCTTCTACAAACCCGATAATCCCAACGTCATCCTCTATGGCGTGGAAACAGATTTCGATCCCGTGTTCCCGGGTACGATCTATCCCGATAGCGATGTAGACCTCATTATCCAAAATCGCGGAAACTATTTTGCTGACAATCGATTTATTACCGATCAATATGGGACATGGCTCAGTGGATTTGCACCGATCTTTAACAGCGAAGGCAAATTCATGTCGACGCTAGGAGCTGATATCAATGCCGCAGATATCCACATGCGGATGGATGAGCTCATTCGCTTTGCGATGATTGGATTGGTTGCTTCTCTTTTACTATCGCTGATCATCGCGTTCTTCCTCTCAAAGAAAGTGACCAAATGTCTCGATCACCTCTGTCACGTAGTTGCCGATATTGAGGAAGGAAATCTCGAAGCAAAAGCCCATATCGAAACCGAGGATGAATTTGGAGAGCTTTCCAATCGCATCAATTCGATGACCCAAGGACTGCAAGAGAGGGATCGATTGAAAATGAGCTTTGCTCGTTATGTTTCGACTCATATTCTCGACAAAATCCTTCAGTCAGCAGCCCCTCTCAAGCTAGAAGGAGAACGGCGAAAAGTAACGCTGCTCTTTTCAGATATTCGCCAGTTCACCCAACTGGCAGAAAACCTCCCTCCAGAGGAAGTCGTCTATCTCTTGAATGGATATTTCGAAGTGATGATCGAGGTCGTTTTCGCTCACAGCGGTACTCTCGACAAGTTCATTGGAGATGGGATCATGGCTGAATTTGGAGCTCCCCTCGATGATGATTTGCAAGAAGAACACGCCGTGCGTGCTGCGATCGAAATGCAAAGAGCTCTTCAGAAACTTTGCGATAAATGGGAGAAAGAGGGAAAGCCCCGCATCCAGATGGGAATTGGAATCCATACTGGCGAAGCGGTTGTAGGGAATATTGGCTCTGAAAGAAGAACGGAATACACGGCTATCGGGGATGCAGTCAATGTCGCCTCTCGATTAGAACAGGCGACAAAAATCCTCAAAAGACCTATCCTGATTAGTGAATCGACTTATTTGAGAACAAAAGATAAATTTCCTTATATAGATCTCGGTTCTATGGCTCTTCCCGGAAGAAAAGAGCAAATAAAAGTCTATACCTTAGATCTCGCTGATGAAAAACTCTCTCCAAAGACAGAAACTTGAAGAAGAGGCTCGTGTTGAGTCTCAAGTCCTTTTAGAAAGCAAAGTCTTTTCGGTAAAACACGATATTCTCTATTTGGAGGGGCTACCCACTCAGAACTGGTATATCGTGCAGCATCCGGGTGCTGTTGCCATGATTCCCGTAACGAAAAAGGGAGACCTTCTTTTGATCAAGCAATGGAGAAGACCGATTCAAAAAATTATTTACGAAATTCCTGCTGGATGTCTTCAAGAGGGGGAGCCTGTTGAAGAATGCGCACAAAGAGAATTACAGGAAGAGATCGATTATAAAGCTAAAGAGCTCATCTCTATTGGATCTTTTTACTCTTCTCCAGGTTATTCTACCGAGACAGTTCATCTTTTTATTGCCAGAGAACTCGTGCCTAGTTCATTAGATGGTGATGAACACGAGGCAATTGATGTAGAGCAGATCCCTGTAAATCGTTGTCTCGAGATGATTGACCATGGGGAGATCCAAGATGCCAAAACCATCCTCGCTCTTCTTCAATATGAGAGGTGGACTTACTCAAATGCGTAAATGCTTCCTGATTCTCCTTGTCTTAAGCACAGTTGTTGCTCTTCTCCCCCGCTTTTGTTCCTCAAAATGGGCAAAACAACAAATCGAACAACGCATAGAAAAACAAATTGGCGGCATTTGTAAGATCGAATCTTTCACCCTTAACTGGATGGGAATGCAAACTTGTCATCACGTGAAGTGGCATGATCCAAAAAAAGGTCTTAGCCTCGAAGCTGAAGAAGTGATGATTCGCGAAAATCTCATAGACTGTCTCCGATATAAAGAAAGACCTCTCCATGTCATGCTTGAGGGAGTCACGCTCGATATTCAAGCGGGAATAAAGTGGATCAAAAAAAGCCAAAAGGATCTACACATTTCCTTTTCCCCCATCGAGGCCACTCTCAGTGATGGCGAGATTCTCTACCAAAGAATTGAACTCGATATCAATGAAAAGATGAGAGCTTATACCTGGGGGGCCATCAATTTAAACCGGGAAAATCTAGAAATCATTTTGGGGTTGCCAAAGCCCATTCTCGCGAAGGTCTTTAAAGAGTGCCGGAATCTTCCTGAGGATTTCCTTCTGGAAATCCCCGTTTCATGTGATTTGAGTGTGCAATCGGTTCAGAAGAAACTCCTCTGGTACTTGCTCAAAAACTACGCAATGGTGACATCTTTACACAAGTAGACATTTTGGATGGCATGGAGAAGCTCGACCCCGTCATTTAGGGATTTTTGGAAGGCTTTTCTACCAGAAATGAGTCCCATTCCTCCAGCTCGCTTGTTGATGACAGCTGTAGCAACGGCGTCATGAAGGTCATTTTCTCCTGACGCTCCACCCGAGTTGATCAAGCCGATTCGGCCCATGTAATCGTTGATAACTTGGTAGCGAGTTAAATCAATGGGATGATCAGAACACAGCTCAGTATACATCGCCTCTGTATGCTTGCCGAAATTTAGATCTTTGAATCCCCCGTTATTTTCAGGGAGCTTTTGCTTGACGATATCGGCTTCGATAGTAACGCCAAGGTGGTTCCCCTGACCGGTCAAATCGGCAGCCAGATGATAATCTTTTTGAACCGTTTTAAAGGCGGGATTGCGAAGATAACACCACAGAATGGTGACCATGCCGAGTTCATGGGCCATTTCAAAGGCCTCGGACACTTCAATAATTTGGCGACGACTTTCCTCAGACCCGAAATAAATGGTGGCACCAACCGCCGCACATCCCATTTCATGAGCTTGTTTGACAGAGGCAAAGGAAATTTGATCGTGAATATTGGGATAGCGGAGAAGCTCATTGTGATTGAACTTGAGACAAAATGGGATTTTATGAGCGTATTTACGTGCTGTCATACCGAGTACACCGAGCGTTGTAGCTACAGCATTACATCCCCCTTCAATGGCGAGCTTGATGATATTTTCGGGATCGAAATAGTCGGGATTTTTCGCAAAGGAAGCCCCTGCTGTGTGCTCTATTCCCTGATCGACGGGCAAGATAGACATATAGCCTGTACCGCCAAGCCTTCCGTGATTGAGAATGGCTTGCATATTGCGCAAGACATTGATATTTCGATCCGAAGATGCAAAAATCCGATCGACCCAGTCACCGCTGGGAATATGTAAGCGATCCTTAGAGACTTTTGCCGTGTGACTGAGGAGAAATTCTGCTTTATCTCCAAGAATCGATTGAATGTCGCTATATGACTCCATGAGGGCACTCCCGTTTTTTGCCGATTGTACGGCTTTAATCGACAAATAGCAAGAGGCTCTTCAAGTATCCCCCCTCTGGATGAAAGAGGGAAATCGGATGATCTGCTGCTTGGAGATGCTTACTCAGAATTTGCACGTTGCGTCCAGCCTTTTGTGCTGCGAGGAAAAGGGTGTGCTGGAATGTCTGTTCATCGACGAAGTAAGAGCAAGAGCTCGTCAAGAGCAAGCCTTTAGGACGGATCGCGCGAAGGGCCCTTTCATTGAGAGTTTGATAGGCTCTAAGGGCTGAATCGAGATGCTTGCGCTTTTTGGCAAATGCCGGGGGATCCAAGATGATGAAATCGGAATCGGAAAAAGGCGTTTCGAAAGCGTCGGCACACACGATTTTGTGATTTGCATAGAGCGCTAAATTTTTTTCGGCGAGCATACATGCTCTTTTGCAGCGGTCTATGCTCACAACAGATTCAGCGCCTCCAGCTGCTGCATAGAGGCTAAAGCCCCCTGTATAGGAAAAGCAGTTCAATACTCGCCTTCCTTTTGCAAGAGATGCGACAAGAGCTCGCATATTTCTCTGATCGAGGAAAAATCCCGTTTTTTGCCCATTTGGAATGGAGACCCAAAAGGGGTGTCCATTTTCTCTCACCTCCAGAAACTCAGGGGTCTTCCCAAACTGATTCCCCTCAAAAGGTGAAAGCCCCTCCTCAGATCGGAAAGAAGAACTGGATTTTTCATAGATCGTTTTGGGCTGAAATACTTCCTTGATGAGATCGAGAAGGAGAGGCTTTAATCTCTCGATTCCCTGAGTGTGAACTTGAATTACAAAGTGCCCATCATACTGGTCGACGATGAGACCTGGAATTCCATCTCCTTCTCCGTTTACGACTCGATAGGCGCTTGTGATCTCAGGATCAAAAAGAATTTTTCTCAGCTCTAAGGCACTTTGCAAACGCTCCTTGAGAATAGGCGCAATTGGACCTCGTTTTCTGGACAACACTCTCCCGATAAGAGAATGACCTGGGTGAAAATATCCTTGAGCTAGGAAACCGCCCTCAGCATCATAGATGGGAAGGAGCTGGCCAGGCTTACAGTCGGGCATATTTGCAAGGGCCCCGGAAAAGATCCAAGGATGTCCCCTGAGCAGACTCTTTTCTCTTCCCTCTTTGAGAATGACTTTTGAGACTGCCTTATTCATTGAGGACCAAAAGAGGAGAAGTCTTTATAGGTAAAGAGAGAGGTTTTTTCGCTGTTCCGATCAAATCATATTCCATCACATCGGTGATTTCGACCTCATAGAGCTGGCCAAATGATTCGACAACTCTGCCATCATTGATGATCACCTGACCATCAATTTCAGGGCACTGCCCGTAAAATCGTCCCCGCATGAGCAGCTCTGAATCGGGGTGATAGCCCTCAACCATTACCTCAAGCGTTTTTCCAATGTAGCGCTGATTTCTCATGCGAACTACTCCCATTTGGGCCTCCATGAGTCGCTCGTATCTCTTACGCTTAATCTCTTCGGGAATTTGCCCCTCAAGTCGAGCTGCCCGAGCTCCTTTTTCTGGGGAAAAAGTAAAGACTCCGACATTGTCAAAGGGATAATTTTGAACAAATTCAATCAGCTCTTCAAACTGCTCGTCTGTCTCTTGCGGATATCCAACCATAAGGCTCGTTCGAATGATCGAATCGGGACATTTTTCTCGGAGTTTGGAGTAAGTTGCGAGAATATGCTCTTTATCGGTCTTTCTTCGCATCGATTTGAGAATTGTGGAATTGATATGCTGAATGGGCATGTCGAGATAGGGCAAAAGGCGAGAGTCGGATGCAATGATCTCGATCAATTCATCGGTAATTTCGTCTGGGTAGAGATAGAGCAGTCGAATCCAAAAGTTTCCTTGAATTTTCAACATCTGGCGAAGAAGGGCTTCCAAAGCCCCTTTTTCTCGCCTTTCTTTTCCATAGTCACCTAAGTCTTGAGCAATGAGAATCACCTCAAAGATTCCCTGATTGAGAAGAGCTTGAAATTCCCGCAAAATTTGATCTTGAGGCTTGCTCTTCAAGGGTCCCTTAATCGTCGGGATGATACAAAAGCTACACCGCTTGGCGCATCCTTCGGCGATTTTTAGGTAGGCGTAATGCTTCGGAGTGGCAATCTGTCTGGGAATTTGTCCCCACTGAAGATAGCTTCTGGAGGAAGTGATTTCTTGACCTGTTTCTTCGGATCCCAGAGCTTTTAGGATGTTTTCGAGATCTCCAGGGCCGAGCAGATAGTGAATGCCGGGAAAGTACTTGAGGAGCGTATCGCTGTGCTTTTGGACCATACAGCCCGTTACTACAATTTTGGATCCTTCCTTTTTTGTTTCGAAAAGCTCATCCAAAATATCCAGAGCTTCCTGTCTGGCTGACTCGAGAAAGCCACAGGTATTGACGACGAGAAAATCGGCCTCTTCTTCAACCTGGGTAAGCTCATAGCCAGCCTCGAGAACCAGTCCCAACATCACCTCGGTATCGACAAAATTTCGAGCGCACCCAAGAGATGTAAAGTGAATTTTATTTCCGTTTTGAAGAAATGTTTGCATCGGGTTGCTAGTTTAACACTACAGGTGATATTTTTCCATGAAACTACCAGAGAATTTTGTTAGGACAGGTTTATGAACTTGGAAAAAATGATCGGGAAAATTAGGTGATTAATCCCTTAATCTGTATATTTGGATGCGATGATGCGTTTTATCTTTCTATTTGCTTTAAGTCTTGTCCTTGTAGCTAGCTGCAAAAAAAGAGTGGCTCCCTATGCTGAAAACCGGCAGATGATCCGTTTAAATCTGCACACAGAACCCCCCACATTAGATGCCAGGAAAGCAACGGACACATCCTCGATCGGGATCATCAGCATGTGTTTCGAGGGGTTAATGAAGAGAGGGAAAAACGGCACAATTATCCCGGCAATGGCCCATGGAGTGGAAACTTCTCAAGACAACCGGGTCTATACTTTTCACTTGCGGGATGCCAAATGGTGGGATGGAAGAGAAATCACGGCTTACGACTTTGAATCGACATGGAAGACGATTCTCGACCCGAAATTTCCCTCAGGATTTGCCAACGATCTTTACATTCTCAAAAATGGTTGGGCTGTCAAAAACGGCGAGCTCTCTTCTGCTCACCTCGGCGTGAAAACGATCGATCGAAAAACTCTCCAGGTACAGCTCGAATATCCTATCCCCTATTTTTTGGATCTTGTCGCTTCACATTCTTTTTTCGGGATTCCCGCTCATATCGCCACTCACTTCCCCAAATGGGCTGATGAAGCTGGCCCTCTTTTTGTCGGAAATGGCCCTTATAAATTGAAAAAGTGGAAACATCACAACTGCATCGTTTTGGAGAAAAATCCCCTATATTGGGATAGCGATGTCGTTGCGCTGGATCAAATTGAACTCACGATCATCGAAGATTCCAATACCGAACTCAATATGTTTGAGTCGGGAGAACTCGATTGGGCAGGTTATCCCCTCTCTACATTGCCGACAGATGCCATTCAAGCACTGATAAATGATCAGCGCCTCAACCGGTATCCACTTTCGGGGACCTACTACTACATTTTCAATGTTCAAGAATTTCCCTTTAACAATGTCAAGATGCGCAAGGCTTTTTCACTAGCAATCAATCGGAAATCGATCATCGAAAACATCACGCAATCTGACCAAACTCCTGCTACGAGCTTTATCCCTCCCACGATTTGGGATGTACAAGCCCATTTCAAAGACCATGACCTTGAAGAAGCTCAAAAACTTTTCGATGAAGCCCTTGAAGAAATGGGCTATACGAAAAGCTCACTTCCCAAAATTACACTTACTTACAATACCTCCGAAGCTCATCACAAGATCGCCCAGGCCATTCAGGAACAGTGGTATCGAGCCTTTGGAATTCGCGTTAGACTTTCAAATGTCGAGTGGAAGGTCTTTCTCGATGAGCTTTCGCATAAGCAATTCCAAATTGCCCGAATGGGAGGGATCGCCGGATTCAATGACCCCATGACCTTCTTTGATCTCTACAAATATCCCGATAGTAGCAACAACTATTCGGGCTGGACCAATCATGAATTCACCAGTTTGATTGAACTTGCTGAAAGAACGCCCGATATCGAGAAACGCAAATCTCTTCTCAGAAAAGCCGAAGAGGTCTTCATGTCTGAAATGCCCATTGCCCCAATCTATTATTACCAGGGAAGTTATCTCAAAAAAAACTATCTAAAAGGAGTTCAACTCTCGGAATTTAGCGAAGCTGATTTCAAATTCGCTTTTTTAGAAACCCCATGATCCGATTCCTGCTCAAAAAGATTTTCATTCTCTTCCTCTCACTTTTCATGGTTGCCTCCCTTACGTTTGCCCTGATGCAAATGATTCCAGGAGATCCCTTCACACAAGAAAAGGCTGTTCCCGAAGAAATTCTCAAAGCCATGTACCACCACTATGGACTTGACCAGCCTTGGTATGTGCAATATTACCGCTACATGAAAGGACTTATCACGTTCGACTTGGGCCCCTCATTTAAATACCAAGGGAGAACTGTGACTGAAATCATTCGAGAGGGATTTCCCGTTTCGATGACTCTCGGATTTGAAGCTCTTATCTTGTCGATCTTCTTTGGAATTGCTCTCGGTTCTCTTGCCGCACTCAAACATCTCAAGTGGCAAGACCATATTACGATGGTTATTGCTGTTTTGGGAATTTCTATTCCCAGCTTCATTTTAGCGACCTTTTTACAGTACCTTATCTCAATGAAATTCGATTTGTTACCCGTTGCTCGTTGGGGATCATTTGACCATTCAATCTTGCCTGCACTTTCGCTCGCAGCTCTCCCGACGGCATTTATTGCTCGATTGACCCGCTCTAATATGGTTGAGATTATGCAAGAAGACTACATCCAAACGGCTAGATCTAAAGGGCTCAATTCATTTCAAATCGTCATCCGCCATGCTCTTCGAAACGCCCTGCTTCCCGTAGTGACCTATCTCGGCCCATTGACAACGGCCATTTTGACGGGAAGCTTTGCAGTTGAAAAAATATTCGGCATACCTGGTCTCGGACAATGGTTTGTTATGAGCATTACCAATCGGGATTATACTGTCATTATGGGGACAACTGTTTTCTATAGCGCCATTTTGATGCTATGCGTACTTCTCGTTGATATTCTCTATTGCTTGATTGATCCACGCATACAACTCATCAATAAGAAGGTGCGTGCATGAGTGAGAAAACCCGTCGCTTCTCTTCCATTTTTGTTCTCCTTCGTTACAAGAAAACATCTGAAGAAATCCCATCGCAATACAATTTTTGGGCAGAGAGTTGGCAACGTCTGCGCAGCAACAAAATGGCCATGTTTGGACTCATCACCCTCTTTTGTCTTCTATTCATGGCTCTTGTAGGACCCTGGCTCACCCCCTATACCTACTATGAAACACATCTCCATCTAAAAAATCAGGCCCCTTCTTCTCAGTTTTGGTTCGGAACGGATGAACTCGGTAGGGATCTTTTCACCCGAGTATGGTGGGGAGCGCGAATTTCCCTCTTAGTCGGGATCGTCGCATCATTTGTCGACTTGGTCATGGGAGTCTTTTATGGATCACTAGCAGCATCGATTGGAGGAAAAGTTGAAGAGTTCATGATGCGCGTAGCCGATATTCTCTATTCAATTCCCTATCTGCTCGTCGTGATTTTGCTCATGGTAGTCATCGGTTCTGGAATTACGACAATCATCATTGCTCTGACAATTACAGGTTGGATTAGCATGGCTCGCATCGTTCGCGGACAAATTCTGCAGCTCAAGCAACTCGATTTTGTCAAAGCAGCACAAACAATGGGAGCCTCCCCCTTCCGGATACTGGCCCGCCACCTCATCCCCAATGCGACAGGTTCCATCATTGTCACTGTGACCCTCACCATTCCCACAGCCATTTTTGCCGAAGCCTTTCTTAGCTTTTTGGGCTTAGGCATTCAGGCTCCCATCGCAAGCTGGGGCACGATGGCAAATGATGGGCTGCCCGCCCTGCGCTACTACCCATGGCGACTCTTCTTTCCCGCTGGTTTCATCAGCTTGACCATGCTCAGTTTCAATGTCTTGGGTGATGGACTCCGCGATGCTTTTGATCCGAGGATGCGCTTATGAAGAATCCCCTGCTCACAGTCGAAGATTTACATGTGAGCTTCAAGGTGCAAAAAAAACTTCTTCAAGCCGTTCGAGGAATTTCCTTTACTGTCCACGAGCAGGAAATTTTAGGAATTGTAGGTGAATCGGGTTGTGGGAAGAGCGCCTCTGTTAAGGCTCTCATCAATCTATTACCTCCTTACTCCACACTGATATCGGGAAGTGCTCTTTATCGAGGACAAAATCTCATTTCCCTCTCTGACACGGAGATGCAAAAAATTCGAGGAAAAGAGATTGGAATGATCTTTCAAGATCCCATGACCTCTCTCAATCCGACCATGAAAATCGGAGATCAAATTGTCGAGGGTTATCTCCTCCATCACAAATCGGCTTCGCGGCAAGAGACCCGTGAATATGCCATTCGCCTCCTTGAGCTGGTGGGAATTCCCCAAGCCTCTTCACGAGTCGATGAGTATGCTCATACCTTGAGCGGAGGGATGAGACAGCGAGTCATGATTGCCCTCGCCCTGGCTCCTAAACCCAAATTGATCATTGCCGACGAGCCCACAACAGCCCTAGATGTCACCATTCAAGCACAAATCCTTGATCTCATGAAGCAAATCAAGGATAAGACAGGTACGAGTTTCGTCTTGATCACACATGATATGAGCGTTGTTGCAGGCTATTGTGACAGAGTGCTTGTTATGTACGCGGGAAAAGTCATTGAGAGGGCTCCAGTAGAGGCTCTATTTAATCGACCGAGTCATCCTTATACACAGGGACTTCTCCAGTCGATACCTAGACTTGATATGCCAGCTCATCATCCCCTTCTGCCCATTCAAGGATCTCCTCCGAGTTTAACCGAGGAAATCAAAGGCTGCGCCTTCTGCAATCGATGCACACATGTCATGCCCATTTGTAAGGAAAAAGATCCCGAGCTAGAAAAGCTCACTCCTTCCCATTTCTACGCTTGTTGGAGGGATGATGAATCCCCTCGTTAAGATTTCTAAACTCAAAAAGTTCTACGCTCAAGATCGAAATATTGTCCGATCAGTCGATGATATCTCTCTAGAAATCTTCCCCGGACAGACATTGGGTCTTGTCGGAGAGAGTGGATGTGGCAAATCCACTATTGCCCGCTGTCTCATGCACCTCACAGATGTCACAGCAGGTACAATCGAATTCGATGGCAAATCTCTCGATTCTCTCAATCGGAAAGAACTCAAAGTGTACAGAAGACAAACGGGGATGATTTTCCAAGATCCTTATGCCTCTCTTAATCCCCGCATGACAGCCAAAGACATTATTTCGGAACCACTCGAAATTCACCGTATTGTAAGAGGTGGGGATAAACAAAAGCGGATTTATGAACTCCTCGATCTAGTGGGACTCCCCCGTGAGAGCAGTTCTCGATTCCCTCATGAGTTCAGCGGTGGCCAAAGACAGCGAATTGGAATTGCCAGAGCCCTAGCAGCAGGTCCTCGCTTTATCATTTGCGATGAGCCCATCTCCGCTCTCGACGTCTCAGTTCAAGCACAAATCATCAATTTATTGAAAAATCTGCAAAGGGAAATCGGACTGACCTATTTGTTTATCGCCCATGATCTGCGCATCGTCAAATATCTCTCGACCCATGTCGCCGTCATGTATTTGGGACAGATTATGGAGATCGCCGAAACCAAAGAGCTCTACGATAATCCCATGCATCCCTACACTCAAGCCCTGCTCTCAGCGATTCCCATTCCCAATCCCAAAATTGAAAAAACAAGGGAGAGAATCGTTCTCAAGGGAGAGGTTCCCAGTCCCATCAATCCCCCCAAAGGCTGTCCTTTTGCGACGAGATGCCCTCACGCAACACCTCAGTGCCATCACGTACGTCCCGAATTAAGAACGGTTGCTCCGGGCCATAAGGCAGCTTGTCACCTTCTTCCTGTCATCAATGAAGCTTAAGTGTGCGATGTGTCTCTTCAATTTGATCTGGTGAAGAAATGCAGCAATCGAGATCTTTGAGAAGACCATTAGATAGATCATAGATCCATCCGTGAACGGCCAATCTTTTGCCGGCAGCCCATGCATTTTGGACGATGGTAGTGTGACAGATATTCATCACTTGATGGAGAACATTGAGTTCTACGAGACGCTTGTATTTCTCATCGGGATCGGAAAGCTGGCCGAGCTGTTCTTTTTCCCTTTGGTAAATGTCTCTAATGGTGCGGAGCCAATTATCGACAAGCCCCAATTGGGCCTTTCCCATAGCTGCTGCAACACCTCCGCATCCATAGTGGCCACAGACGATGACATCTTTCACATGCAAGTATTCCACAGCATATTGTAGGACCGATAGGCTATTGAAATCCGTATGGAGAAAGAGATTGGCTACATTGCGATGAACGAAGAGGTCTCCCGGCTCGAGCCCCAATATCTCATTGGCGGGTATCCGGCTATCGGAACAGCCGATCCACAGATAGTGAGGAGTCTGTTTATCCAAGAGCTTTGTGAAAATTTCGGGATCTGCTTTGAGTTTTTTCAGAGCCCAAGCTCGGTTGTTTTCGAAGAGATCTTTCAATTTACGCATAATTGTTATCCACTATAGCAGAAAGCCGGGTTAGACAAAACTAGAAGTGATAAAAACCCGACAGGGGGCTTGTTTCAAAATGCGCTCCGCAATTGTACCAAGACCCATATGGGGGTCCTCTTGGGATTTCATCGACCCCAAGACGAGAAGATCGATTTCATGAGTGACGAGATACTGAAGAATCGTCTCATCGATTTCTCGAGCCCTTAGGCTCTCTGTTTGAATTTCAATCCCAAATTCATGGGCTATTGCCTCAGCTCTCTGCAGAATAGTTTCTGAGATCTTTTCTCGATAGGGCATTGGAGAGTCTAAAGGAAGGGAATAGGGAACCGGTAAAAGATGAATGGCAGTGACTTTTGCATTGTGGATCTTGGCAATTTCGCAAGCCATTTGCACCGTCTCTGTTTCAGCTCCTCCCTTTGTTGGGACTAAGATATTTTTGATGACGACAGGCTCGAATCCCGGAACCTTGATCTTTTCAATTTTGACTTGGGTTGTGGGACGGAGCTTTTTCTTGTGGCGATAGAGGATATACATCAAAATTCCAAGTCCCATCCAGGAAAATCCCAATACGCGCCCTTCAGGCTTTGTGATGACAACGAGAATCCACACTCCAAGTGTGGAAAGAGCGCCGATAATAGCTGTAAGGGGAATTGATAAATTTTTTCCAAATCGAATGTTCAGGGGAACTTTGAATGGCCTTTCGAGATCGGGCTGCTTGATCCGCAAAACAATCAGAGATAAATGGGCAAAGAAAAAAGCGAGCATGGCGCCAAAGTTATACAAATCTGCGAGAAAATGAAGGGTTCCACGGCTCCACAAAAGCACAAGCGATGCTAAAACACCGAAGATCGCAAGAGAGACGATTGGAGTTTTATATTGCTTGTGGACCTTATAAAAGAAACGAGGCAACTGATAATATTCTCCCATGTTGAAGGAAAGTCGAGAAGCCCCCATAAGCCCGGCATTTCCTGCAACGAAGAGCAAACAAGCCCCTAAGAATCCCACTAGAGGAACAAGAAAGGTCTGGCCAAATTTGAGATTTTTGACAATTCCCAAGATAGGGTTGTTGATGTAATTTGTAGAGAGTTCTTTCGGCGTCATGATTGAAAGTCCAATAATCGACACGGCCAAATACATGGTTACGAGTACCGTCATGACGATCATGACTGCGCGGGGAAGAGAGCGAATCGGTCTTTTCGTTTCAGAACCGAGGGCAGCAATCGATTCAATTCCTGTATAAGCGACCATCGCCATAGCAGTCCCCTTCCAGAATCCTCCCCAAGAAGGAGACCAGCTCTCTTTTAAACCAATTCGCATTTCTTTGAAGACCTTGAGCAGATCAGGTCCCGAAAAAAGGACCAAGATTAATATGAGAACCTGGGTCATGAGGGCAAAACCGGTCAGAAAAATGCTGATGCGAGTCGAGTGCTTCACACCGAAAAAGTTCATGAGATACAAAAGTCCAATCAATGCTACGGAAAAACCCAAATGAAAAGAAGTGCTTTTCACTCCCTCATACAAAAAGGAGAGATAGGGCAATACAGAAAAAATTGAGATGGCAATGGTCACGATAAAATCAAGTAAAAGCCCCCAGCCAGCGATAAAAGAAATGAGATCATTGAAGGCGATGCGAGCAAAACTTGCACTTCCTCCTGAGGCTTTTGTGGCAGCTGTCATTTCAGCATAGGTCAAAGAAGTGCAAACGAAGACCAAGCCTGCGAGTAAGAGAGAGACAGGGGCCATCCCTAGG
>Ga0307436_1000569_pt1 | contig 17423 bp, 14 predicted proteins | sample SalMarWE160440MG_FD_202513 | JGI IMG/M metagenome (GOLD analysis project Ga0307436, IMG submission 202513) | Salt marsh sediment microbial communities from the Plum Island Ecosystem LTER, Massachusetts, United States - WE1604-40 | ecosystem: Environmental > Aquatic > Marine > Intertidal zone >...
GGAGGGATAAAAAGCCGTTTTCCCCGTTCCAAACGAACACAAAAAATCAGATTAGGAGAATTCTAGATTAAAGTCCTTCCAATCTGCCCGGGAGAACGACTGAGTATTCAAAATTTATTTGAGTAATATTAATTTCTTTGTCGCAATATTATTTCCTGATTTAAGTTGATAAAAGTAAACTCCGCTGGGGAGATCATTTGCATCAAATTCAATTTCATATTTACCTGCGGGTTTGAATTCATCAACAAGAGTTGCTATTTCAATTCCAAGGACATCATATAACTTCAATGTTTGCCAACTGTTTATCGGGGACTGCCAACTGATTTTTGTTCTTGGATTGAATGGATTTGGATAATTCTGCTCTAATATAAAATTACCGGGAACATGTTTATCATTGACATCTGTAGGTAAGACGATATGATAATCGGTGACTTTAGGAAAATGATCCGAAGCATTACCGGAATCAAATTGTTGTAAACCATATGTTGCCAGCCTGTCGGGACTCATCACTTCGGTTTGTATTAAAAATGCTTTTTCAACATTTAAAACACTATTGGTAAAAATCTGGAAGTCTAATCTTCCCGGCGGGTAAGAGCTTCCATCATCACGCCAGGTATAAGCGATTCTTTTATCTGTTTGATATGCTATTAAATCTTCGAGATCTGTATCATCCCAATCTGGAGCTCCTCCTGTACCAAACTGCCCGGTATTTATTATTACTCCTGTAACAAGAGAAACTAGTTGCTGTCTTCGCCCAACAAGGTTTAAATCACCCAAGATTATAAAAGGTGTTCCATCCGGAAGATCAATACTACCGCCTACAGTTTTTGCATCCTTCAGAAATGAAATAATTGCATCTACTTCTCTCTGTCTTCTGTCATCATTGTCCTCTCCCCCACAGCATTTTAAGTGAGCATTTACAGTAAGTAAATCTTTCTCAAAATAATCCGGTAAGTCGATTAGTGATGCAAACGATCTGTTGTCGGAAGGATAGTAATTCCAACCTTGTTTAATCAAATAACGCGATGCTATAACATCATCATAATCCATTTTCTTCGTAAACCAGCCCTGAGAATTTGAGAGAGGCAAAATCTGATCCATTACTTGCTTAACATCTTCTGCCGTTGAGCTAACACATTCACTGAAACAAATAATATCGGGATTTACAGCCTGTAAGATTCTTGCAAAGTACTGCTGCCTCGAGGAACTTGTCAAACCATCGTTCAGAACATTCCAATCCATAACTCTGAGCAAGGTTGTATCTTCTTTATTTATCCTGATCAGATCAACCGGTGGAGTTGGTGATTCATCAAATGTGTATTCAAAGGTTTCACCGCTATCCGGCATCCAATCACCATTCAATTCATTGTCACTAAAAAATAATTTGATAGTTGAAGAAGTAAATAAAGAATCGGTCCCATTTGGTAAAGCATTTCTGCCGATTGCAATCTCATAAGTTGTGTCTGTAACGGTTGGCAGGCTTCTGTAAATTATATCCGGGTATGATATTACAGTGCTGCCGTTTTTATAAAACATCCCGTTTCTAAAACCAAAATCCCATTCTAATTCGGCACCTAACCCATTGATCAACAATCCCGTAGTGCTGTCATCATCACCGTCAATATACAGCGAGAGTAAGTTATCCTCCATAAGTTTGCATTCGGGATTTATATTCAACTGAATAAAAAGAAATTCTTCATCATTTGTGACAGCGAAATTTTTGAAATCATAGTTATTGCCATCTCCTTCAGTATCTGTATACGTTGGAACAGGAACATTCCAATCGTCTACTTTCCCATCAAGAAAAATCGGGACCGATTGTGCAAATGAAATCACTGGTAAAGAAACCAGGGAAATTATAAACAGTTTTAGTATCATTATTCTTCAGTATTTTTGATTATTAAAACTCAAAAATAGTTTTAATCGCTAAACATTTAAAGTCAAAGAATAGATATTATGAACATTCAAATCTTCGGCACGAAAAAATGCAGAGATACACAAAAAGCTGAACGCTTCTTTAAAGAACGAAGAGTCAGTTTTCATTTCAGAGATCTTACCATAAAAGGTATTTCTAAAGGTGAGCTTGAAAGCATCAAGCATAGCATATCAACAGATGAATTATTAGACAGGGATGGACGGCAATTCAAAAAAAGGAATATGGAGTTTATGGTTTTCAATACCGAAGAAGAACTGCTGAATGATCCCCTTTTATTTAAAACCCCGATTGTTAGAAACGGCAAATTGGTAACTTTAGGATATAAACCTGAAATGTGGCAGGAATGGCTAAACAGTGAATAATTTTATTCTGTGAGAACGATCAAACACACCAGCTCTATTAAAATTTATTAATACAAATTTAAATTCTTTTTAATTCTGCTTTATTAAGTATCACTCAACTATTAACAATAATTATACAAAGGAGAATTAAAATGAAAATGAAATCAAATAGTTCTGTAAGTACTTCATATTTTTTCTTTCTTATTACTATTCTTTTTCTCAGTGTCAATTTCTTATCCATTGCAAAAACAAATCCCGATAAATTAGCAGAAAAAGCAAGGAATATAATTGACAGATATTATTATGCAGATGACTTTCACGTAAATGTAGATAATAATGATGTATTAACTGTAGATGGCACAGTAAATACACTTTATGATAAATTAAGAGTGCGGGAATTGTTGTCAAGGATTCCGGGATTAAAACAAATAAATTCGGAAATAGAAGTCCAGCCTTCACTCCTACCGGATAAAGAAATAGAAATGAATATCCGTGACGAATTAGGATATAATAAATCAATTCTTGAACCCGAAAATATAAAAATAAATGTTAAAGACGGTGTAGTGACATTATCTGGGACAGTAAGTCATTATCGTGAAAAATTAATGGCTCAGTCAATTGCTTCATGGCAGGATGGCGTAAAAGATATGATAAGTAATATAAAAGTTCTTTCTCCTGCTGCTGCAAAAAGTGACGCCAACATTTATGACATTGTAAATGACGTACTGAAAGATCATTTCCCACTTGAAAAAAATGTTGTTGCCGATGTAAATGATGGTATCATAACAGTAAGTGGTTCAGTCAGGAATTTATGGGCAAAAGAACATATAACCGATGAACTTCTTCAGATTGCCGGAGTAAATGATGTGAATAATGATTTAGTAATATTACCACCGGAATCCATATAAGATGATGAAATGAAAAAATCAAAATTTCTTTTGTTAGGTTTGATTTTATCAAGCTTTTTGTTTTCCAGTTGTTCGTCAGGCTGGGAGATGGGAAAAAATGAGAATAGCTATAATCTTGCTGATCTCAATAAATACGGTGAATGGATTCTCGTCCAACCTTACGGAGATGTATGGAAACCTTTCGCAGTAGAAAACTGGGAACCATTTGATTACGGTTATTGGTCTTACATAAATAATGACTGGACTTGGATTTCTTATGAACCATTTGGATGGATTGTTTACCATTACGGCAACTGGTTCGATGATCCGGTTAATGGTTGGGTTTGGTTACCTTCCTACGATAGCTGGTCACCTGGAAGAGTTCAGTGGCTTATAAATGATGACTATATTTCATGGGCTCCTCTTCCACCTGATGGAGTAACTTACCGCGATCCGTGGGAATTAAACGATGGTGATCACTGGCATATTGTCTTCCAAAGGGATTTTGCTAAAGAAGATATAAACAAATATCGTCAAAAACACATAATCCAAAGTGATAATGAAAAAATTGTTCGGAATGCACCATCGCCCCAATTGATAGAATCAAAAACTCACAATAAAATTAAAAGTATTAAATCAACTACAGCAACAACGACACTTCCCAAAGTAGAAATTCAAAAGTTGATTTTACCGAGAGAAATGCAAAAAAGTGCCGAAAAAAATAAAGCGCGTGTTCGTGAAAAAGTTATGTTAACACGTGAAAAATATTACGAAAAGAAAAGAGATAAAAACTCCAAGAAATAGCTTATTTAACAAATAATCCTTTTCATTTAATCCCTGCCACTCTATAGCAGGGATTTTTTTTGGTTGGCGAATATTTTTAAAATCCTCACAGAGTTTTCTAAATTGTATAATGCATAAACATTAATTTCTAAACAACAAACTGCAGTTATAATACGAATTTAACTCTTAAAAGATCCATTGTATTTATCCCTGTATTGATGAGTGTTATCCTTGCCTGGGTGCTTTATCCACAATTTATGGGGGATGACACTTTTATACATATAGGATTCATAAAAGATTTTGTTTCTGGCAAAGGATTTTCATTCACGGGAATCAAAACTTATGGGACGACTTCACCAATGTGGGTTATTCTTGGTGCAGCACTTACAAAAATTATTTCTTCTCCCGAATTATCCGTCCGGCTTCTCAGTGGATTCTTTACATTAATAACAGTGTATATATTTTATTTTGTCCTGGTCAGATACCATATTAATAAAACAATTATCTATGCGGCATTAACATCTCTTGTTTTAAATCCTTTTTTTCTCAGATGGGCATTAACAGGTATGGAAGCTACTGCAGCGATGACCTTATTATTGCTTATTTATAATTTTTATTTCCTTCGGGAAAATTCAATAAATAAATATTTTGGTGGTATAATCTTTGGTTTAGCAGTTTTAATAAGACCTGAGTTTCTCGGATTCTTAATTATTTTTACCATTTACATTTTTTTTGCTCCCGGCAACAAAAAGAAATCCACTTTTTTCTCTTTATTAATCGCAATTCTTACAGTGTTTATTTGGATTATCTTTTCATATTTTTATTTCGGAACGGTTGTTCCAAACACATACATTGCAAAGGCAGGCGAAAGTTTATTCAATTTACAATTTGAAAATACCATAAGGACTGTAAAACTTCTTGCAGCGGGAAATCTCCCTGAATTTATTTTAATTGCGATCATTTTAGTTGTAGTAGTTTTGGAATCTGTAAAAAGAAAATATCAATTCAGTATTAAAGGTTTACTTAAAAATACTTTAACAAAACATAAACTTATCTTACCCTTCATCTGGATAGCGGGTTTTTACATTTTCTACATATTGAAAGATGTAACAGTAATTTCCCGTTATACTTTAATGCTTGTTCCTTTTATTATTTTGATTACTGTTTCGTTTTTAGATGAATTGCATAAATATCTAAGTACTTCAATCTTCAAGATAATTATCTTACTATATTTTGCTATCATTGTTGTTGTTTCCGTCTGGATGACATTTACAGTAGTAAAACCGGCAAGCGACGATTTTGTAAACGGATTTCAGAAAACATACAGAGAAGTTGCATCGATAATAAAAGAGAATTCCGGCTTGCAAGTTGCCAGTGTTGCTTTATCAGATGTAGGAATGATCGGATGTTACTCCGGTGCAAGAGTTTATGATCTCGCTGGTTTGGTTGATAAAACAAGATTCGATTATAAAGACAACCGTGAATATTTAGATACAAAAAAACCGGAATTCCTTGTACTAAGAGAAGAACTTAAGCTTAACGATGTTCTTCCGAATAACGTCAAAACTCAAATTCTGTTCAGGAAAAAAATTGCTGGTTTTGGAATCAACCATTCAAATCCAAGAACCGTTACGCTTTATAAGTTAATCTGGCTGAAATAAAAAAGGCTGCCTCAATCTATGTGGCAGCCTCGTGATCTATAAGGTTACTATTTATGTCTACACATCATAGTACAATGCAAATTCATAAGGATGCGGTTGTAATGCCATAGGTTTAATTTCTTTATCGATTTTGTAGTTTATCCATGTTTCAACTACATCTTCGGTAAATACGTCGCCTTTCAACAGGTATTCATGATCATCAGCTAAAGCTTTGATTGCTTCATTCAGACTACCAGGTGTAGATGGAACATTTTTCAGTTCTTCGGGATCCATATCATAAATATCTTTATCTAAAGGATCACCGGGATCGATCCTGTTTATTACTCCATCCAGACCAGCCATCATCATTGCAGAAAAAGCGAGATAAGGATTAGAAGATGGATCAGGACATCTGAATTCTATACGTTTCGCTTTAGGACTTGCTGAATACATTGGAATTCGAACTGCAGCACTTCTGTTCCTTTGTGAATAAGCTAAGTTAACCGGTGCTTCAAATCCCGGAACTAATCTCTTATAAGAGTTTGTTGTTGGATTTGTAAATGCAAGTAACGATGCAGCATGTTTCAAAATTCCACCGATAAAATAAAGTGCAAGCTCACTTAAGCCGGCATAACCTGAACCGGCAAACAACGGTTTGCCTTTTTTCCACAAGCTCGTATGAACGTGCATACCGCTTCCGTTATCGCCCTGGATTGGTTTAGGCATGTAGGTGACAGTTTTGTTATTTCTCTTCGCAGTATTCTTTACAATATATTTAAACATCAGCAGTTGATCGGCAGCCCTTATCAAAGGTTCAAATCTTAAATCTATTTCACATTGTCCACCGCTTGCTACTTCGTGATGTTGTGCTTCAACATTGATTCCGCATTCTATAAGGTTGGTTACCATTTCATTTCTCAGATCCGTTAAAGAGTCTGTAGGTGGTACAGGAAAATATCCCTCTTTGTATCTTGGTTTATATCCAAGGTTAGGATTTTCTTCTCTACCGCTGTTCCATCTTCCTTCAACTGAATCAACCTTATAAAAAGTATGGTTTGGCTGTGAATCAAAACGAACATCATCAAAAACAAAAAACTCGGCTTCTGGCCCGAAGAAAACTGTATCTGCAATTCCGGTAGTTTTCAGATAATCTGTTGCTTTTTGAGTAATGTTTCTTGGGCAGCGTGTATATCTTTCCTTTGTAGTAGGTTCGTAAACATCACAAATCAAGCTAAGTGTTGGCGCTTCAATAAACGGATCGAGAAACATTGTTGAAGCATCCGGTATTATAAGCATATCGCTTTCGTTTATCGCTTTCCATCCGCGAATTGATGATCCGTCAAAACCGAATCCATCAACAAATGAATCCTTACTAAATTGACTAACCGGAACTGTGAAATGCTGCCATTGACCGGGAAAATCCATGAACTTTAAATCAATGAACTGAATTTTTTTACTTTTAATAAAATTCAGGACGTTGTTTTCGGGAGTTTCAGTTTTTGCCATTTTATATCCTTTATTTTTTGTTGATTAAATGCTTATTGCTGTTGTTTCTTTAATTGTAGAAAGAACAAAATTTGTTTTTGTTGATGTTACCCCGGGCCAAGATTGAATTATGGTTAATAGCTTTTCAAGTGCTGCAGTATTCTTTACAACTACTTTTAATAAGTGTGACCCGTCACCTAAAACTGAATGACATTCCAGAATCTGCGGCATTTTATCAACCTTTACAATAAGATCTTTATAATGTTTGGATGATTCCATCAATACCTGTATGTACGCAGTGATGTCCAACCCAAACGAATGCTTATTAACCTTTGCATAATATCCTTCAATTATTCCCTGCTCTTCAAGCTTTTTAAGTCTTTCACTAACCGAGGGAACTGAAAGACCCACAATTTCTGCAAGCACATTTCTCTTTGTTCTGCCCTGTTGCTGCAATACATTAAGAATTTTTACGTCAATATCGTCAAGCATAATTTGCCTAATTAATTAAGGTGGAATTTAAAATTATCGCAAAAATAAAAATTAAATTGATTCAATACAACTATTAATTAAGAAAATTGGGGGTTTTTATGAAATAAAGAAGGGCTTGTCTGCTGATTCCCTGTTTTATTTAGGAAATGACAATAATCGTGCTAATTTAAGAAATTTGATCAAAAGGACATCAAAACTACTCCCTCGATTCCTTTTATTTCTTTCCTTTTCGCAATTTGTCCTTTTCTTTTTTTCTATTATAGACTGTCTTCGATTGTTCGATCTTTGGTGGTTTCTTAGGCAGAGGAATCCGTTTCTTTTTCTTTTCTACCTTTATTTTATCCCTTTCAGCCACGATCAACTAAAAAATTGCGTAGATGAAAGGCGCTAATGCTGATCCCTGGGTTAAGATAATGAGACCGCCAAGAAGCAGGAGAAATATAATTATAGGTGCAAGCCACCATTTTTTTCTTACCCTGAGAAATTGCCAGAGTTCGGAAAGTATAGAAATTTTGCTCATAATATCCTCTTAAAATTGTCTTTCATAATCAATTAATTCTTTAGTTATCTTGTCCCTTTTTTCCCAATAGGTTTTAGCATTTTTATCAATACGTAATTTTAAAAAATCCTTACCGGAAATGCGAAGAAAAAATCCAAGAGGCATAAGAACAATATAAAATAATAAAATTAAAATTACCCTGGAACTAAACCAACCTAAAATTACCGCTAATATCATCCAGATTTTATTTAAAGGTTTTAAAATAGCGGGATAAATGATTCCGAAGAAAACCAATAAAAATCCAATTGCTCCAAAATAAATGAAAGAAGATTTATCCGATAAAAATAACATTACACCAATAGTCAGAAGCACTGAACCAACTGTAATTCCAAATTTGCGAAGTGTTTTTTTATCTTCTTCAATATTTTTTATTTCTTCAAGTAGCATAGTTATCTGTTTAATCTAAGACAAATTCTTTTTTCCACTTGGTATCATCTTCGATTGGTCTTTGTTCTTTTTTATCGAATAAATAATTCCCCATAACTAAATAATCCATATCGGTTCTCATAAAACATCTGTATGCATCTTCAGGCGTACAAACCATCGGTTCGCCTCTCACGTTAAATGATGTATTAATTATTACTCCGTATCCTGTTTTCTCGAAAAACTTTTTGATCAGTTTATAGTAAAGAGGATTTGTAGATTCATGCACGGTTTGCAAACGTGCGGAATAATCTACGTGAGTTATTGCCGGAATATCCGAACGTTCTACATTCAGTTTATCAATCCCAAATAATTTTTTCTCAGCATCGCTCATCTCTTTTCTTCTTTCTCTTTTAACATCAGCAACTAAAAGCATATAAGGGCTATCGACATCTACATCGAAATATTCCGATACTTTTTCACGTAAAACAGAAGGTGCAAACGGACGAAAGCTTTCCCTGAATTTTATTTTTAGATTCATCTTCGATTGCATTTCAGGAGAACGAGCATCTCCAATAATTGAACGGGAACCCAACGCACGCGGTCCGAATTCCATTCTTCCCTGGAACCAGCCTATAACTTTTTCAGTGGCAATCAGTTCCGAAACAACATTAACTAATTCTTCATCATCTAATTTTTTTATAGAATAGTTATTTTCATTAGCAAAGTTTTCAATTTCATCATCGGTATATTCAGGTCCTAAATAAGATCCTTTTTGCACATCAAATTTTTCATCATTTTGTCTATCATTTCCAAAATATGCGTACCAAGCAACCAATGCTGCACCAAGTGCTCCCCCGGCATCACCGGCAGCCGGTTGTATCCATATCTTTTCATAAGGACCTTCCCTGAGTAGTTTACCATTTGCCACACAGTTTAATGCGACACCACCGGCTAAAGATAAATTTTTCAATCCGGTCTCTTTATAAACATAATTTCCCATCTTCATTACGATTTCTTCAGTTACATCCTGTAATGATCGCGCAAGATCCATATCTTTTTGTGTCAGTTTACTTTCAGGTTTTCTCGGAGGTCCGCCAAAAAGCTTATCGAACTTTTTATTCGTCATGGTTAACCCGGCACAGTAATTAAAATATTCCATATTCATTTTAAAAGAACCATCTTCTTTAACATCGATCAAATGATCATAAATGAGCTGCTTGTACTTTGGCTCTCCGTAAGGAGCAAGGCCCATAACCTTATACTCGCCGGAATTAACTTTGAAACCCGTATAATATGTGAAAGCAGAATAAAGCAATCCTAATGAATGCGGAAATTTTATATCTGCAAGAAGTTCAATTTTATTTCTATTGCCTGTACCAAAACTCGTTGTTGTCCATTCACCGACACCATCCATAGTTAAAATGGCAGCTTCCTGAAAAGGAGAAGGATAGAAAGCAGATGCTGCATGAGACTCATGATGTTCAGGGAAAAGGATTTTACCTTCATAGCCTAAATCTTTTTTTATGAGCTCTTTAATCCATAATTTTTCTTTGATCCACAAAGGCATCGCCTTCAAAAAAGATTTGATCCCGATAGGGGCAAAGGTTAAATATGTTTCAAGAATTCTTTCGAATTTCAGGAAAGGCTTATCGTAGAAGGCAACTATTTCAACATCTTTACTGGTAATTTTAGCGTAGCTTAGACAATAATTTATCGCGTTAACAGGAAAACTGAAATCGTGTTTTTTTCTTGTAAATCTTTCTTCCTGCACGGCAGCAATAATTTCCCCATCCAGAATAAGACAGGCTGCGCTATCATGATAAAATGCTGAAATTCCCAGGATGAACATTTAAAAAGTTATTTAACTTTCTATTGATGTAAATTAGTGTTTAAGTTGACGTAATACATTCACAAAACATTGAACGTAATTATAATTTTTTAGAATAATTGAAATAATTCTCAATTAATGAGCTTATAATTTATTTAATTTCTTTCTTAAATCTTAATTACAGAATTGACCATATAGTAAGAAGAGGCAAAAGCTTTATTCAATCCTCATAATCAAAAAAACATTATATTATCAGATAATTTAGCTAATTGAATTTTTTAGCCTTTTTGAAACATTTTAATAATAATAAATTACCCTGCTATATGTATGGAATTTTGTGAACATCAGTATTTTGTCCTCATATTATAATTTATTTACGATATTCACTTTAATTTTATGCTGTCAAATTGAAATTTAGTGCTCGTATTAATGCTATAATCTACTGAGGTTACAATATGAAAAAATTCATTATGGTGAAACTAATTTTCTTATCTATAATCATTAATATTTCAATCGGGTTTTTCAACTTAATAATACCTCAAGATAATCAAACAAGTGCTCCAGCATGGGCAAAAAAAGCTGTTTGGTATCAAATATTTCCGGAAAGATTCCGGAACGGTGATCGTACAAACGATCCCACCTTAGATGATATGAAAGGCGCCTGGCCTTATGTTCGTCCCGCAAATTGGCAGATTCACCCCTGGACTTCGGATTGGTATAAACTTCAACCATGGGAAAAAGAAACCGGACAAGGTTTCTACTGGAATGCCGGACTTCGCCGTTATGGAGGTGATTTGCAAGGAATGCTGGATAAATTAGATTACTTACAAAATCTTGGGATAAATGCCATCTACCTGAATCCAATCTTTGAGTCTCCATCACTACACAAATATGATGCATCAATGTACCATCATATAGATAATAATTTTGGTCCCAATCCAAATAGAGATACAGAAATATGGAATCAGGAAGATCCCGGTAATCCTTCTACCTGGAAATGGACAACCGCTGATTCATTGTTTTTACAATTAATAAAGGAATGTCACAATCGAAACATTAAAATAATTATTGACGGAGTATTTAATCATGTTGGAACTACTTTCTGGGCTTTCCAGGATTTACTGAAAAAACAGGAAAAATCAATGTACAAAGATTGGTTTACAGTTAAAAAGTGGGATAATCCCAATACACCTGAAAATGAATTTGAGTATGAGTGTTGGAATGGGGCTAAAAGCCTTCCAGAATTAAGAGAAGATGAAAATGGTCTAATACCGGTAATTAAAAAACATATTCACGCAATCGTTAAGCGCTGGATGGATCCAAACCAGGATGGAAATCCTTCGGATGGAATAGACGGATGGCGGCTCGATGTTGCTGAAAAGGTAAATATAAAATTTTGGAAAGAATTTAGAATGTGGGTAAAATCAATTAATACGGATGCATATATAACCGGTGAACTCTGGTGGGAGGACTGGCAAAATAACAAAATGATAAATGCTGCACCCTGGTTACAGGGAGATGCTTTTGATGCTGTTATGAACTACCGGTTTGCAAATGCTGTTAAAGAATTTGTTATCGATGTGAAAAATAAAATCAGTGTACAAGAATTTGTTGATAGCTTAAATTCTTACATGAATGATTATCCAAAAGATAACGTATATGTACTGCAAAATCTGATGGATAGTCATGATGTCGATCGTCTTTCATCTCAAATAATTAACCCGGATAATTGGTATGATCATAAGGCGAATCCGTCTCAAAATCCTGATTATAAAGTACGGAAGCCAAATGATACAGAATTATCAATTCAACGTTTGATTGTAGGCATACAAATGACTTTACCGGGTGCACCGATGATTTATTATGGTGATGAAGCTGGTATGTGGGGAGGTGATGACCCTGATTGCCGTAAACCAATGGTATGGCAAGACTTACATTATGAACCCGAAGCTTCACATCCTTTTAATAAACCTCGTCCTAAGGATGAGGTAAGTTTTAATCGAAAACTCTTTGATTGGTATAAAGAACTTATTAACATAAGAAGTGAAAATCCTGTTTTAGCATTAGGAGATATTAATTTTTTCTTAATTAATAATGAAAATAAAATCTTAGGTTATGAACGAACTTTAGATAATGAAAAAATGTTGATCATATTAAATAATCAAGATACTGCTACTAAATTCAAGTTGAATCTTAATAAAATGCTGCCGGATGGAAACATTTTAAAGGACTTAGTTGAAGAAAGAACATTTAATAGTAAGGAAGGAATAATTTATTTGCCGCTTAAACCATATCAAATTTTGATCTTAAAGAAAATGTAGTTAATCGATGCCATTATCCAATAAACAAAAAAACTGGATCTTAAAAAATCGCAGGAAGTATTCTGCAATAAAAATAGCAGAAAAATTTAATATCCCGGAAGACGAAATTAACCAATATTTGGATACGTTAAAGAAAAAAACTTCGCCATTCTACTTTTACATTATTCTAATCGGATTACCAATAATTTTTTTCGTTTTACTTGAATTAGGGTTAAGAATATTTAATTATGGCTTCAACTACGATCAATGGGACACGGTTGTTGAAGGCAAGTTGATGCTAAACCAGGAGATTGCCAAAAGATATTTTTATAATACAAAGACGATTCCCGTTTCCGACCAGGATGTTTTTGATGTTGAGAAAAAACCGAATTCTTTCAGAGTTTTTGTACTCGGGGGAAGCAGTGCTGCAGGCTATCCGCTTTCTCCGCTGGGGTCCTTCTCCCGCTATATAAGAGACAGACTTAAACTTTTATACCCTTCTTCTGAAATTGAGGTTGTTAATCTAAGTATGACAGCCGTTAACAGCTATACCATTCGTGATCTGTTTCCGGGAGTTCTGGAACAAAAGCCTGATCTCATACTTATTTATGCCGGACATAACGAGTATTATGGCGCTCTAGGTGTCGGTTCAATGGAATCGCTTGGAACTTCCCGGCAAATGGTGAATCTGCTGCTTTATCTAAACAGGTATAAAACTGTTCAGCTTCTGAGAAATGTTATTCAATGGACAATGAAATTATTTTCAGGAAGTAACGAAAAGCCAAGCGGAACATTGATGTCACGTATGGCAAAAGAACAATCAATAGGATTTGACACCGAAACTTACAAAGACGGAATATCACAATTTGAAGGGAATATGCGCGATGTACTGGATATGGTAAAAGAAAAACACGTTCCTGTTATTTTATCTACGCTAACATCAAATCTTAAAGATCAGCCTCCTTTTATCTCTGTAAAAACAGATGATTTTCCTGCGGCAGATAAAATCTATAACCGGGCAAAGACAGAACTTAACAACGGTAATTATAAAGCTGCAGATTCTTTATTCAGATACGCAAAAGACCTTGATGCTTTAAGATTCAGGGCACCGGAAAAAATGAATAAAGTTATAACATTACTAAGCAATGAATATAAATTGCCGTTGGTAAATGTAGACTCAGGTTTTGCATCTATAAGTCCCGACGGAATTGTTGGAAATAATTTAATGACCGATCATCTCCACCCTACTCTTAAAGGTTATCTCTACCTCGGCAAATTATTTTTTAAGAAGATGGAAGCGACAAACCTTTTGCCTGAATCTGAAAGAGCAGATCTATCCGATGAGAAACAGGATAGTATTACAATTGCGAATTTCCATTTTGCAAAATTAGATTCTATTATCGGAAATTATAGGATAAAGCTATTAAAGAACGACTGGCCATTTATCAGTAAAGAACAGAAACTGTCAAACTCAGTTTTGCTCGATCCTCAAAATAAAGCTGACTCACTTGCAGCCGAAGTGCTTGATGATAAAATAAGCTGGGAAGAAGCACATAGAAACCTGGCAACTTACTATCTGGGAAGAAAAAATCTAAATGGATTCCTTGAAGAAATGGATGCATTGATATCTCAATATCCTGTTATAGTCGAATACTACGATTATGTCTCCAACATTTTAATACAATTAAAAGATTATAAAAGAGCATATAAATATTTAGAGCAAGGATATGAAATTAAGCCAAATGCTTTTAAAACAAAGTGGCTCGGAACTATAAATCTATACAACAACAAGCTAAGTCCTGCTGAGAAGTATCTTAATGAAAGCCTTAAATACGATGCAAACGATTCACAGATATGGTATAACCTTGCAGGAATTTATGTGAAAAGGCACAATTACAAAAAGGCGCTGGAATTGGTTAATAAGGCTTTGACGCTAGAATCAAATTATCCTGAAGCTGTAAATTTGCAAAGACAGTTGCAGAGTGCAGTGAGCAGAACGAATTAGAATTAGCTTCCTCTTTGTTATTCATTAAAAAAGTACGGAAATAATTAAAAACTAAGACTAGTCCTCTGTAAGATATTTTACTATAAAGTTCGGGCTAGTAACAATCATTAAATTCGACTCGCTAAGTGTTAATAAACCGTGAACATAAGTTGTATCAATTGGTGTATAGATTGTTAAAGAATCCTTAAAACTTAAAGAAGGATAACTATATGAAATCCCTCCATACATCATTAACTTAATATGTCCGCTATCATGAATCGGGAAGATAGTTAATAAAAACGATTTGCTCATACCCACATCATAAATATCAAATAGTGTGTAAGGATATACTATTGTAGAATCCAAATTGGTTTGGTTTATGTGTATCTCTGGCAAATCAGATTCAACAATAATACTATAGCGATAGAAATAGGAGTTATTTTCTTCTAAACCTAAATCGCAACCTCCCAGCATTAATATAAACGAATAAAAATATAAAATTATTTTTCTCACAGCTTATTCCCTCATCTATAATTCATTATCATATATTATTTTCAGATTCTACTATCAGTAAAATTCGGTGAATTAAGGATATTCGATTATTGTAAATCAATTGCACGCATCGCAACTCCCTTGAACGATATTCATAAAGGATAAAAAGAATTGTACTACTTGAAATGTAAACTAGTTCGAAACCTTGTCTATCTATCAAATAAGTTTTCATAGATACTTCCCACATCATTTCAGGCTTGGTAACTTTACGGAAGGACTCCCCGCTAAATGAATCCTCTCAAAAACTTCCCACAAGCCCAATACAAATAAAATAGTAATCAATTGTCAAAGTCAATGTTTTTTTACATAAAAGTGTGTTAAGTTTTTGTCACATCTAAAAAATAGTAAAAAAGAGGCTCACTAGATGTTAAGTGAGACTCATCTCTGAGATGAGTCTCACTTAAATCATCTTGAAATTTATAAGGAAAAGTTTTTAACGAAACAGGATTTATTCACCAGAGGAGAAACTGTCATCCGATCCACATATTTCATTTGGTCCTTCCTGTGCGAAAGCACAGATACCTAATAAAAAAGCAAATGTGAAAGAAAAGAGTAAATTCGATTTCATAATACCCTCCTTAAGTTGTTTATAAAATGATTTTATCTTGTTCCTATAATTATTATCGCCTTTGGGTTAGCATATCCCACAGCAACGACCAGGTTTTTCTTGAAATCAATATTTTTTAAAGTTCCGTTAATGCTTGTTTGCTGTATATAGCTTTTCCAACTACTGCCGTTGTAGTGAATGATTTCACCAAAGGCTCCGCAGACAAATAAATCATTTATATTTTGACCTCTTAAAGCGTATAAATAATAGTTAGTAATATCTGGGTGTAACCAATCCCACTCTAGAGAGGAATTGATATTATCTTTTGAATAAAGCCCATCTCCAGCAACGAAATACTTTTTACCGCTCTTAAACCACAAACCGTGAATGCTGTACGGGATAGAATCTGTACGGATGTTTTGTACTGTATTTCCATTAATCCTTAATATTTTTTTATCGTAAGTAACAAACTCTTTTGCTGCTACTGCAATAATTTCATATTCATCATTTGTACTATTATAATCTCCCCATATATCATAAATATCCAGGTCAGTGCCACTTTCTATACTAGTCCAAATGCCGTTTTGATAGCGGGCGATTTTTCCGTTTACTCCAACCGCGTATAAATTATTATCGTCAGTTCCCCAAAGGTTATTAACAGACACTGGTATACATTTAATGCTTAGCTGACTTTCCCCGTCATAGTGTGTTATCTGTGAACCAGATGTTATCCAAAAGTCATTTTCACTAAAAGCTATTATTGACTTTGTTGGATAGGAACCTGTGTAAGGTTGTCCACAGAAGGTGTAAAATTGTAGTCTTAATAATTTCCATTCTATCCCGTTCCAATGCCCAACGTTATATGCGTTTGGGTCAGGATTACCAAGGGAGTCATTTAAATAGATTTCGCCAACAGCCCAAATGGAAGTATCATTTATAATTGCTACATCATAAAGCGCACTACTGCTATGCTCGCCAAATGCCCAGGTTTGAAAGGTAAAGTTGTGGCTGGTTGTACCCTGCCCATTGTTATTATCTGGTGGTTCGGTTGTGTTACAAGAATATAAAAGTAAAAAAACTGTGGATATTAAAATTGCAGCTATTATCCTCCGCATATTCTCTCCTTTGTTTCAGTTAGTTTTCTGCCCGTAATGTTCTTTAACAAAAAATCTAACTTAATTAATTACAGCAAAAATTATGTTTGTTAAGCAAGTTAGATTACGCTAAAAAATCAACACAAAAAAATTATGAAGTAAAAAGTAATAAGAGGTTTTTACAGGTTGTAAGTAATTACGTTAGGCTAATGCCTTGCAAGAGCCTCATACAAGAATAATGCAAGACTCATCCGGCAATTACGTGATGAGTCTCACTTAAGAAAAATAAATTTTACTTAACCAGCAACATCTTCTTAACTGCAACAAAGTCATTAACACTCAACCTGTAAATGTAAACACCGGTTGCTAAATCGGAAGCATCAAGTTTTATTTCGTATCTTCCTGTTGTTTTTTGTTCGCTAACAAGCGATTTTATTTCCTTGCCGAGCATATCATATATTTTTAGAGTTACAAATCCGGTTTCAGGAATCTGATATTTAATAGTTGTAGACGGATTGAATGGATTAGGATAATTTTGTGAAAGAGCGAACTGTTCAGGTACTGGTTTTTCATCAGTCACACCTGTTATTCCGCTTACGTATTCATAAACTTCATAACTCCAAGGGGAC
>Ga0307436_1000571_pt1 | contig 17361 bp, 18 predicted proteins | sample SalMarWE160440MG_FD_202513 | JGI IMG/M metagenome (GOLD analysis project Ga0307436, IMG submission 202513) | Salt marsh sediment microbial communities from the Plum Island Ecosystem LTER, Massachusetts, United States - WE1604-40 | ecosystem: Environmental > Aquatic > Marine > Intertidal zone >...
TGTCAAACAAGTCGGAAAAAATGTGGTTGTATTCACTGAATAGGAACCCCTCAGGAGAAAAGCAGAGATGATGAATATTGGACTCAGCAGACTCTGATGGGATCATTTCTTCTAAATACTTGGGAACTCCTCCACTTACACTCAAGAACTTCAATTTTTCATAAGCACTTGTTCGGCTTTTATTTCTCCCCCAGAAAAAATTACAATCAGGTAGGGGTAATTCTTTTACTTCAATTTTGGCCGATATTCTACCCAAGAAACCCGTACTGCTCAGAATGTTTTTCTCAATCCAGCTAGAAATAGAACCGCAGAGAATCAAAAGGATACCTTGCTTTTTTGATAGAGCCATGTCCCACGCTGTCTTTAGGTACCCAAGAAAATTTGGGTCCTTAGAGCCCATCCACGAGATTTCATCTAGAACAATGATGAGCTCTTTTTCCTTCGCTGCTTGGTTCCCAAGATGCCAAAAAAGTTCTTCCCAATCGCCCCCTTTTACTTTTGGCATTCCAATTTCTTTGCTCATTTGGGAAGCAAAAATATCGAGTTGAGATTGGTTGGATGTACCTGGACTTGGGGGAAGTCCTACAAAATTCCATGTTTTAGTTCCCTTTGAAAACTCTCTAATCAATCTGCTTTTCCCAATTCTTCTCCTTCCCCAGATGACAGCAATACTCGACGTTGATTTAAGACGTAATCTATTTAAAGTGCTGATCTCAGCACTTCTGCCTATGAATTTCATGGTATTTCCTTCTCAATATAATATCATAAAATTCTATTTTCTCATTTTCATGATATAAATTCAAGGGGCATTTTTTATATCATGATATTAAGAATTCTCTCTATCATGACAAAAAAAATCTAGAGGGGAAATTTTTTTCTAATGACATAAATCACTAGTTAATAGAGGTTTGAGTTCGGTTAGTTAGGTCGGAGATGAGGGGTTCTTCGGCCTTTACCCAAGACGATGTCAAACAAAGAAATGAAAAAAAATAAGGGTCTGCTTCTTCATAATATTACCTGGGTTTTTTTAGAAAAGGAATTAACTAGATATAAATTCGCGGTGGTTTGTTGCCTCAGGACCTTTGTCGTCGAGCATAGCGCGGATGCAGAAAAGATTATCAATCTTGGTAGCTGTTGTTTCTTCTCCTACACGTCTCAGGGATACCCATCGCTCTTGTGAGGAGGGCTTTTTCTTTCTCGAATTTTTTTGACTTGGGGAGGGAGTCCGATCTGCGAGTGGTTTTCGAACCATTTTCTCATAATAAATCAGCTCGAGGACTGTTGTGGGAGGGATAGGGGCGCCATTTTCACTGTATTTGCAGATGAGGAAGGGCCTTCCAGAAGGCAGTGTTCCGACTCCAATTCCATCTCTAGGCGTGGGCCACTTTTCATCTATGAGATTCTTTTCGTTGGCGTCGCAAGGAAAGGAGAGGATTTCGAGGCCCGCATAGTGTGGGCCCAATTGTTCTACTAGGAATGCCGAGGTACTAGACATGCGCTATATGATGAACTGTGATGAAATTTATTTCAACCTACCTTGCACTATGCGGAAGAATCCGCTAGAATAGCGGATCTAAAGAATCACGAGGTGAAACAAAAATGGTTGACAAGGAAAAATTCGCAGAAGAAGAGTCCTTAGGATACAATATCTACATCGTCGGAAAAAATTTACAGCTTACAGATCCAATGCGAAAGCACATTTGGGACAAGCTGACAAAAATCGAACGATTTCATAACCATATCATGGATGTTCACGTGACGCTCGAAATCCAAAAGGTGGAACATGTCTGTGTCATCATCTGTCATTTCAACCATTTCAAGGTCAAGGTCGAAGCCCGCAGTACTGATATGTATGCCTCGATCGACAGGGCGATCCAAAAACTGCAGCATCTGTTCCGCAAGTGGAAGGGGAAAATTCAGGACTATCACAAAAAACCCATGAAAATAATCGACATGTCGGTCAATGTCTACCATCATCCCCCTCGCGATGAAACTGAAGAGATCAATGAAGCTATTGAAGCTGAAAACCTCAAAAAATGGATGCCTCACAAGGTCATCGCCACAGAAACTCAGGTTCTCAAGCACCTCACAACCGAAGAAGCGATCATGAAAATGGAACTCTCCCAAGATCCATTCATGCTCTATCAAGACGAAGAAGATCAGAAGATGAAACTGATCTATCGCCGAGAAGACCAGCACTATGGCGTTATCCAAGCAGAGGGATAGTCTCTTTGATCCTTATCGAAAGATGTGGGTTGCTGCAACTCCTGAAGAGATTGTTCGTCAAACTCTCTTGCATAATATGACGCGTCATTTAGGCTATCCCAAACATCTCATGGCTATCGAAAAACAACTTTCCGAGATCTCGAGTCTCGATGGCAATGTTCCCAATAGGCGAGCCGATATTTTGTGCTTTCGAAAAGTGCGAGGTGAACTGAAGCCTCTTCTTTTGATAGAGTGCAAAGAGATGAGGCCGACTCAGGAAGCCAAACGCCAAGTCTTGGGGTATAACCACTTTGTCGGGGCTCCGTTTGTTGCCATAGCTGGACCTGAGTATGTCGCTCTCATCCACCCACAAGAGGTTCCCTTTTTGCCCACTTATCACCAATTGCAAGAGATGATATGCAGCTGACTTTTCCAAAGTGTGATATCCTCTGTTTTCACGATCTGCCGAGTCAAGAGGTGCTCGATGCCCTCAAAGTGTGGCTAGCAGAAAGTGAAGAGCGCAAGGTCGTGATCTTTGCTGAAGGTACAAGGGAGCTGCATCCTCAAATTCAATGGTGTGCAAAAGATGATGGCGCCATCGAAAAACTCGCTGCGGAAAAGGTCTTTTTACACTTCGACTATCTCCCTGCAAAAGATGGGGATGATCTCTTTTTTTCGAAAGTCGAAGCGATTGTTCAGAGGAAGGCTTTGAATGCATCGGACTTTCAAAATCGGGGGATCGACAGACTGCACAATCTCTTGAAAAACAGCATCCTCTTTCCAGCTGCATATGAGGCAAAGGATCTATTTGGAAGCTTTTCACAAATTCCCGCTATCATTTGCGGAGCCGGTCCTTCTCTGGAAAGAGAAATTCCCTATTTGCGCCTTTTAAATGAACGGGCGCTTCTCTTTGCCGGCGGAGCTGCCCTTTCGAGTTTATCCTCATTTGAGATCAAGCCCCATTTCGGAGGTCTCATCGATCCCCATCCTCCAACAGAAATCGATTTTGCCTCCTCAGCCATGGAGGGGCCCTGTTTTTTTCAAAGTCGTGTTCATCCCGATAAACTTCTATCTCTCCAAGGCCCTCTCCTATGGACCGCTGGGTCCGATCACGACTTTTTCGAAGAGGCCTCTTTTGAAGGAGGGTGGAATGTCTCTACTTACCTCACGGCACTTGCCTGCCACCTAGGTTGCAATCCGATTGTTTTAGTGGGAGTCGATCTCTGTGGACGTGAGGGTAAGATCTATTCTGGAGGTCTCGAGCGCAGAGATGAAATGATCGAAATTTCTGATGGAGTCGCCACTAAAAAAGATTGGCTCTTTGCCGCTCGTTTTCTCACTGAGTTTGCGAAGAAACATCCCGAAGTGGATTGGATCAATGCTTCGGATGGGATCGAATTTGGGGGATATGAAAAGAAGCGTCTTCACGAAATACCCTTTGAATCGGAATACGACTTGAATGGAAAAATTCATGCCTCCATTATAGGTAGGCAGCGAGGTGTCATGAAAGGCTTTGATCGAGAAAAGATTCGCGAAAGCTTGGATCGCATGAGTTCTCTCTGCAAGCAAATTTTAGGGCGTCTCGAAAAGTCATTTCCCCATTTGCCCTCTCAAGATGGCGAGTATACGCTTCTCACTGTTGAGTTGGAAAGGGAAGAGACCTATGCTCTGTTTGCCAAAAAGGTTTGGGAAGTGTGGAAGCCGGTTTTTGTGCGGAGCATTCCCAAGGAAATGCCTCAAGAATTTGGCGTTGAACTCAACAGGCTTTTGTTTATCCAGGGGATTTGCCATGAAGCAAAGCAGATATGAAGTGGAAGGAAATGCTTTTAGGATTTTCGATGAAGAGCTCGAAATTGATTTGAAAGGAGAGCTTGAATTTTTGGACAAAGAGGTGTTTCCCACAGGTGAAGTCCGCTATGAGACTTATCGCAAAGAGGACAAGTTACACGGACCCTCATACTTCTATGATAAAAACGGGGGGCTCCTTTCCGAGTCTTGGTTTTATGAAGGGGTTCCCATTGGCAAGGTGCACAGGTATTATCCAAATGGCGATCTCTACTGCATTGAGAGATATGTAGAAGGAGTACCGCACCTCACTCAAGAGTACTTCTATTTAGATGGCACGGTGAAAACGGTGATCGAATACAATCGTGGAACGCTCAATGGAAAGGCTTTGCTCTATTGGCCGGATGGGACTCTCAAAAGAGAGACTCTTTTCGAAAATGGAGAAAGGGTCAGCGATCAGTTCTTTGATGAGGAGGGAAGCGAAATCTTTGCTACTTGCCGATCGCTATCCTGATATCCAGTTTCTCTTGACGATCACTCCTCACAAAAAAGTGCGTCTTCCCAAACGGACAAAGCAGCTCGAAAAATGGCTTGATTTCCAGGAGTTGGAGTCGATCGAGATCCTCTATCTCGTCGGATTGATCGATCATCCGCTCCCCGAGAAAATCGAAAAGTGGCTGAGAGCCCGAAAGGAAAGAGCTCTCATTTTTGTTGAGTCTCGATTGGGAGCTTTTGCCTCTTTTGCGATAAATGAACTATTAGAGAATCCCCAGATTCATTTCTGTTATGCACAGAGTGATCCGGTGGAGCAGCTTGCAGCCGATTTTCCCTCCGAGCGGATTGCGGTCTATGAGGGCCTTGCTCTAGATACTCTGGCCTTGAAACGTAGATCGGCGGCTTATTCTGCACTCTATTCCGATGTTTTGTATAGTCACAAAATTGTGGAGAATGTCCTCCACAATCTGTTCCGCCTGAGTAGGGCCTTTGATGCAACAGGAAGATTTGAAGGAATTCCCCTGATCATTTGCGGGGCGGGTCCCTCGCTTGAAAGAGCGATCCCCATCCTCAAAGAGAATTCGGGTTGCGCTCTGATCTTAGCAGTCGGGTCGGGGATTGCAGCTCTGACCAAACGGGGCATCACACCTCATTTGGCGATGGCGCTCGATCCCAATGACGATGAATTCAAACATCTCGCTCAGGGCTTGTACTTTGAGGGTCCCTTTATTTTTTCTCCAAGGCTTCATCGACATGTCTTTGCCACTTCGAATGGACCCTTTGGATATTTGCAATCAGATACAGGCGGTTTGATCGAAAACTACCTCGAAAAAGTACTCCAGCTTCATCAAGAGGGAAGTGGCCCTGACTTGGGATCGGAGGCCTTTTCTGTCACAACTCTGGCACTTTCATGGGCAAGTGCTCAGGGATTTTCCGACATCTTCTTTGCAGGTGTCGATTTGGCTTACACATCTGGCAAGAGGTATGCTGGTGAGCTGATTGCAAACCAGGGCAAGGATATGGCAGCAGCTCCGACTCTCGATGAAGTCTTGATCAGGCGAGATCTTCATGGGAACCCTTGCGAGACTCTTGTCAAATGGGTGATGGAGGCCGATGTAATCAGCCATTTTGCAAAAAAGCATCCCGAGATCCGTTTTGTCAACACCTCTTTGGCAGGTCTTGGCTTTGAGGGGATTCCCAACCGGCCACTCGAAGAAATGCTCACATCCCTTCCTCAACGAGATCTCCGGGCCTTGATTCATGCCTTTGCTTGTGAAAAGCCACTCGAATTCGATATGGCTCGTTACCGAGCTCTTGTTTTCGAACTGTCCCAATCTCTAGAGAAGTGTCGGTCGCTTTGTGAAGAAATTTTGATCGAAAAGATCGAGGGAAAAAAAATCCTCCTTCTCAGCGATCTGCATGAAGAAAAGGCATACGGCGCTCTTCTCGAAGGGATCGATCATGCCCTTTCCCATTTATTATGCCGCTATTATCCCCACTTAGACGAAAAGGTAATTTCCAGCTCAAGGGAGGAGGCAAAGGTTCGAGAAATCAAACGACAAATTGAACTCTTCGAGCAGATTTTTCATCCGCTTGTGCAAAATTCAACCACCTCCGTACCCTAGAGGCATGTCGATGAAACGATGGATGATTGGATCTCTTATCCTCCTAATGGGATGCTCAGGTCTTGAGGATTCGGAAAAAGAGCGGATTCGGAAAATGAATGCTACTGGAGAGTACATTTACCGGACGCATGGTGAATCCCTTTTTGCCATTCCAACTCCGAAGAAAAAGACGCGGGAGAGTTATCCCTGGGAAGATACCTACATCGGAAATCAAATCCGCATCAATAAGGAATTTTTTCGCTGCAAAGGGAGCTCGAATCATGAGCCTCTGATGAAGAATACCGGGAGCGGACAAACGTATGTCATTGATTGTGGGGGGATGCTTCAACACAGTCTACCGCTCAAAGAGGGCAAAGAGTTTATTTACCCAGCTCTCATCGAAATCCTCAATTACATTCAGGAAAAGACTCAAAAGAAAGTGGTGATCACTTGTGGTCATAGGTGTCCCACCCACAATGCATATTCTGATAGTTCTTTTTTTAATCGGACTTCCAAACATATGGTCGGTGCTGAGGTCGATTTTTACGTGAAAGGTCTCGAATGGAGCCCTAATATCGCTATTTCCCTAATTGAGTCCTATTATCGTGAACACCCTCGATTCAAAGAGCAACCCGAATTTTGTAAATTCAAGCGCTTTGAAAAAGACACCAACGTCAGCACTCTTCCTTGGTACAACAAAGAAATCTTTGTCAAACTTTTCAAGAAAGATGAAGGGCGTGACTTGGACAATGACCACCGCTTCCCCTATGTCTCGATCCAGCTCAAATGGGATAGGGATGAGGACAAGGCCGTCAATTACTCATGGGCTTCTGCCTTCAATAACTACTTGAGATATTGAGCTTTTTTGAGGTATGATAATCTCCTTGCCGATGTGGCGGAATTGGTAGACGCGGCAGATTCAAAATCTGCTTCTAGCAATAGAGTGATGGTTCGAGTCCATTCGTCGGCAACCTGACTATTTGAGAACTATGCGCTGGATACAACACTTCGATCTCTTCCTTCTCGACATGGATGGCCTTCTTGTCGATACGGAAAAACTCCACTTTCAGGCTTATCAAACACTCTGCTCTCACCACGACAAAGAGCTGCCTTGGGACTTTACTGGATACTTGGAAGTAGCCCACTCGAGTCATGACGGATTGAAAAAGGCTCTCCTACCCTTAATTGGGAAAGAGGACTGGAGCTCTCTGTATGCCCTCAAGAAAAAAATCTACGAAGGGTTTCTCACAAAGGGAAAACTCGAGTTGATGCCTGGTGTGGAGGCTTTTGTCGAAGAGCTCGGCACAGCGCGCGCCAAGCGCTGCGTTGTCACGAATTCAACCAGGGAACAGGCAGATATCATTAAGCAATTTCTTCCCGTATTGAAGACCATTCCCATTTGGATCACCCGGGAGGCTTACGGCAATCCCAAGCCCGCACCCGATGGCTATGCAAAGGCAATTGAAGTCCTCGCAGATCCCGGAGATCGGATCGTGGGTTTTGAAGACAGCTTGAGAGGGATCCAATCGCTCCAAGGAACGCATGCCATGCCTGTCTTGATTTGCAATCCGAGTCACCCACAGCTCCGATCAAGCCATCTGGAGGGAGTCCAGCACTTCACATCTTTTACGAAGATTCCAAAAGATTTTCGTCATACCTAACATCTACAAGAAAAAGACCGTGTGCTGGAGCTGTTGTTCCAGCTCTAGAGCGATCCTTTGCAGCAAAAATGTCTTCTATATCGGAGAGAGGGATTTTTCCCCTGGCCATATCGAGCAGGGTCCCTGTGATGTTGCGAACCATTTTGTAGAGAAATCCATTTCCTTCGAATTCAAGGACAAGTTCATTGCCCCGCTCTATGATGTCGAGTCTGAAGAGGGTGCGGACTGGGTCGTGAGCAGCGCTGCCTCGGTGAGCCTCATTTGAAAAAGAGGTGAAGTCGTGTTTTCCTACAAAGGCTTTTGCAGCTTCTTTGAGAAGATCTAAATCAATGGGGTAAGGAAGATGATAGGCATAGAGGCGGGTAAAGGGATTTTTGATTTTACCTCGATCGATCCGGTAGTGATAGATTTTCCCTTTGGCAGAAAAACGAGCGTGAAAATCTACCTCTACCGGGTCGATCCTTCGAATTCGAATGTCATCGGGCAAAAGTCCATTGAGAGAGTGATGGAGCTTGGAAAGCTCCAGATCGCCGTCAAAAGAAAAATGGGCGATTTGACCCTCGGCATGTACTCCGCTATCAGTTCTCCCAGAGCCAATCAGTTTGATCGACTTGCGTAAAACGATCTTCAGAGCCTTTTCTATCAGAGTTTGAATTGAGGTTGCATTCGGTTGTATTTGCCAGCCTCCATAGCGAGTTCCATCATAGCTAATCGAAAGTTTGTATTTCGGCAATTGAGAGAATCCTGATTGTGGAATCGATCGATTCCAAAAAGAAGGAAAATAGGCAGGAGCCGGTAGCTCCTGCCAGACATGGATTTTTTAAGAGAGGTGCTTACTGACAGCTTTTGTCATGTCAAACATATTGATGGGTTTTTTTCCCAAAACTTTAGCGAGCTTGTCATCGGGCATGATGAAACGCTTGTTGTTGGGGTCTTGTCTCTTGTGCTTTTTGATATAAGCCCAGAGCTTCTTCGTCACTTCAGTACGAGGCATTGGGCCCTTGCCGACAATAGCCGCGAGTTCAGGGGTTAGCTCCATGGGCTGCATGAATTTGGAAGGTGCTTTTTTGGCCATGTTTTTTCTCCTTTGAAAGAAATTGAATATCTTTTGACCACTGCAAGCAGTGGATGTTTCTGTCGAGTAGCTTCCTCGAAATGACAATTTGTATCTCTAAGCGCCTATTATAGTCAAAAAAAATCCTCTGGGGAAGAATTTTTTTCCTAGTACCTCTATTTTTCCAGTTTGGTGAGTCTCAACGTCCTCTCACGAGGTTTTTGTGGAAAAAAGAATTTCGCCTTCCCTGTATCTCTTTCTTGCTTTTTTCGTCTCAGTTTGGCACCTTCAGGCGAAGAGCTATCTATATTCCATGGAAAAAACAAAATCTCCTTCAATTCGGACTTCTTTGCAGAGTGGTCCAAGCCTCCGATTGGAAGAGCTTGCTGAGAAACTCAGTGGGTGTCTCGAGATTGGAGATAAGCTCGATTGTCTCATTTCAGATGAGAAAGTAGCGGGCTTTTTGCGCAATCCACTTTGGGATCTCTCTTCCTTTTCTGAAGAGCAGCAATTAGTGCTTTTATCCCTCGTTGCGCTTGATCAAGTTTCCCATCTCCAACTCGATCGGGCCAAGCGCTCGGAGATCGAATTACTCGCAGACAAGCTCATTGGAGTCGATTCCTTTTACAGTTTTATGGGCGGGTTGATCGGCTATCACCTCAGTTGCTTGCATCTGTATGAGAAAAAAAGTGAAGGGAAGGTGCGCGGGGTCTATCATAAACCCAAGGCGATCGAAATCGCTGTGCAAAGCCCCACCACTCGCCGCTATCGGAATGCGGGGCTGTCACATCTTGGGGAGCTTGCAGAAATTTATCCCGTTGGAGGAGCAGCAGATCGCCTTTCAAAAAAGACTCGGCAAATAGCTGCTACACGCCTTTTTTGCGGCAAAACCCTCCTCAAACGACTCATCGAAGATGTGGAGGCGCGAGAATATGTGTATGCAAAACTTTTTGGCGAGACGATTCATGTGCCAATTGTAATGATGACCTCCGACGAAAAAGAAGGGACTTCGCAAATCCAAGAGCATTTAGAGAGGGAAAATTGGTTTGGACGAGATCCAAGCAATTTTTTTCTCATGGCGCAACCTCTTGTTCCCGCGATGACTCCTGAAGGATGGTGGGCAGCATTTGGTCCGGCTAAACCGGTTTTCAAGCCAGGAGGTCATGGGGTCATCTGGAAAGTGGCTCGCGATTCGGGAGCACTCAAGTGGCTCAAGGCCCATGGAAAGATCAAAGCCTTTGTCAGACAGATCAATAACCCTATTGCAGGAGTCGACGATGGGATCTGTGTCTTTACTGGATATGGATTTGAGGAGAACAAAGATTTTGGCTTTGCTGCATGTCCTCGCGCAGAAAATGTTTGCGAAGGGGTAGATGTCATCATCGAAACCCCCGAAGGATTTTCCCTGACCAATATTGAATACTGCGATTTTGAGAGATATGGAGTCGATCCCAGCGCCGATCTTCTCGCCAATACGAATTTGCTCTTTGTCGATCTTGAAATGGTGGAACATCTCGTGTCCCACAATCCCGTTCCTGGAATGCTTATCAATGCCAAGAACATGAATCTCTGCAGAGAAGATGGAACGAGTTTTGAACAGGTATTGATCCGCCTCGAATCTACTATGCAAAATCTTGCAGATGGATTGATTGAAAAGACACCGCAAACGCGCTCTTTCATCACATGCAATGAGAGATTGAAGACCATTTCACCGATCAAGCAGGAATATGAGCCCTTTGGCCCCCTGGCTCAAACACCCGAGCAATGTATTCTTGATTTTCAGAGCAATGCCTACAGATTGTTGGAAGTTTGCGGGTTCGAAGTGGGAGAGGGGGTACTTTTTGAATACCACCCTACCTTAGGCCCTTTCTATGAAATCATCGCGCAGAAATTGCGGGGCGGAAGACTCGATGAGGGGAGTCATTTGAATTTAGAAATCGCTGAAATTGATGTCGAAGATTTGAAGCTCAGCGGGAGCCTTGCTATTTATGGCAATGAGCTCAAAAGTGGACCTCTAGAGAGCAGATGCTCGCTTCGAAATGTGACCATCGAAAATCAGGGATATGATGCTCGAGCTGGAGATTCTCTCGATTCAAGCAAGAGAAATTATCACCAGAGATGCGTGATTGTAATCGAGAAAGGAGGAGAATTTTTGGCTGAAAATGTCCTTTTCTCTGGAGATTTTTGTCTCACAGTTCCCGAAAACACGAAAGTTACAGTCCGAAAAGATCAGGGGGAGATTCAATGGATCTACACACCACTGGATCGGCCAAGCTGGCAGTGGGCCTATTCAATCGATTCAGAAAATGAGATTCGTTTGAAATGCGAATATCCCTATCAAAGATTAGATGGCGATCAGGGGTAATAGAGTTTTTTAAAAATCGCTTTGAGAAAAAGCGTTTAGAGGGTGTCGTCAAATTCATTTGGCACCCCAAAATTTTTTCGTTTCATTTTTCGGAGGAAAATGAAAAACCGATTCAGCGGAATTTAAGCCGCGGAAATGGATTAAAAAAAGAAACGCCTATCCTCTAAAATACACATTTTAACGCTCTTTCAGAGGAAAAATTTTGAAAAAAAGCGGCTGACGGACATCACCCGCTTTCTTTCGCAGGATGCCTTTAAGGAGCTGGTTGAGTAGCAGGCTTTTCTTCACCCTTATTAAAGAGAAGAACATAGCCGGCGACACCAGCAAAAACTGCGACAATACCACCGACACCAACTGGAACGGCAATTTCTCGGTTTGCATTGACCCACTCTCTAGCTGATTCGAAGAGTTCTCCGAAGTACTGAGCGAGATTCTCGAACAGGGGCTTAGCATATTCGACGATTTTTGCAATTGCAGTGAGAACAGTGTCTTTGATAACCGTAATTTGGTGTCCAAGCCATTGCGCGGTGTTAATTGCCCCAGATTTTATCGTATCAACTGTGCTAGCAGCATCTGCAGCGACGATGTTGAAATTCATGGGTTACCTCCTATAGGAATGGTTAAGGTTTAAAGGGTCCAAAAACTTCCCTTTTTTTCGAAATCACAAACATTATAGCGAAGTCGAATTTATTGTAAAGGAGGGGTAAAGGGGGGCTTGAAAAATTTCCCCCATTGCTCGTTATCCTATGACCCGCTATTCTTTAAGCTATATGAACGAACAAATCCAAGATCAAATCAAAAGCATTGATTCCCGTCTTCTTCACATGTGGAGGTATCTTTGACCTCGCTAATAAGCAAAAAAGGGTCGAAGAGTTAGATGCACAGATGGAGGCTCCCCATTTTTGGGATGATGCAGCCTCGGCCCAAAAAATAATAGACGAGTCCAACCTCCTCAAGGGTTGGACGCTGCCCTATCAAGATCTCAAAACTCGCTTTGACAACGTCAGATCGCTCCTTCCCGAAGTGAGTGAATCGGAAGAAGCCGAATTTTTTGCCGAGCTCGTCTCGGAACTTTCCGGCATTGAACAGGGGCTCGCAGAGCTCGAAGTAAAGAAAATGCTTTCTGGAGAGCTCGATCCCAAAAATTGCTATTTGAGCATCAACTCGGGAGCTGGTGGAACCGAGGCTTGCGATTGGGCTCAAATGATGCATCGGATGTATGAGCGATTTGCCACAAAGCGGGGCTGGAAAATCGAGACAATCGATCGTGTCGACGGAGAAGTTGCTGGAATCAAAAACATTACAATCAAAATTTCAGGTTCTTTTGCTTATGGGTATTTGAAGGCCGAAAAAGGAGTGCATCGTCTCGTTCGGATTTCTCCCTTCGATAGCAACGCCAAAAGGCATACGAGTTTTGCTTCTGTAGATGTCACCCCCGAAATTGATGACGACATTCAGATTGAAGTGAGACCCGAAGATATCCGTGTCGATACTTTCCGTGCATCGGGGGCTGGTGGGCAGCATGTCAACACGACCGACTCGGCAGTGCGTATCACCCATAATCCAACGGGCATTGTCGTCACCTGCCAAAACGAGAGGAGTCAGATCAAAAACCGCGATACATGTATGAAACTCCTCAAAGCGAAGCTCTACGAAAAGGAAATCCTCGATCGGGAGAGCAAAATCAAAGAGATGGGTGGAGAGAAAATGGACATCGCCTGGGGAAGTCAAATCCGCAACTATGTTTTCCAACCCTATACTCTTGTGAAAGATACTCGCACCAAGTATGAAATGGGGAATATAGAAGGTGTGATGGATGGAGACCTCGATGGATTTATCCATGCCTATCTCAAGGAATTTGGCTAGTGGGATTGACTGATTCAGAAGAATTCGACATCCGATACACAAGAGTGGATGACATGAAGCCGCTCCGGTTTTGGTTTAAGACAAAGGGGATTCTTCATTGGTACCCTCCATCCGATGATGAAGAGCTTGAAAATTTCATCCGAATTTGGATCGGATTCACTCGCTACAGCGCTTCTCTCACGGCAACATATCAGGGCAAACCCGTCGGCATGGCTTGTCTCTACTTGATGCCCTATCGCAAAGTTGCCCATCAAGCGATGTTTCAAATCATCGTCGACCCTGACTTTCAGAGAAAAGGGGTGGGACGTGCACTGGTTCGCAATCTGAAACATCTGGCAAAAACCTATTTCCGCCTCGAGCTTCTCAACGTCGAAATCCTCGATGAGAGCCCTCTCATTCCCTTGCTCAAAGAGCTCAGCTTTAAGGAATTTGCTCGTCAGGAGGACTACGTCAAAGAAGAGGGAAAGTACTTTCCGCGCATTCTGATGGAGAGCGAATTATGAGCCTCTCAATTGAAATCAGCAAGCTCGAGCATGGAAAGCTCTTCAAATATCTTCTCCTGCAGCCCGATGTCCTCGAATATTTTCCCATGTATGATATGCGGGAGATTGATGATTCCGTTCGCGTATGGGAGCTATTTTGCAAAAAGGGAGCAAGTCTCACCGCGCTTTTTGATGGGGTTCCCTGTGGACTCGCCTATCTCAATATTCAGGCCTATAAGAAATTTGCACATCAGTGTCTTTTGACAATCATTGTCGATAAGAAATTTCGAAATCGGGGAATTGGAACGGCTCTTCTCGAGAAGTTATTTGAAATGGGAAAAAAAGAGTTTGGTCTGGAAATGCTCCATCTCGAGGTGTATGAGACCAATCCAGCCATCAACCTCTACAAGCGAATGGGATTCATCGAATTTGGAATTCACCCCAAATTCATCAAAGAAGATGGGCGCTATGTTGGGAAAATTTTTATGCAGCGCAAAATCTAGAGTGAGTCATCAAATGAACTTGACGACGCGCACGAATGCTCTACAACAAAAAATTGCCTCAAAAACTTTTGTCATAGAGCACTAGACATCAGCCCTCTTATTTTGATATTCTATTTTGCATGGCTGGACACAGTAAATGGGCAAACATCAAACATCGAAAAGGTCGCGCTGATGCGGCCAAAGGGAAAATCTTTTCTCGAATCACAAAAGAGATCATCAGCGCAGTCAAGCAAGGGGGCCCCGATCCCAAAAATAACACGAAACTCCGTCTCGCTCTAGATAAGGCAAAAGCGGCAAATATGCCAAATGACAACGTCGAGCGAAATATCAAGAAGGCCAGCTCTGCCGATCAGTCCGATTATTTTGAGCTTACTTATGAGCTCTATGGCCATGGAGGTGTTGGAATCATTGCCGAGGTGATGACCGACAACAAAAATCGAATCTCCTCTGATATGCGCATTGCAACGAATAAGCGAGGAGGATCTGTCGCTTCTCCTGGTTCTGTCTCTTTCAATTTTGAGCAAAAAGGGATCATCCAAGTTCCCAAAAAAGATTTGGATGAAGATGAACTCTTCCTCATTGTCACAGAAGCAGGAGCTGAAGATTTTGAGGCCTCCGACGATGTCTTCATGATTACGACTGCTCCTGAAGACCTCTTTCTCGTAAAGGAAAAACTCGAGGGGGAGGGAATTCCCTGTGAGGAGGCGAATCTCGAGATGATCCCCAAAACCTACGTCGAGTGCGATGAAGAGACTGCAAAGGCCAATCAAGCCCTCATCGAATGGCTCGAAGATCTCGAAGACGTCGATGCTGTTTTCCACAATATGTCGAATGTGATATGATCCTCAGCTGTTTATGCGATTAAAAATTTTCTACTCACCCTCTTTTCAGGACTTTGTGACGGCCTCACAGAAGGTCAAGCGATACGATGGTCTTGTTCTCAAAGATGGCATACTCGAAAGAAAGTCTCCTTTTGAAGAAGACGAAAAAAAACTAAATGCTCGAACCTGGAAAGCCTTTAATCAGGCTATAAAAAGTGAATTTACCTCTACGCATAGGAAAGCTATTGCAGCTAGATATGGCCTCGACTTCAACAAAATGGCGAAGGCCGACACTCCCTTTGAGAGGCGCTACGTCGAGTATTTTGGTGTTGGGGCTGCTTCTCCCTATACGTTTCAATTGAGAGAGCAACAGTGTTTTTTTGATAGTCGTCTTGAAAATCTAAATCCAGGTGAAATTCATAGACTTTACAAAAAAGCGACTCGCAATAGCTATTTGGGAACGGTAGAAGACCCAACAGAAATCTACGGGGGAGTTCGCCACGCGCATGAACAATTGACCTACGATTATTTCCACACAGACCAAGCGCGAAGCAATCTCTTTCGAGGGATTTCAGAGCTCGTTTCCAAGGACCCAAAAATCCCGCGCCTTCATCCCTACTATTCTCGCCTTGAAATGGCGATTATCAGTTTGCTCGAGACCGATCCCGAAAATGCAACACTCGAAGCCGTAATCCCAGCCCCTAGCGATCGAGATGGCGAGCTCGATTACTACCGCATCCACAAAATCATCTCCAATGGAGGGCTCAATGCCATTGCCCTTGTTCCTATCTCCAAAAAATCCAAACTTGACCCCCTCTTGTGTTTTCGCTGTACCAAGCAAACCTTGGGGCACCACGGAACCCTTGACTCAAACATCGAAAATTTCAATGAGCACATCGGAAAATCAGGATATGAGGCCTGCCGAGAGGAATTAGCTAAACTCTCCGATGACCCAGCATTTAATAGGGGAAAACCCTTTACCGTTCTCTGTTACAGCCAGGGAGGCGCACATGCTTCGTATTTCATGCGAGATAACTGGCGAAAAGTAAATCATTTCATCGGTTTCAATTCTGTGGGTTCAGATGATCAAGTAGTTGATGCACTTGCAAAGGAGATCAATGCTCTTGGAGAGTACGAAATCCCTCCAACAATCTACCAACACCGAAACGTGAGCAATCCCGAGGGAACAAGAGGAGATTGGGTCAATTACGTGGGGAGAAAGCACTTGGGATATGGAATTCATCATCAAAATTCCATCACGGGTGTTTTTGAGTGGTTAATTGATGACTATCCAGCTCCGACGAATAATATATGGGATCCTGTCCAACTGGGAAATTGGTTGAACCTCCATGCAGTTCGCCCCATGGATACCGACCGAGAGGATCAGCTAAAAAGCAAGTGGAACAAGAAATGGAATTACAGGTACAAACTCCATTTAGGACCCAGCCAGGTGGATGCTGTTTTGGATACGTATAATCGGGATTCGACTCTTGAAGATCTCCGCCACAATATCGGCTATAAAATTGTCTACCAAATTGCTACAGAAATTTTCTCATGGGGAGATTTCTTCATCCGATTTTTCGAGTTCGACTTCTTTAAACGATAGAATAAACTGTACGATTCTAATACATCCTGTCGCTGTGACGAGGAGTATGAAAGAGAGGGCTAGGACTTGAAATCCAAGGGGGAAGAGGATCATTAAACCAAAGAAAAAAAAGGCCTCAGCTCGCTCAATCAATCCTGGGCTGTAGTGAAAACTCTTCGCCGAGTCATTTTGTGTAAAAATTCCAACCACGAGAAAGGTCGTGATGCAAAAGAGAATGCTGCCGAGCATTAGGAAACAGGGGATGGCTCTTGTCTCAGGCTGGTAGAGATAGAGACCGAAGACGATGCAGAATTCGACGATGCGGTCTGCGGTGATGTCTAAAGCAGCTCCCTTTTGAGAACTCCTTTCTTGAAAACGAGCGATGGAGCCATCCAAGGTATCTAAGAATCCAGATGCTGCGAGAGAGGCGAGGGCGAGAAAGCTCCAACCCTTGAAAAGGAATAGGGGAACCAGTAGCCCAAAAAACAAACCGAAAAGGGTCAGTCTCATCGGACTGCTTTTTGCGATAAAAGGCCATTTCAGTAGGGGAGCAATGACCCATCTCTGATAGGGGTTTCGGAACTTACTGTCGATCATCTTTTTTGACTCTCCATTTTTTTAGAAAAATCGGAATAAGAGCGACAATTCCAAGCGCAATGAGTGCAATGATCATTTGCTTGTTGAAAACCGCGCTTGCAGTAAAAGTATCTGAGGTCTCAAAAATCATTCCGAGACCCCTTCCCGCTTGTGTTGCTACAAATGTTCCTGGAGCGATGCCAATAACCGTTGTCCAAATATAGGTGCGCAGTCGTACATTGAAGAATGCAGGGGCCAAGTTGACGAGCCAAAAGGGGAAGATGGGAACAAAGCGCAAAAAGAGCATATAACTCGCAGCGTTTCTGTTAAATCCCTTACTCATTTTGGCAAGGCGAGGT
>Ga0307436_1000572_pt1 | contig 17323 bp, 16 predicted proteins | sample SalMarWE160440MG_FD_202513 | JGI IMG/M metagenome (GOLD analysis project Ga0307436, IMG submission 202513) | Salt marsh sediment microbial communities from the Plum Island Ecosystem LTER, Massachusetts, United States - WE1604-40 | ecosystem: Environmental > Aquatic > Marine > Intertidal zone >...
TAATTCATCCCTTTTTGAGAGCGCTTTTCGAGGACATCGGCCAGTTGCTTTGTGATCTGCTCAAGGGTCATCTTTTTCTCAGCCACCTCCTCGCCGATAAGAGCCACATTGGGGTGAGTTAAGAGAGCGCATTCCAGAGTAATATGAGAAGCCGATCTTCCCATGAGCTTGATGAAGTGGGTGTATTTTTTAGCAGAGATAGCATCGCGGGCGATGTTGCCAATCATTTCAGAATAGGTTTTAGCTGCGGTATCAAAGCCAAAAGAGGTAGCGATGTAGTCATTTTTTAAATCCCCATCAATCGTCTTTGGAACTCCGATCACCGACGTCTTGCAGCCCTTTTCCATGAAAAACTCTGCCAAAACAGCCGCATTGGTATTGGAATCATCGCCTCCAATCACGACGATGCCGTCGAGCTGAAGCTCCTGAGCTGTTTTCAAAGATGCATCGAGCTGCTCTGGAGTCTCAATTTTTGTTCGACCCGATCCAATTAGGTCGAATCCCCCCTGATTGCGATAAGGGGCGAGCTTATCTGCTGTGAGCTCTTCAACTTTTCCATCGACAATCCCGCTTGGTCCCCCTAAAAATCCAAAGAGTTTGCTCCCCTGGTTGAGTTTGATGAGCGCGTCAAAGAGTCCCGCGATCACATTGTGACCGCCTGCCGCTTGTCCTCCCGACAAGACAACGCCAACCCTCAAAGGCTTCTGGGCTCGCTCTTTGCCCGTTTGCCCTTCCACAATAGGTCGTCCAAAAGTTTTGGGAAACCGCTTGCGAATTTCATCCTCATCAGCCACACACTGTGTGGGCTTTCCCTTGCCAAATGAAATGATTTTGAGATTTTCCAAAACTTCGGGAAGTTTGGGCTTAAATTCCGCTCTCAGCTGCTGCAATCGGCTCATCAGCTACCTCCAAAGGATCAAGATAATTCAGGCTCTAACTTTCAGGCAAGCTGAAGAGGCGAATAAACTGTTTTAGAGCCCTCTCTCTTCTCTACTCAAAGAATCAAAAATGTTTGAAACTCTATATGACACACCCAAGTAATCGCAGAAGCAGAAATCTAGAAAATTTTACCAGAGCTAGCCAAGTCCGTTAAAAAAATTTTTGACGTACTCTTCTAGGTTTTTCCATTGTCCTTCGACACTTATCTCTTCAAAAAATCGAGGATCCTCTTGTATCTCACTGAGAGCCTGATAAATTCCTGCGCCAAGAATACCCACCCCGAGCGCATACACTAGCCCTGCGGTCGTTTTTTGATCCTGGTTATTTGTACAACAATTTAGAGCAACGCCAAATGCAAAGGTTCCAGCCCCAATGAGAATTAGGGAGTTTGTAGAGTTCAAATAATCCAGTAAAGTATGACTTAGGGATTCGAGGTTCATTTTTGATGCCTCCAGTTTTTTGACTGAGGCTATTTGAACACTTCTTAAAGATTCACATCAAGTCGAAAAAATTCAGAACATGTCGTCAAAGTGCTTCTTATAGGGAATAAGATCAATCTTACTTTCGGTGGAATGAATTTGACGACATGCTCTAGTCAGCAAATTTTAAATAGGATGTCGAAAGGTGTTGAAGAGAACTATCCGTAAAGTTTTCTTCGTGAATTTTTTGACCAATTAGAAATGAATCCAATTCAGAAATCACTTTGGGAATGATTCGTTGGATCCATGTGGAAAACAATTCTGAACTCATCTCGACATGAGAAATCACCTCTTGGGAATCCCTTAAGTTGTGAATCAACTCGATGGAAACTGATTGGGGTGGTAGATCGCTTGCGAAAAAATAGTTGGCTTGTAAAGAAAGCAGATGCCCCTTTTCCGGATCAAACCCCCACTTCGCTGGAACCTCTGAGCTATTCCAACCGAGAAAATTTTCCCGAGTTGCTCCCATTTTCTCTCGAAAAACAGCGAAGAGTTCACCGAGTTTCCCCACTGTGGGAATGCTCCCCAAAGCCGCTTGAAATCGCTGCTCAGCAAGTGTATTCTGATAGTCAGAGTAGGATTGATATGCTCCACCTGCTAAAATAGCAATCCCGATCACCATGACTGTGGCTGCGATGCTCTTTTTTTTCTCATCACGAGTATTTTTATGACATAAAGCACCCAGAGCAAATGCCCCTGCACCCAATGCCATCATATAACCACCGTTTAGAATATTCACAAAAGCCTCCCATAATATTTATTCTAAAAATATTTTAATTTAATTTAGTTTTAATATCAATACAAAAACTAATCTACTAATTTTAAAAATTAATTACAAAAGCTCGTTAAAGAAAAATTTTTATGTTTTAGCACTCTGGAACAGAAACAGGAACATGGATAGCAAGACCCCCTTCGGAGGTCTCCTTGTAGTGGTATTTCATATCGAGACCCGTTTGATGCATTGTCTTGATGACCTGATCGAGGGAGACCCTACCATCGCCATCGCCATGCATGGCGAGCCGACATGCATTGATTGCTTGAATCGTTCCCATCGTGTTGCGTTCAATGCAGGGAACCTGCACGAGACCTGCAATGGGATCGCAGGTGAGTCCCAAATTGTGTTCCATGCCAATCTCAGCGGCATCTTCCACTTGTTTCGGCATGGCTCCGAGCGCTTCAGCGAGTCCCGCAGCTGCCATTGAACAGGCAACGCCGACTTCCCCCTGACAACCCATCTCAGCAGCAGAAAAGGAGGCATTTTCCTTGTAGAGATTGCCAATTGCACCCGCCGTTAGGAAAAATTGAATCACTCCCTCTTCACAAGCCTCTTCGCAAAATTGCATGTAATAGTGAAGAACTGCGGGGATCACCCCCGCAGCACCGTTAGTAGGAGCCGTGACGATTCGTCCACCAGCGGCATTTTCCTCATTGACAGCGAGGGCATAGAGGCTCGCCCAATCGAAGACATGCGAGGGATCTTTGCTTCCGAGCTTTAGAAGTCGCTCTTTCAGAGCTTTTGCTCGCCTTTTCACTTCGAGTCCACCGGGAAGGATGCCTTCAGTTTCACACCCTCTTTGAACCGAATCTTTCATCACTTGCCAAATCTCGAGGATGCCCTCTCGCACCTGTTCTTCTGATCTATGGACACATTCATTGGCGAGCATGATCTCGGAAATCGACTTCCCTTCACGCTCACACATTTGAAGGAGTTCATCTCCCGACTTAAAAGGATAAGGAACCTTCGCTTCCGATTCATCGACTGCGACAAAAATCTGCTCGTGATCGATGATGAATCCCCCACCGACGGAATAGTAGATCTGTTTATAGAGCTCAGCACCAAACTCATCAAAGGCCTTGAAGCGCATGGCATTTGAGTGGTAGGGAAGGCGTCTGCCCATATGGAAAATAAGATCGGTCTCCTTGTGGAAAGAGATGGTCCTTTTGCCGTGGAGATTGATCGTGCAGTTATTCATAATGAACTGCAATCGATGCTGGACATTTGTGGGATCGCAACTCTCGGGTCTTTCCCCTTCAATGCCGAGCAAAACGGCAAAATCGGTTCCATGCCCCATTCCTGTCATGGCCAAAGAGCCAAACAACTCGATGCGAATGTTGGCCACCTCATCTAGACGTCCATTTTCATCAATATCGGCAATAAAGCGCTCGGCTGCGCGCATAGGTCCAACGGTGTGTGAGCTCGAGGGGCCAATGCCTATTGAGAAAATTTGAAAGAGGGAAACAGACATGGGAAATATTTGCTTTTTATGAAGTTTTAGATTACAATTTTCCGAAGGTATTATGCAACCAAAATATATTTTCATTACAGGAGGAGTTGTCTCCTCGCTTGGAAAGGGATTGACCTCTGGATCAATTGCTATGCTTCTTGAGGCGCGTGGTCTCAAAGTCTCCATGCTCAAGCTCGATCCCTATCTCAATGTCGATCCGGGAACTATGAGTCCCTTTCAGCACGGAGAGGTCTATGTCACCGATGACGGAGCAGAGACAGATCTCGACTTGGGCCACTACTATCGCTATACCAACTCCCCTTTGTGCAAGCTCTCGAACGCCACATCGGGTCAAATTTATGAGTCGGTGATCAAAAAGGAACGCAAGGGAGACTACTTGGGAAAAACGGTTCAGGTAGTTCCCCACATCACTGATGAAATCAAAAGTCGCATCATCCAAGCCTCAGATCAAGAAGTGGGAACCAATGTCGTTCTCGTCGAGATTGGTGGAACGGCTGGTGATATCGAATCGCTCCCCTTTTTGGAAGCTATCCGTCAATTTCGTCACGAAAGACCCGGCGACTGCATCAACATCCACTTGACTTATGTCCCCTATCTCAAAGCAGCTGGAGAGCTCAAAACCAAGCCTACCCAACACTCTGTGATGATCTTGCGGCAAATAGGGATCATTCCCGATATTCTCCTCTGTCGCTGTGAAAATCCCCTTTCCGAAGAAATCAAAGATAAGATCAGCATTCACTGCAGTGTTCCCAAAGAAGCGGTAATCGACGAGCCCGATGTAGACTTCAGCATCTATCAAGTCCCCATCGATCTTTATAAGCAAGAGCTCGACAGCAAAATTGCAGATCTTCTCAGTCTGCCCAAATCCAAAGCCAACCTCTCCGTTTGGAAAAAGATGCTCGATCAGCTCAAAAGTCCAAAAAAAACGATCAAAATTGGAATTGTTGGCAAGTATTTGGAGCATCAAGATGCCTACAAATCGGTCTTTGAATCTCTTCAACATGCTGCAATTGCCAATCAGGTCAAACTCGAGCTCGAAATGTATGAGTCAGATAAAATTGTCCATAATGGAAAAATCGATATCGGTAACTGCGATGGCTATCTCGTTCCAGGCGGATTTGGTGAGCGGGGATGGATCGGAAAGATCCTGACTGCAAAGCACTGCCGCGAAAATAAAATCCCCTACTTTGGTCTCTGTCTCGGCATGCAAGTGCTCTGTGTTGAATTTGCCCGCCATGCCCTTGGGCTCAAAGATGCCAACAGCACGGAAATGGATCCCGACACCCCCCATCCGATCATATCTCTGCTCTCAGAACAGCGAGATGTCAAGAACTTGGGCGGTACGATGAGGCTGGGAGCTTACAACTGTTCGCTCCAGAAGGGTAGCAAAGCTCATGCAGCTTATGGTCGCGATGTCATTTCGGAGCGCCATCGCCATCGCTATGAGTTCAACAACACCTTCAAAGAGCAGTTCGAAAAAGCAGGGCTGACTCTCACTGGTGTGATGGAAAATGATCAGCTCTGTGAAATTGCTGAAATCGACGATCATCCTTGGATGATCGGTGTGCAATACCACCCCGAATTCAAATCCAAGCCAACTGAACCCCATCCTCTTTTCCGCGACTTCATCCGCGCAGCAAGTGAAAGGGCCTCATCTTGAAGAGGATCGCCGGAATCGACTACGGCGATGTGCGTATTGGAATCGCCATCTCTGATCCCACCCAGCTCCTCGCCACGCCTTTGCAAACGGTTGAGCGCAAACTCTCTCTCAAACAAACAGCTGAAGAGATAGCCCTTGTCTTAGGAGAGTACATGCCGATTGAAAAAATTGTTTTGGGCCTTCCCCTCTTATTGAATGGAAAAGAGAGCGAAAGCTCTCATAAAGTGCGCGAGCTCGCTCCGTTCCTCGAAGAGATCACAGGTCTCGAAATCATCTTTTGGGATGAGAGGCTCACGACGGCACAAGTTCAGCGGACACTCAAAGAAGCGGAAGTGAAAAGAAAAAAGCGCACACAATACGTCGATGCGATGGCTGCTGCTGCGATTTTACAGAGTTACCTCGATCGCTTAGAGAGGATTTGAAAATTACGCGAGGGAGTTTAAGAGGTTTTTCCTCTTAACTTTGGAGGAAAATGGAGCTAAATAGGTACACTTAGTGGAATTAGAGCCAAAATTTTGAGATGGAACAGGTCAAATCTATTCTCCAAATGAATTTTCAAATATTCTCTTAGGTTAAGGGTTGAAACAAAAACAGAAAACAAATGACAATGACGCTATGAGTAGTCATCCACTCGAAGAGCCCGGCGTATCATCTCGCATTATCGATCCATGTATCCTCATCATTTTTGGTGCAACTGGTGACTTGACAGCGCGCAAACTCTTTCCAGCAATCTACAATCTCGCTCGTGAAGGAGCTCTTCCCAGCCAATTTGCCGTCGTCGGATTTGCGAGAAGAGAGAAATCCCACGATCAATTCCGTCAGGAAATGAAAGACGCGATCAATCAACATTCCCGCGTCAAACCCGTTGATGAGTCGATTTGGAAAGACTTTGAACAGCAAATTTTCTATCACCAATCCGAATTCCATGAAGAAAAGGGGTACGAAGCCTTAGGAAACTTCCTCAGAGAGCTCGACGGTCGCTTTGGAACCAAAGGAAATCGCGTCTTTTATCTCTCGACCCAACCCCGCTTTTTCACCACGATCTGTGAAAAATTGCACGGTTCACAACTCGTCTACGATGAAAAAAAAGTGCAAGACAAGTGGTCGCGCATCATTATCGAAAAACCCTTTGGCCATGACCTGGAGTCGGCCCATAACTTGCAGAATGAACTCCTCCAGTTTCTCTCTGAAAATCAAATTTTCCGAATCGATCACTACTTAGGCAAAGAAACCGTCCAAAACTTGATGGTCTTCCGTTTTGCCAATTCCCTCTTCGAGTCTCTTTGGAATAGCCGCTACATCGATCACGTCCAAATCACCGTGGGTGAGTCGATCGGCATCGGACGAAGGGGCGCCTTTTTCGAAGAGGCAGGACTGCTTCGCGATATCATACAAAACCATATGATGCAGCTCCTCTCAATGGTTTGCATGGAACCCCCCGTCTCTCTGCAGGCCAATGCGATCCGAGATGAAAAAGTCAAAGTACTGCAGGCGCTGCGACCCTTCACAAAAGATGACTTCAAGAAATCGATCGTACGCGGCCAATATGGGCCGGGATTTATCGAAGGCGAATCCGTCAAAGGCTATCGCGAAGAGAAAAATGTCGATCCAAATTCAAATGTCGAGACCTATGTCGCCATGCGACTATTCATCGACAACTGGCGTTGGCAGGGCGTTCCTTTTTACATCCGCGGTGGAAAACGGCTTCCCAAGCGGGCTACAGAAATCGCCATCCAGTTTAAACATCCCCCAGAAGTCCTCTTTCAAGAACAGGGTAAGAAGCACGAACCCAATGTACTTGCCATCCGCATTCAGCCAGATGAGGGAACTGCTCTCAAGATCAACTGCAAGGTTCCCGGACCTGCGAGCCCGATTCAGCCCGTGAAGATGGACTTCCGCTATGGATCCTATTTCGGCATGTCCCCTCCAGAGGCCTATGAGAGACTTATTCTCGATTGCATGATCGGCGACACCACCCTCTTCGCACGAGAAGATGAGGTATTCAACTCGTGGAAGCTCCTCGATCCCGTCCTCAAACACTGGGCAGAAACGGCTCCCGATTGTTTCCCCAATTACCAAGCTGGAACTTGGGGTCCCGAGCTTGCAGAACAGATGATGGCTTGCGACGGTCGCAAATGGAGAGTCTTATGACAGCCGATATCATTTCTCCTTCGGAGATCTCTTCAGAACTCAAACGCATTTGGGAATCCCTCGAAGGGACCAATAAGATGCGAGCCTCCCTTTTCAACTTGATTTTCTATACCAAGAAAACGGCTCGTGCCCGTTATATCCACACCATTTCTGAAAACGTGATTGAGAAATTTCCCTCGAGAGTGATCTTCATTACCGAAGATGAAAGTGGAAATGAGAGTTACCTCAATACACGCGTCATGGTCACAGCTTCTCCTGAAGGGCAAAATGACATCGCCTGCGATAGGATCGACATTGAAGTCTCTGGCAAGCATACTGAAAGAGTCCCGTTTGTCATCTTGCCCCATATTCTTCCCGACCTTCCCGTCTATGTGATCTGGGCCGAAAATCCTTGCGTGGAATCCCACCTCTTTCTCCAACTTCAAAAACTCGCCTCTCGAATGATCTTCGACTCTGAATCGATCGAAAGGCTCAATACATTTGCCGAGAAACTCATCTCCTTTGAGCATTTCGAAATCGCCGACTTGAACTGGGCTCGCATGGAGAGCTGGCGAGAGCTTCTCGCATCGACCTTTTACACCAAAGAAAGACTCGAAATGCTTCGAAGCACGAGTCGCCTCCAAATCTGCTACAATGCCCATGAGAGTGAGGCCTTTTGTCATACACCCATTCAATCTCTCTATTTGCAGGGGTGGCTTGCCGCACAGCTCAACTGGCAGTTTGACAAGGTGGTGAGAGAAAAGGGAAAATGGACTCTTTCTTATAGAGCTGATAATCACCTCATCGAAGTGACTCTTTATCCCGAAGATTTTCCGAAACTCAAACCGGGGTGTATCGTTTCGGTAGATCTAGAGACGCAAAACCAAGATCATTTTTCCTTTGGCTGCAATCTCGATTTGCCCCATCTCGTCAGCATGCGCTTTTCAACTCTCGAAAAATGCGACATGCCTCTCAAATATGTCTTTGGCAAAGAAGAGTCGGGCAAATCCCTGATCCAAGAGATTTGCCACCGCGGGACTTCAAAACATTTTTTAAATCTTCTACAGCGCTTGAGTCAGCGCAAGGAGCTCTTCCTCTGTGAGTCTTGAAAAGCTCAAAGTCACCTCATGGGACGAAAGACGAGACCTGCTCATACCCGGTGATAAGGCCACCACTTTGGACGTCTGCATACGCCATTTCGTCTCCATCTGTAACTCAGCTATTGAAACCCACGGCAGTTTTTTTGTCGCCCTTTCGGGAGGCTCGACTCCCAAGGCAGTGTATGAGCTCCTTTGCTCAGAGCCCTATCGCTCTCAGATCGAGTGGGATAAAGTACACCTCTTCTGGGGAGATGAGCGCAATGTTCCCCCTGACCATCCTGAGAGCAACTACAAAATGGCCATGGATGCCGGTTTTGAAAAGATGCCCATTCCGAGAGATCAAATCCATAGGATGAAGGGTGAAGATCCCATTGAAGAACATGCAAAGGCCTACAACCGCCTTCTAGAAGACATGCTTGAAGACCGCCAGTTTGACCTCGTTATTTTAGGGATGGGAGAGGATGGGCATACTGCTTCTCTCTTCCCTCAAACCGATGGCTTGAAAGCAGAGGGCAAGTGGGCCATTGCCAACTACGTCCCTCAAAAAAATACCTGGCGGATGAGCCTCACTTTCCCAGCCATTAATTCTGCAGATCACATCGTCATTTACGTCATCGGAGAAGCTAAAAAAATGACTTTACGCGACGTGCTCAAAAGCGATCTCCAAATCGAGAGATACCCAATTCAAAATATCGGAACCAAGGAAAGCAAAGCCCTTTGGATTATCGATGATGCAGCCGCTTCGGAACTTTTCAAATGATTAAATTTTTTAGTCTTTGATACTAATTATTTAAAGTTGTCACAGATAAAAGTCTTTTGGTATAATGCTCTCATCGCTTTTGTAATACTCTAGTTGATTAATCAAAAGCTAGACATAATATTTGAACAAGGAGACGTTTTTTATGTCACAAGTTTATTCCCCTAGCGCTGCAATGGTAAATGGCGTTAATAACTATCTCGCAGCTCCTGAGAGCGAAAACCTCGCTGTAAAAGGTGGCCGCGTTATCTCAAGAGCAGTTGCTGATGTAGCACTTGCTCCTGCTACACTTATCGAGTCTGTTGTCTTTGCAGTTTTAACTGCTATTACATCACCACTTTCTCTTATCAACAAGACAAAACCCGCTTTTGAATGGGCAAAAGAGCATACATTTGTTGCTGCAAACGCATCGAAAAATGCATTTGCTGGAATCGCTGGATACGGCGAAGTCGCAAAAAACAACGAACCTGCTCCTAAAACTAAATGGGAACAGGCAAAAGAAAAAGCCCAAGAGATTTATGCAAAAGCTATGAATCTCGCTTCAACGGCTTCAAAAAAAGTTGAAACAAAGCACGTGATCGGAACTGTCGTTCTTACTAGTGCCATTTTGGCTGCTTACTTCCTCGATGTTCATGGAAAATCTTATAACCTAGCATCTTGGGGAGCAAACAAAGGAGTGGAGATCCTTTCTTGGGGATACAACGCCGCACCTGCGGTCCTAAAAACGGGTTACAGCGCAGCTGGAACTGGACTTAGCTATGCAGCAGTCCCTGTCAAAGCTACTTACAACTACGCAACTTCTTTCTTCGCGAATTCTAATATTACAGAAACAGCTGCTAATGCTACCTCTGCAGCGTAACTATTACGCAACATGCGATGAGCACGGGAGAGAGTTCTCCCGTGCTTTTTTATAAGGATTCATATTAAAAAGGGGGCTATGTCTTTATCCATTACAGATCGGCTTCTGCCAAAGGCATGTACTTTTCAATTTGTTGAGGAAACTCGAGTTGTTACTAAGGCAATGAAATTCACGGCAGGGCGTCTCACAGAAACCCTTCGCGTTCTCGCATCCCTTGTGGAGCAAGTCGTTTTACGCACACTTTACTACGCATCACTGCCAAAAGAGGGCAAGTGAAGTTGTTTCAAAATATCTACCTTTCAAATGTGACTTTTTGGATGGAAGTTTCGTGAATTGCCAGACTTTACAAATGTAAAAATTGAACTGGCTGTATCCCGATCAGATTTAGGTCGTTTTTTACAATAAAAAATTTTTAATTAAAGAAATTAAACAAGTTTAATAGCTGTTTAGATAAAATAGATTGTGTTAAAATACTAATATAATAATTATAAAAAGGAATCACCATGACTCAACTAGCTTATTCGGCTACGGCTCTAGAAAGAGTCACAAGCTTAACGAATATTCAACCAGATGATAGCAAGATCGTCGCTGCATCCAAATTTGCAGGCGGCCTCCCTCTTAAAGTCTCGATCGCTGCACTTGCAACTTTTGAGTTTGTCCTTCGGACAGCTGGCCTCATCGCCACATCTCCTCTCTATTTTTTCGCAAATAAGACATTCACCGAGATGACGGATTCGACGAAATCTGCTGCAAAGACGATTGTGGATGCAACTGCAGCTCTTGCAAGGATTCATGCTGAGGAAAAGAAATCCGGCACACCCGCACTCCTGGCTCCAAAGACGATCCGCGATCACCTCAACGATGCACTAGCCTATGCACAAGAAAAGGGGAATGCAACATTGGCAGCTATTCAGAAAAACCCCAAAACCACTGCTGCAGCTTTAGCAGGTGCTCTGACCCTCATCGCACTTTACTATAGCTACCCTTCGATCCTTTCTCATTTCCACAGAGCTGCCGCTTTTGGAAAATTGGAAACGCCCAACAGCCAAGATCCGATTCTATCTCCAAAAACACAGCTACCCCTCCAGAAGCATTAAGCAAAACAGAAAGTCCTCCTTATGCGGGGAACGCCCTCAAATTTCATCTAGCTCCAGACGGCAATCCAAAAGAATTTGTGCCGATCGTTCAAGATACAAATTCAAGTTTTGATTTCAATCAAAGCTCTAGCACGAATGCTACAACGGGATTGAGTTTTTTCCCTTCAATGAATTTCAGCATGGCGAATTTGTTTCCAAATGTGATGGCTTGGGGGCAAAGTGCAAATACGCATTGGAAGCAATTCAAAGCTGAACCAGGAACAAAATCTTGGAACGTATTCTGCTCTATTTTCGGAATGTTTGCCAACCGAATTCCCCATGCGCAAGGGAAATTCCTTGTCGATCAATTTGACAATTTCACGGGTTTTCAAACTCCTCGTCTTTGGAGTTTGACGAACTATGCCACAGGATTTTTGGCTTATGTACCTCAAGTCCTCGGTTTGAGACATGGCCTTCCATTAGCCTGTAAGCTTGCGAAGATCTACCTCGAAGGAAGAATAGCATCTGCTGGTCCTCTTACTGTTCCTCTTGCTGGTCTTCCTGCTGGTCTTCCTGCTGGTCTTCCTGCTGGTCTTCCTGCTGGTCCTCTTTATACCCATTCTTTTAATTGTCATAGCTCTTCTGCCCCCCCAGTACCTTCTATTAGGCCAATTGCTCCATCCAAACTAGGGCCTTCAAAAAAACCCAAAAAAAAAACTAAAGAAAGTACCTTCTAGGCCAATTGCTCCATCCAAACTTAGGCTATCAAAAAATGCCAGAAGAAGACTAAAGAAAGCAATTGTGAACGGCGAAGATATAAAGAACATGAATTTTAGAGGTAAGAAATTGAACGATGATCAAATAGCTCAATTTAAAGCCTTCTATAAACTTTAATTCAATTCACGATTCTGGATTTCCGTAAAACCCGAGAGATTGTCTCTCGGGTTCTTTTGTGCTATCCTTAAGCCCTATGCTTGTCCTGGGAATCGAAACCACTTGTGATGAGACGGCCTGCAGTGTCGTCCGAGATGGTGAGGAAATCCTCTCCAATATCATTGCGTCTCAATCTCATGAGGCTTACGGCGGGGTCTATCCCGAAATGGCCGCCCGTCAGCACGTCGATCTGATCATACCAGTGGTGAAGCAAGCGATGGAGGGAATTGACAAGGTCGACCTCATTGCTGTCGCTAAGGGCCCTGGGCTCATCGGCCCCTTGCTCATCGGTCTCAATGCCGCTAAAGCCCTCTCATTGGGCTGGGAGATCCCCTTTGTTGGGGTCAACCACGTCGAGGCTCACTTGTATGCCGCCATGATGAAAGCTCCAAAAATTTTTCCAGCTTTGGGAGTTGTCGCCTCAGGTGGCCACACCTTTTTGGTGAAGATTCGAGATGTGGGTCACTATGAGGTGGTCGGAACAACGGTCGATGATGCTGTTGGAGAGGCTTTTGACAAGGTAGCCACTCTTTTGGGACTCCCCTATCCCGGAGGTCCCCATATCGAAAAACTAGCAAAGAGGGGAAACCCGGAGCGATTTCTCTTTCGAGCAGGTAGAATCAAGGGACGCCCCTATGACTTTTCCTTTAGCGGACTGAAAACCAATGTCCTGTATCAAGTGAAGGGGCAAAATGGCAACCGGAAATCAGAGGCTCTGATTTCTGAAGAAGAGAAAGCTGATGTGGCGGCGAGTTTCCAGGAAACAGCCCTTAGCGATGTGGCGAGGAAAGCAAAGAAGGCGGCACTAGAATGGGAGTGTCGAGCCCTTTATGTCGGAGGAGGCGTCAGCCAAAATCAGCGACTCAGAGAGCTATTGGAGGGCGATGTTCCCGTCTTCTTTCCATCTAAAGGACTCTGCTTGGACAATGCTGCAATGATCGCAGGCTTGGGCTATCAGGTCTATCGAGGGCAAGGAGACCCGCTCGATCTGGAGCCGCAGACCCGCATTCCCCTCTCATCGATGCGGGGATGATTCGGGAGCGTTTTTTGCAACGGGACGGTGTGCCTCCTTTTTCTGAGGAGTCGACTCAATAACCTTGGGCCGGTGGAAGAGGCGTTTTCTCTCTTCTGTCACCTTTTCGTATGTGGGCTTGCACGGAATGCCCTCTCCATAACAGGGCATCTCATAGGCAAAGACATCTTCAAATTCTTCGTAGATTTCAGCTGCTCGTCGCTCGAGGCGAATGTCAAAATCATCACAGGCGAGATCCTCGGCAGACCAGGGAATGAGCGATTCATCGCCTTCGTCAATCTCGAGTAGAGAAAGGCTCTGAGTCTGGTCAAATGTCTCCTCCGGCTCCATCTCAACTTCTATGTGATGAAGATATTCGTCTTCTTTCTCGGAAAAAGTGAAAAGATCACTTCTTGCGGATTGGCAATAGGCCACAATGGGTAGAGCTGCTAAAATCAGAATTTGTTTCATATCCCCGCTCCTCCTATGGTCACATCCTCTAATTCGCACTGTAACTATGCCCCCCTTTTTGTTAAAATATTTTTTTAACCTTTCGAAAATCTCCTTCTCTTGCACTTTTTTTTGTCTTTTTTTCATGCTCTCGTTAAAGTGGGTGGTCATCTGTTTGAGGTACCATGTCCCAAGAAGCGGCACAAGATGCGCCGAGACTGTCGAAATATCCTGTTGCGAGCTTCCGCGAACTGCTCTTTCTCTCGATTCCCCTCATTCTCGGGCTCTTCTCTTCGAGCTTCATGGGATTCTGTGATCGCCTCTTTCTCGCTCGGTACTCCTTAGCGGCTTGGGAAGGAACGGTCACCGCCTCGAACCTCATCATGCTCTTCCAACACCCTCTCATGAGGATCGCTATGATGGGTCAGGTCTTTGTGGGCCTCTATTATGGGTCGAAGAGATTCGAAAAAATTGGGCCTGCAATCTGGCAGATAATTTGGATGTGCCTCTTTTCCATGCTCCTTACGCTCCCCCTTAGCCAATTTGTCGCTCCCTATTTCTTTGGTGGAACCACGGTTCAAGAGCATGCTACTCTCTATTTTTCGACGATCATGTTCGTCAATTTCCTCTTTCCTCTGGGTACTGCCATCTCGGTCTTTTTCATCGGCCAAGGACGAATGCACATCGTCTTTGCAACCACGTTGATCTCTCACGGCATCAACATTGGGCTCGATTATCTCTTCATTTTTGGATTCCCAGGGATTATTCCCTCTATGGGAGTCTTTGGTGCTGCAGTGGCCACGGCCATCTCCCAGCTCATTTACTGCGCTATTTTAATGGGAGCGTTTTTGCAGAAAAAAGAACGCAAGCGATTTGGAACGGGCAATTACACTATCCACTGGAATCAGTTTTGGAATCAATTTCGAACTGGGGTTCCAAGGGCGATTGGGCGGCTGATTGTCTTGACTGCCTGGGTCTCAATTTCAAGGCTCATGACCCTGAAAGGGGGAGAATATTTAATGGTCTTGTCGATTGGATCGACTCTGATTCTCCTCTTTACCTTCATCAATGATGGCATGCATCAAGGAATGATCACGATCGCTTCCAATATCATGGGAAAACGGGATTTTGCCAAGTTATGGAGACTCGTGCGCTCGGGGCTATCACTCCTAGCAGTGACCACGGCTCTCCTCTCCATCCCCTATGTCATTTTCCCCGATCTCACCCTCTCCTTCTTTTTCTCCGATCCCTTGGGTCCAGAAACTCTCAGAATCTTGCGACGCGCCTGCATTTGGCTGTGGGTCTTTTTCTTTTGCTACGGTTTCAATATCATCGGTCTCAGTCTGATTATTGCAGCTAGAGATATGTCTTTTTACCTCCTCTCCATCCCCTTTGTTTGGCTCACTTCCTTTGTGCCCGTCTACTTCGCTATGAACAAGTGGAACTGGAGCCCTGATACTATTTGGTTTATCATGGCTCTGGACTCTTTAATCTTCGGCATCGCCTTTATCCTCCGCTCGTCAAAAGAAAAATGGAAAGAGAGCGAGGATGCGGTTCCCCTTGAGTCCAAATGATTTTTTGATTTGTGATTTTTTTCTCTCCCTTCTATAATACTGGAGTATCAAGGAGTAATTTTATGGCAAAAAAAGGCGCCCGCGAAAAGGTGAAAATGAAGAGCACAGAAAGTTCAGAAGTCTACTGGACGATGAAGAACAAGCGCAACACTCCCGATCGAATGGAACTCAAAAAATACGACCGGAAGCTCAAGCGTCATGTCCTCTTTAAAGAAGCGAAGTAAAGAAACAATCTTGGGTTTCACAATGGATATCTTCCTTGTTTGAAACGGCATTCATAAAAAAATATCTCACCCCCAAAAGGAAACAGCTCTCATCTTCTTTGATAGCTCTTCTTTCAGTGGCTGTTATTACTTTGGTGGTGTGGCTCGTCGTGCTCTTCTTGTCCGTGACAGAGGGGATCGAGCGAGGCTGGCTTGAAAAGCTCACATCTCTAAACGCTCCCGTTCGCATTAAGCCCACTCAAGAGTATTTTTGTTCCTATTACTACAACGTCGACAAGTACAGCGCAGCGTCGCATTACTTGTCCAAATCTCTGGGTCAAAAAGCCAGATCTCTTTTCTCCGATCCATACGATGAAGAGTTTGACGAAAGTCTTCCTTACACAGTTTCAAAGCCAGATATGTATAATGACGGCTCTTTGCGTGATCCAGTCAAGGAACTGGTCAAGGGTCTCGAAGAAATGCATCTGACCTATCAAGACGTCGAGATGAGTGGTGCCCTTCTCAGGCTCAATTTGCTGCGCCAGGAAAGCCAAGCACTCAACCCTGCCGAAATGAAGAGCCAGCTCACCAATGTCACCTACCTGGCATCTTTTCCCAGCAAAAATCCCACACTCAAATCTCTTCTTCTGCCTCCAACCCCTGAAGATTTGAATCATCTTCTCTATCTGGAAGGCAAACAACAGGAAAAAGATCTATCTTGGCTCGAGAATGTCGCGATTCAAAAGCTCGCCTCTCGCTCAGAGCTTTGGAAGATGCCGATTCATCTTCTACCAGATAAAACACCCTTTGTCGTCAAAGCCTATGAACAGGGAGGAGAAATCTCCCATCTTCTTGTTCCGAGGGAGAGCGAGACTACGGGACAAACAGTGGAGAGAAGAGGCAAGCGGCTCTTTCTTCAAGAAAAGGGACAGCCCGAGATGCCTCTTTCTCCTGATACTCCCCTTTTTTCCTGTGGTGGCAAGGTCCATTTGCAAGTGGAAAAAACCCTCGAGAATCTCCAATTTTTTGTGAAAGGTCCCCTTCAGGGAAAAGAAATTCGGGGGCAAGTTTCGTTTGAAGGCTTAGAAGTTGCAAATGCCTCATTTGATTCTCAGTTTGATAAGGATCCCAAAGTCACGCCCCTTTGGCCCTTCTTCACCAAATCGGGTCTCGCCTTTCTCCCGAAAAGAAAGCAAGAATCGGGAATCCTGCTCGCCAAGAGTTACCAAGAAAATGGGGTTCGCGTCGGAGATTCGGGCTATTTGGCCTATTCAACTCCGAGCATTTCGGGCTCGAAAGAACTCCATCTTCCCGTCTACGTTGCTGGGTTCTATGACCCGGGCATCATGGCAGTGGGCAACAAGTGCATCTTGGTCCCTCCTCAGATCACCGAAGCGATCAATCAGACTGAAAGTCCCTACACGCTCGAGCGGAGCGAAGCCAACAACTTCTTCGTCTGGTTTCCCCGTCTGCAGGATGCTCCTAAAGTCAAGCAGGAGATCTTGAACATGCTCGAGACCAAGAAAATTTCCAAGTATTGGACAGTGGAGACCTTTCACGATTATGAATTTGCCAAACCCCTGATGCAGCAATTCCAAAGCGATAAATATCTATTCACCATCATTGGAATGATTATCTTACTCGTGGCCTGCACCAATATCATCTCGCTTTTGGTTCTCCTCGTTTCTGACAAAAAGCGGGAAATTGGAATCTTGCGCGCCATGGGCGCTAAGAGAAGGAGCATTGCCGCCATTTTTGCATTCAGCGGAGGGCTCTTAGGGCTTGTGAGCTGTTTGCTCGGCCTATTGCTCGCATGGATCACACTGCACAACATCGATGCCGTTGTCCACTTGCTGAGTGCATTGCAGGGACATGATGCGTTCAACACGCAATTTTTTGGCAGCT
>Ga0307436_1000573_pt1 | contig 17320 bp, 13 predicted proteins | sample SalMarWE160440MG_FD_202513 | JGI IMG/M metagenome (GOLD analysis project Ga0307436, IMG submission 202513) | Salt marsh sediment microbial communities from the Plum Island Ecosystem LTER, Massachusetts, United States - WE1604-40 | ecosystem: Environmental > Aquatic > Marine > Intertidal zone >...
ATGTGCATTGTTGTATTGGGATTCTATTAGATGCATTGCACCGGAGAAACATTATTTTAATGATGAGATTAAATATCTGTCTGATCAAGGAGTTATTATAGCAACTAATCCTAAACCATACTATGTTGGTGCAAGTGTTGCATTTGTTAAGAAAATAAAGAAGTACTGCTATAATCAAGGTGAATTGGACAAAAAAGTAAGAAGTTATCTTGATGAAAGATTTCCAGAATTAAAAGACGTCACTATCCATAGAGATAAATTTTGCGAAGAGATATTTCGACAAATGGGCCATAAGATTCAATTAGGACATTTTGAAGGAGGGATTAGTAAATTTTATCACGCTCAGCCATATATTACAGCACTGTATTTAATGTTCCTCGCTACTGAAATGAGTAACAAAATTCACGCTCCCATGCTAACCGACATCCCCGGATTGTCGGAATTAGGCCAGTACATTCTATGGTCTGATGACATTATCCCAACGGAAAAACAGCAGGATAATTTTCTTATGCAACTGGACATAGATTTTCCTTCTTCTGAACAATTAACGAATTTGTCATTCGATGATATTCTAAGATTTCGCCATCAAAGAAACGATGAGAGGAAAAGATTTCGTAGAGCGGTAGAGGAAATTCGCAGAACGGCACAAGAATTAGATGATTCTAATGCCTTGTCTGATTATTTTAATGAGCAGAAAAAGGAAATACAGCAAGCGATAAAGGACCATCGAAAAACATTAAATGAAATTGGAATAAGGAATTTTACATCATCACTAAACATAGTGTGGCCATGTTTGTTTGGTATTGCCATAGGAGAAATTGCAGGTGGTCCGGCAGGTATATTAAGTGCAATAAGCATGGTTAGTATATCGATTTTAAAGAATCAATTAACTGTATCACAAGAACGTCATAAGGAGACAAAGGATTGTCCTTGGCATTACTTGATTAACCTTGAACATGAATTGAAATAATCCGCGCTGCCTTATAGGCACGTAATTATTTGCTCGCAATGACATCGTCGTATCTTGCATCAACGCATTAATCATTTTATCTATTTTCTACGTGCCTTTTGTGTCAATTAGTGTGAATTCGTGGTTAATTATCCTTATGTGTCTTTTGTGCCAATTCGCGAACATATAAAACCTGCCGCGATCCGCCTTCGTTAAAACTACGGCGGACAAGAACGGCAGGCTAAATATTTCTCTGTGTTCTCCGCGGTTAAACTTCTTCAAGCAGTTTTTGGCAGAACCTATCTGTCATACCCGCGATGTAATCGCATACCGTGCGTTGAAGGCCTTCTTTATCTGCCAGTCGCTGGAAGTAGCCGGGCATAAGGGCCGGCTGTTGACATAGTCTTTCGAAAAGCCGGCCGAGCCAGATTTGAACTTTGCCTGATGTTTGAAGCAGCGATTTATTCATATAAAAATTGTGCAGCAAAAATTCTTCCAGTTCCGCAAGCTCGGAGTCGCTGCCGGCTGAAAGGACAATCAAGTTTTCGCTTTTTGCATAAACATCGTCAACCGTTTTTATACCTGCCTTTGCGATTGCTGCCTTACTTGTATCGATACAATCGCTGACAAGCCTGTCGATAATTGATTTTGCTGTTCTTGTATTGCGGATGGTTTTATCCTCGATTGCCTTTAACCTGCTTTGCGTCTCTGTGAAGATTTGGATGTTTTTTAATTGCCCGCCGTTGATAATGCCCGCCCGCATACCGTCTTCAAGGTCATGGCAGTTATAGGCGATGCGGTCGGCGATGTCGGTCACCTGTCCTTCCAGCGAGCAGCGCCGCAAGGCTTCCTGTGGCTTGTCGTAGGGCGTTTCATGTTTGGCTAATCCGAGCCGGGTCTCGTACATCAGGTTCAGGCCGGGGAAATCCGGGTAGGGATGTTCGAGCAGCTCCACCACCCGCACGGTTTGCCGGTTATGCTCGAATCCGCCTATATCGGCTGTCAAGTCGTTGAGGGCTTTTTCGCCGGCGTGTCCGAAGGGCGGGTGGCCCAAATCGTGTGCAAGGCATATCGCCTCGGTCAGGGTGATATTTAGCCGAAGCTCTTTGGCGATGGTCCTTCCAAGCTGGGCGACCTCTATGCTGTGGGTCAGGCGGGTGCGGTAATGGTCGTCGAGCCCGGGCGTAAAGACCTGTGTTTTGCCTTCGAGCCGGCGGAACGCCGAGCAGTGGATTATACGGTCGCGGTCGCGTTCGAAATCGGAGCGGTAGGGGTGCGGTTTTTCTTTGAACTTTCTGCCCCTGTTTTGCTTTTCCGTAACGGCGTAACCGGCAAGTTCGTCGGACATATCTTATATCCTGTTGATGCGTGTATGCGTATATGGGTGTATGCGTAAATGCCTTCGCTTGTTCACGCATCTGCTCATTTACTTTTTTACAGGCCGGGCAGGTTGTGTTCCTTGCTTATTTTTTTCAATAGTTCAAGAAGCTCGGTCATACTTTGGCTGATGACGTCGGTATCGCTGCACACGGTCATAAAATTTGTGTCGCCGTCCCATCGCGGGACAAGATGGATGTGGAGATGGCCGGGCAGGCCCGCCCCGGCACATCGGCCGAAGTTTATCCCGATATTAAAACCGTGAGGCGCTATCGCCAGCGACAGGGCCTTTTGGCATTCCCGGAGAAGCTTCATCAGCTCCAGCAGCTCGTCGTCGCTTGTCGTTTCGAGGTCGGGAATGTGCCTGGCCGGCGATATCAGCAAATGGCCGTTGTTGTAGGGGAAGCGATTTAATATTACGATGCTTTTGTCCGTGCGCCACAGCACAGAATTTTTATCATCATCGCTGGGATTTTTGTGGGCTTCGCAGATAAAGCAGCCGTTACCTTTGTCGAGGTTCTGGATATAGTTGATACGCCACGGCGCCCATAGATTTTTATGTTCCAATCGCAGTTACCTCCGCTGCTTTGTGGTAATTGGTTAAAGCCGGCCCTTCCGGACCAATTACCGATTACCAGTTACCAATCATTTGAGAAGCTGCATTGTCAATTTTTGTTTGATAGTTATTCTTGGACTCGGCCCCAGAGGCCCCGGCAGAACGGCATCCAACCGCATCTCGTACTGCTGGCTGTATCTCTCTGTTTGTCCCTTATCGATGTTGAACAGCTCATCGCCCCGGCCTGCCAAACTCAGAATATTGTAGCCTCTGAAGAAACCGAAAGTACCGCTCATTCGGAATCTGCCGGTATACGGCACCGGCCAGCCGGACGGCACGGAATCGGCCAGCGAATAGGTGCTGCTTATGACGGCGAGCCGGCCTTTTACATTGTCCCAGATTCTATCAAATTTGTAAGTGACATCCCTTGCCTTTCGCATCACCATCGGGGTAGGCACCGAGAGCCTGGAGCTCCAGCTCTGCCCTACGGATACACCTTCGGCAGGTTTTTCTATACTTGAGACGGCATCCCAGAGAAACCATTGGCTTGAGATAAAGTCCGCTATCATGTCCGGCTCTTTGATTCGTCCTAACCTGCTGCCTTTGCGGAACGCCTTTTCGCCGATTTGTCGGATTAATTCATCCAGCTGGGAATAATCTTCTATCTTTCCCTGAGCATTGACTTTCAGGGTGAAGGTTTTGCCGGCCAGGTGCTCTACAGCGTCTCTTGGTGTAACTCGTCCGCCGGCTCGTTTACTGCGAATGGCTTTTACGGATTCGCAGGTAGCCTTGATTGTTGTAAGCCCATAGGGATTTACTTCAATCGGCGTGTAGGTAACGACCATTTCCATTGACTCGTTGGATTTGTCGACAGTACCCTTGCCCGTCCCTGTCCTGCTTTTTTTCGGTTCCCAGTCCATAATAATATCTCTTTTGGAAACAAACTCGTATCGCAGGCTTTGGCCCTCTTTGAAATCTACGGTTAACAGTTCCGCACCCTCTTTTAACGGCTCCGGTTTAATGCCTATCGGCTCTTTTTGCTTGTCGGCGTTTTCACATCCTGCAAGAACAGCAAGGACGACTGCGATGAAAATGGTCAGCGTGGTTCTCAATTTTACTCCTTTACAATGAGTTCATGGTCGGTAGTAACAAGTTGATAGACAACGAGCTACGAACACAGAACCATAAACAGTGTTTAGTCGATTTTTTCGAGGCTGTAGATACGAGTGGCGGTCATTGTCAATACAGCGGGCTCTTTTTCCTCTTCTTGGCCGACCGCGGGTTCAATAGCGATCCATTCCGAATGTAGTGTTTCAAGACAATTTTCCACTTTGCCGGCGGTCAGATCCAGGTTTAGCTGGCCGGTATATGTATCGGTATTTTCAAACATTTTTGAAAAGTCACCTATCGTCTGTTCCTTGTGCAGTTTCTCTGCCATTTCTGTTGTGGGTACGGCCTTCATCTGGACGACGGCAATCCGGCTGCTTCCCGTGTCTTTGACTTCTTTTAATGTATAAACCCTTTCGTATGACCGGGAGCCCATCAAGCCGAAAGAAAAGCTCTTTATCGAGTTCCAGTTGTCACCTGTTCGTAATTTGGCTCTGTCCGCAGCGGGCATCGCCGGGATTGAATGGCGTTCCTTGATTGCATCCGGCGAGAACAGCGCTAAAGCCATTTTGTTGGTTGAGGTGGTTCCTTTGACCGCATCCTTCGGCTGATTTGCGTCGATGACCTTTGAAACCAGGCCTGCAGGTGTAATTTCTATCGTATAACTTTGACCGATTAGTTTTGCGAGGGTGTTGTTTTGGTCTTTTTCTCTGGTGCTGTCGAAGTCCATGACCGGATTGTCTCTGATTACAGAGAGATACCCGAAGCTTTTGATTGTAATTTTAGCGACGGCATTGCCTTTGTCGTCGGTGCTTTGTATTTGCTGGGTGAAGGTCATTTCGGCTTTGCTGCTGGTCATTCCGCCCTTGAAAGCGGCGTCGTTTAACGAGGGCCCTTCCCATTGAATGCTCCGGCGCGCTTCCTGAGTGCATTTATAAGTTGTTGAATCCTGTGCAGTGAACTTCAGTGCCAGCTCGATAGCCAGCTTTTCTTCTTCTACCACGACCTTGGGCTTTTCCTCTTCTACTACTATCTTAGGCTTTTCTTCGGGCGGGACCTGCAGTTTGGTCGTATCTTCGGCGGGTGGAGCGCAGCCTGCATTGATAAGCAGCGAACACATTACCAGGATTAGTAGCCAACTGACAATCTTTTTTGATACCATTATTTAGTCTCCCTAAACATTCAATTTTACATCTACCGGCGGCCCCATTTTGCCCAATATAAGCACATCTCAAAATGGCGGCCCAATTAAGCTGTAATTATACCTATTGTATCGACATAGACAACCAAATTTTGATTGTTCTGGTATTTTGTGAATCATATCTCGCCAGAGGAGGCCCTTCGGGCAGGATTTTAGACAGGATAACAGAATTTATTAGCCACGAATCGACACGAATAAAAACAGAATTTCTATTTGCCAGCTTGGTGTTCTTGGCGAAACCTGCTTGTAAAGCCAGCTTTGTCGCAGGTTATTGCCTACGTCCATAGGGGCATTGAGAATGCCCCATTTGTAAAGCCGACTTGTTATTGCCGGATAAAAAAAACCTGCGAGACGCCTTTGTTGTGCTACTCCGTTCTGTCCATTCTGTTGTTTGTCAGATGGCACAGCACTTGAGGCAAATCGCTCATCGCAAATTGCAAATTGCTTTTATGATTTGCGACAAGCTATTTGCGATAAGCGAATAGACATACTAATTAGGGTTCCGTTTTAGAAGCCTTCCATTTTCTGAATTCCATAAGTTCACGATACTCACGCAACTTTTCGACACCTTTTGTGCTTCCGATACTTTGCATACGCTTGATGAGCTTATCTAATATATCAATTGCCTCATCGTACTGCTTTCTCGATTCAAGCAAATCGATAAGATTAGTATAGTGTGTTACTGCATCCGGGCTGAGTTCAATGGCTCTGCCAAAGGCCTTGACTGCACCTTCGATGTCATTGATACCGATGAGCGCATTGGCCAGCTTCGCGTGCAATTCGCTCAAGTTTGGATATACCTTTAGAGCCGTGCGAAAGTCTTCAACGGCCTTATGAAGATGCTTTTGTGCGTTTTCGTTCTCACCGAGGTTCTGAAGTGACAAGCCAAGGTTAAAGTGTATACTCGCGATGTTGCGTCTGCGATCTGTCTGTTCGTGATACTCGATGGCTTTATTGAAGGCTTCTGCGGCCTTGGAGTGCTCAGCATACCGGGCGTACAAAAGGCCAATTTCACCGTAGGCGTCTATTGCCAGCTCCCGTTTTGCTTGTGCAGCTTTTTTGTAACAAGTAATACTTTTCTCCAACTGGCCCTTTTGTGCGAATTGTTCTGCTTGTTGGAAGTATCTGTGTGCCATGAATCCTTTTGCGCTCTGGCGGACAACAGATGTCAGCAAGTTCTCAACAGGTGCGTAATCATCGGTCAAGACCATGCCTGATGCTTTCTGCGTCAGACCTTCCACCTCCTCTGGAGCTAAGCACCATATATTACCGAAGTCGGAGTGTTTAGCACCCAGGCCCTTGAGGTCGAGCTCTCTTTTACCGGCAATGACTACAAAGGTGTTCCGGACCGATGTCGGTTGGGTCCTCTCCGTTAATACATAAACCTCGGCAAATGTTCGGCGGAGCGTATTCACAACGGCCCCCAAAAAATGCCCATGGTCATAAATATCAATAAGCGTAAGCATATAGACACCATCTTCCGAAAGCAGCTTCGCAATCTTGTTGTTAAATTGCTCCGTTATCAATTGGAAAGGTACTGAAAAATCGTTGACGGCATCTTCATAGATGAAATCATATCTTCCCCGCTCACCTGACTTCAAAAGCTCATCGACGTAGTTTCGTGCATCCATGGTCAGGGTTTTAATGCCGGTTTGGGGCTCAAGACCAAAAGCTTTGATTGCTGCCTCGGTGACGCCGGGGTCAATTTCCACGACCTCTATCAGACTTTCAGGCCATGTCCTCTCTACATATCTGGGGTAAACGTATCCGCCACCTCCAATCACGAGTATAGAAAGCTTTTCTTTGCCCGCACTCAGAGCGCTTGTTACGGCGGCGTAGATTCTCGTGTAAAAGTATTGCAGGTTGGTGATGTCATCCATAACGATTTTGCTGTGTGCGAGTTTATCGAGCATCAGGACACGCTTGTCCGGTTGTGTAGACTGACGTCTGACAGTGACATAGCTATAGGCTGTTTCCTTTTCATAGATCAGTTGAGGATTCGGTTTTTCGCGCAGAGCCAGCGCAGCCCCGGTCGCTCGGCACCAATTAACAGGAGTATTTGCAACCGCCATTATAGATACAAACACAACCGCCCACAGGCAAACAGGCCATAGCCGGACACAGTAAAATAATCCCATCAGCAGCAGCACACCTCCGACTATCCAGACAATCATGATGCTTCCCATCAGAGCTATTAGATAGTACCCTGCTGCAAACGTACCGGCAATACTCCCAACGGCGCCCCAGGCATAGATATTGCCCACTGTCCTGCCTGTCGAAAGTCCTCGGTCAAGGGCCATCTTGGCCACTACCGGGCTTATTGTCCCAAGCATTGTAGACGGTACGATGAAAACCGAAAAAACATGCGTAAACACGCGCGCCGGCCAGCTCAGGTGATATAACAAAACCCACTCACCAATAAGATTGTTCAGGAGTACAACAAGAACACAGGTTCCGGAAGATGCTAAGAAGAGGATTCCTAACGCCTTTCGAGCCTGGAACCTGTCTGCAATTCTGCCACCAAGGTAATTGCCAAAAGAGATTCCTGCCAGCACTATGCCTATCACCGCGGTCCATGTGTACAGAGATGAGCCGAGGTGCCTTGCAATAAGCCTTGCAGCAACGATTTCGAGAACCATAATACAAAAACTCGATACAAATACAGTGGCACTCGGAACCAGCAGAGCAAGGACGTCCGGCTTTTTGTCATTCCTTCCCGCGGTTTTCATAGAACACATAATATATACTGACAGTAGGCAAGGCCAGCGAAAAAAAAGCACCAGTGAATTGCGTCCGCAGCTTGGATTGAAAAAATTCAAAACATACCAGGAAAAATCCAAATAATTCTTTATGGAAGGTCCCTAAACGGCAATTCAAGGCCAAAAACCGGCAAAATCAGCACAATTTCCGGCAAAACTCGCTCGCACCGCATCTGATATGGACGAAAAAAGTCCGAGAATACCGCCAAAAATCCTCGTAAAAACCTGTCTTTGAGTTTTTTTCTTGACTTACCTAAAGAAAGTGTCGATAATTACTATATTAGAATTGTATAAGCAATGTTTGCAGGCAGAGGTGTACGAGCTTCACCTCGACGTTACATCTGTAGTGAATTGCGCGTCTTGCCGACGTGAATTTCTATCACGGAAGGTTTAGACATGAAAGAGAAAGCAGTTAAAGCAAAAATCATAACAGCCGTCTTGGTTTCTACTGCGCTGGTATTAATAGCCTTCACTGCCGGTAGCGGTAATCTTGAACCAAATGCCCCACCCGGACCCACGATGCACACACTTGAGGAGATTTACGGCGCTGTCACCTCACCCCCCGACCAGGAAGTTCGGGCCTTCGACATGTATTTGAAAATCGAAGGTGTTGACGGCGAGAGTATCGATGACAAGCACAAGGATTGGATTGACGTCCTGAGCTGGAATTGGGGCGTCTCTGGTCCGAGCTCGTCTGGTGGTGGTGGTACTATTACGGATGCCGAGGCCAAGGATTTTGTTGTAACAAAGTGGATGGACAAGTCATCGCCGTTACTATACCTGGCCTGCTGCAAGGGCGAACATTATCCCTATGTGACCCTTAATCTCGTTGAGCCGACCGGCGAGAGGGGACAGTACATGCAGTTCAAAATGGAAAATGTAATTGTCACCTCTGTGACCGCCCCAGGCAGTGGCTCACCAAGTCCCACCAGCACAGGAGGCTCAGACAGACCACAGGAGGATATTAGCTTTAATTACGCTAAGATTGAATGGACGTATACAGTTTTGGATTCTAACGGGGCGCCCACTGAAGTTGAGGTGAACACAGGTTTTGATTTCATGACCCAAACCCCGAAATAAGAACCGAAAGCAACTCAAGTTTACCTGTACTGTGGCTTCTCGGCCCAGCGGTCAGCGGTTCGGCGGTATAGCTCAATAGCGAGGAAAGTATTGGTGAGGCAGACAAATACAATACTTCTGACATGCTTGCTTGCATTATTCACACCTGTTGCGATGGCAGAGAACATCGACCCCTATAACGATGGCTCGCATTACGCGTATGGTGAAAACGTCGGCTGGTTGAACTTTGAGCCCAATCAGGGACCGGGAGTCACCGTTACCGATAAGGCACTTACAGGCTGCGCCTGGGCCGCGAACATCGGCTGGATAAATCTTGACCCGAATTTCGGCGGTGTTACAAACGATGGAACAGGACTCCTATCAGGTTATGCCTGGAGCGAAAACGTCGGTTGGATTAACTTCAATCCAAAAGTCCCCGGCGACCCAAATCACTATGGCGTCACCATCGATCACAATGGTAACTTCGCCGGTTGGGCCTGGGGCCAAAACATTGGCTGGATTCATTTGGCATCCACAAACCCTGTTGCATATAAAGTTCAAACGTCCTGGGTCACAAGTTGTGTCGTTGATTTTGACGATTTGGGAAGGTTCTGCGACCTATGGCTGCAAACCGGCCTCGGATTAAATGCTGACTTTGACAGCAGCAACGATGTAAACTTCAAGGATTACTCTACTATCGCCGACCTCTGGCTGCAGCTATGCCCACCCGGCTGGCCATTAAAATGAAAGCAGTTCATTGGTGCGAAAAATCGCACTATACATGAATACGCGGGCACAAGCTACGACATGCAGCGGCGAAAACGTCTGGGTCCCTGCTTTTGCAGGGATTCGGGCTAATCGATTCGTGCCATCGACTGCCATTTCCTCCAGAGGTTCGAATTTTCCGGACAGACTGGGCAGAATGTTCGAAAAGAGTCTCATCAACACAACCGAACAGGGATACACATTTGTTTATTGGAAATCGTGGTTTATTTATCCTGGGTAATCGGCTACAATGCCAGGTTTGGACTCTAAGATTAGTTTGTGAACCATTTATAAAAAGGGCGAATTATGAAAAGTGATACGGTTAAAAAAGGATTTCAGCGGGCACCGCACCGGGCGCTGCTCCATGCGTGCGGGCTCGGAGACGACGATATTAACAAGCCGTTCATCGGCATTGCCAACAGCTTCTGCGAGATAGTGCCGGGCCATGTCCACCTGGACAAAGTAGGCCGGGTTGTCAAGGATGCGGTACGGGAAGCGGGTGGAACGGCTTTTGAATTTAATACCATAGCGGTCTGCGACGGTATTGCCATGGGCCATACGGGGATGAAATATTCCCTGGCATCGCGGGAGATTATCGCCGATTCGGTTGAGACGATGGCAAGGGCGCATTGTTTTGACGGCCTGGTTTGTATTCCGAACTGCGACAAAATCATACCGGGTATGTTAATGGCGGCGGTTCGGCTTAATATCCCGACGATTTTTGTGTCGGGCGGGCCTATGGCGGCCGGTAAGACAAAGGATGGCAAGATAGTCGACCTTATCAGCGTATTCGAAGGCGTTGCCGAATTCAACGTCGATAAGATTGACGAAGAACAGTTGAAAGAGCTTGAACGCGTGGGGTGTCCGGGGCAGGGAAGCTGTTCGGGGATGTTTACGGCCAACTCGATGAACTGCCTGTGCGAGGCGATTGGGATGGCACTGCCGGGTAATGGGACAATCCTGGCCGTTAATCCTAAGCGAGAACAACTTTACAAGGCAGCGGGCAGGCAGATTATGTCGCTGATTGAAAAAGATATCAAGCCGCTCGATATAATCAGCCAGAAGTCAATTGATAATGCCCTTGCTCTTGATATGGCGATGGGCGGGTCGACAAATACGGTCCTTCACACGTTGGCGGTGGCCAGTGAGGCCGGTATCAAATACGACCTCGAAAGAATAAATGAAATAAGTACGAAATGTCCCAATATCTGTAAGGTGTCACCATCGAGCAAATTTCACTTAGAGGACGTTGATGCGGCAGGCGGTATAAGCGCGATACTGAAAGAAATCAGCAAGACCCCGAACCTGCTAAACACAGACTGTCTGACGGTGACCGGTAAGACGCTGGGCGAGAATGTAGCTGATGCCGAGATTAAAAATCAGGAGGTCATCCGTCCACTCGATAATGCATATTCGGTGACGGGCGGCCTGGTTATTCTTACTGGCAATCTGGCGCCCAAGGGCAGCGTGGTCAAGTCAGCCGGGGTTACAGAAGCGATGCTAACTCACAGCGGGCCGGCCGTTATTTTCGAGAGCCAGGAGGATGCCTGCGAGGGTATTTTGGCCGGCAAGGTTAAAGAAAATGATGTTGTTGTTATTCGCTATGAAGGCCCCAAGGGCGGGCCGGGTATGCAGGAAATGCTAAGCCCGACAAGTTACATTATGGGTGCGGGATTAGGTGAGTCTGTTGCCCTGATTACGGATGGCAGATTCAGCGGCGGAACGAGGGGGGCCTGCATCGGACATATAAGTCCGGAGGCGGCGGTAGGCGGGCCCATCGGTTTGTTAAAAGACGGTGACATAATAGAAATTGACATCCCGAACAACAAGATAAACGTAAAGGTATCTGATGAGGAATTGGCCGAGCGCAAAAAGGCGTGGAAGCCGCCAAAACCAAAAATAACCAAGGGCTGCCTCGCAAAGTACGCCTCGATGGCAACCAGCGCCGACACAGGCGCGGTCCTCAAGTGGTAAGTCATAGTGGCGGAAAGTAAGAAAACTTCGTGGTATGTCGGTGGGCTGCATTTTGAGTGCGTCCAGTGCGGTGCGTGTTGCGCCGGGCCGGGCGAAGGGTATATCTGGGTCACTAAGCCTGAAATGGAGATAATCGCCGATTTTTTGAAGATGACGACAGGCGAGCTGCGGCGCAAGTTCCTGAAGCGCATCGGTCTGCGGACAACGATTATTGAACACCCGAGCACCAGGGATTGTATGTTCCTGCAGGAAGTGAACGGCCAAAAGAGATGTGTGGTTTATCCTGTTCGTCCGAGCCAGTGCAGGAGCTGGCCTTTTTGGGAGAGCAATTTGGCCAGTCCCGGTTCCTGGAACCAAGCCGCTCAAAAATGCAGCGGCATCAATCGCGGAAGGCATTATAGCTTTGAAGAAATAGAGAAAATCAAGAGCGAGAAGAAATGGTGGCAGGAACCGGAGCAAAAAATCAGCTCCTGAATAAGGTGGCTGAAATTTATGATTGGTTGGATGAACAAATCCACCTTTCTAATGACCTGGGTGGGGGGTGTGATGCCTGCGGCAAATGTTGTGATTTCGAGGCTTTCGACCATCGCCTGTTTGTTACTCCGCCGGAGTTGATGTACTTAGCTGCAAAGCTGGGCGCCGAAAACATAAAGCCAATGCCGGGCAATCTATGTCCCTACAATGTCGACGGTAAATGCACGATTTATACATATCGTTTCGCCGGCTGCAGGATTTTTTCCTGTAAGGATGATAAGGATTTTCAAAGCGGTTTGAGTGAGTCGGCCCTGAAGAAATTCAAATCGGTATGCACAGAATTCAAAATCCCTTATCGCTATACCGACCTGGCGAGCGCGTTGAATGGTTATGAGAGCCCTTAGTATTTGTCAATCGGCAGGGGGATGTTGTTCTGTGGGTCCTTTAGGTTGATATATTTTACCGGTCCTGAGAGGGAGCCGTGTTTCTTGTAATAGCTGTAAAGCTTGGCCAGTTTCTGCTCATCGGTAGATTCCAGATGTCGTTGCCATTTGCCTACCTCAGCTCCCCAGATGATTTCAGTGTTGTCCTTTGTGTACAGGACGATATGTGGGAATTGGCTGTTTTCCCGGCCCTCGAAATTGCTCACATCGATGCTGTCGATTTCGCTGAGTAAGGGTTTTTGGGACGCTTCAATATCTTTATCCCTTCGATCGAGCCTCTCCAGCACAGCTACGGCCGCAGCGAGGTCATCGCGAAGCCAAACTCTGCCTGCCGGAGGTGTTCTTATTATCAGAGGCAGGCCTTCCACCCGTACAATTGGGATGTTCGGCAACGGCACAAAATCGAGCACAACCATCTCTGAGTCCACGTAGAACTTGCTTAACCCTGATTTAACCAGGGCAAGGGGCCTGCGCCATCGGCCTGTGATCTGAATACTATCGTGAGTTGTTTGTACTTTTACATCATCCAGCCAGGCTGCTGCCTGGGCAAGATTTTTCTGAACCAGGCGGGCTGCTTCTTCGTTGGGTATGAAATCTCCCCGAGGCGCGGCGGCGGCGTAAATCTTTTTTTTGAGCGATTCGTTAACCCAGGGGGGGGCATCCATCAGCTTAAGTGTAGACGCTTTCTCCCAGACGGGTATATTTTTTTTAACGTATTCGTCAAGAGATGTGAAGCCGACCCATATAACAAATACAAAGCCGATTCCTACGGCGGCAGATAAGCAGCCTACGGCGAAAACTTTCAGAATCCGCGTCAAACCCGGAAGAAAGCTTTTCCTTCGCCTGCTCTTTCTTTTTGGGGTGCGGCTCTTAAAGGATATTCTTTTAGTCACGCTTTTTTTTGCTCGTTTTTTTCTGATTGCCATAATCTCGGATATTGTGAAGCGTATCGTATCTGTTTTCAGGCTTGGCGCTTTACGAGGGAAGAATACGCCGCCTCGATTATATTTGTGCACAACTCGCTCATTGAAAGTCCTGTTTTTGCCGCTGCCATAGGTAACAATGAATGGGTAGTAAAGCCCGGGATGGTGTTGACCTCCAGGATGTAAGGGGTCCCATCGTTAGTCAGGATAAAATCGGCCCGTGCAAAGTGCCGGCAGCCGAGGGCGTCGAAACAAGTGACGGCGTCTGCTGAAATTTTGTCGGTCAGTACCTGGTCGTCAATCGTATCGAAGAGAAACTCTGTCTGTTCGTCGATGTATTTTGCTTCGTAATCGTAGAAGCCCGTTTTAGTTTTAATCTCGATAATGGGCAGCGCCCGGTTTTCCAGAATGCCGACGGTTATTTCTCTACCGGCAATGTATTCTTCAATCATACAATCGCCGAAGTCGGTCAGGCACCGGCGGGCGTCGGCTAATGCCGACTTTGGGTCGTCGACAATGGTGACACCGATAGTGCTTCCCTGCCTGACGGGCTTGACTACAAACTTGTTGCTGAACTGTGATAGCTCTGTCTCAAGTTGTTCCGGTCTCGTCTGGTCGTCGAACGTAATGGATTTTGGTGTTACGACACCGGCTTTTACAAAGGCCTTTTTGCTTGCTATCTTGTCAAACGCCAACCTGCTTGCCGTCGGTCCGCTGCCTGTGTAGAGAAGTGATTTGTCTTCGAGAATCTGCTGGAGCTGGCCGTCTTCGCCGAATTTGCCGTGGAGCGCGATAAAGAACGCGTCGATGGTTGCATCTTCCAGAATACCGGTATTTTCCGGGCTGATATCGGCGGTAACTATGTTGAAGCCGGCTTTTTTTAGCGCTTTTGCAACACAGTCCCCGCTCCGGATGCTGATGTTACGTTCTTCACCGATACCACCCATAAGGACGGCTACTTTTAATTTGCTATTTTCTGTTTTCAATTTACTATGTTTGGGTAAATGGTAAGTGGTTGAATGGCTGACTAATTTCTGCTTATTTTCGCCACTCACCAGTAACCAATTACCAGTTACCAATTACTTAATTCCAGATTTCGATTTCAAGTTCCAGGTCGGTGTCGAACTGTTCTTTGACCCTCTCTTTTATAACGTCTATCAGTCTCAAAACGTCGCGGCTTTTGCATTTATTTTCGGCGATTATGAAATTTGCATGTTTTTCACTGACAACGGCGCCGCCGATTTGCAGGCCCTTCAGGCCGGCCCTGTCGATCAGGGCGCCGGCGGAAACACCTCTTGGATTTTTGAATATGCAGCCGGAGTTTTTCGTATTTAACGGCTGATTGTTCTTTTTATAAATCCACATTTCTTTCACCGTTCGCATGATTTGCTCCGGGTCAGCGGCGGATAACTGCAGCCTGGCGTTCAGGACGAATTTTGCAGTGATGTTTGTCCGGCGGTAGTCGAACATAAGCTCCGGCTTGCTCTTTTCAAAAACACTGCCTTGATTGTCCATCAGCGTCACGGTCTCTACGGCGGCGCCGATATCGCCGAAGTTTCCTCCGGCGTTCATTCTTACGGCCCCGCCGATTGAGCCGGGTATGCCCGTGAGAGCTTCGATACCCGACAGCCCTTTTTCAACGCAGGTTAAAACCAGCTTGCTCAAATCCGCGCCGGCCCAGGCGGTGACCTCTTCGCCGTCAAATTCCACCTTTTGGAATTGGTCCGAATCAAGTTTGATGACGGCTGCGCGCAGCCCCTCGTCGCTGATTAGGAGATTTGAGCCGAAGCCCAGCACGTAAATCCGAATTTCGTTTTCGTTGCATCGCAGTGCGACGTTTTTGAGCTGGTCGACGCTTTCCGGCCTAATGAAGTAATCGGCCGGTCCGCCCAAGCCGTACCAGGTGTGTTTGGCCAACGGATAGTTGGCTTCAACTATTTTCTCTAAGCCGCTGAATAAATTCATCTGCAACCTTCCAAATATCGCCTGCTCCCATTGTCACGACCAAATCGCCGGCGGTTACGTTGTCTTTTAGATAATCGCAAATTTGGTCGAAGCCGTCGATAAATAGTGCCTGGGTTCCGTTGCTTTGTATTTTATCAACAAGCATTTGCGAATTAATTTCTTTTTTGGCGGCCTGCGAGTCCCGGACGAAGTAAATCTCCGGGACAATAGTTACATCGGCAAGCCTGAAGCTTTCTGAAAAGTCATTCAGCAAAAATCTTGTTCTGCTGTACTGGTGCGGCTGGAAGACGCAGAAGATTCGCTTCGGCTCGTACCTTTCTCGAATGGCCGCCAGTGAAGCCCGGATTTCGGTGGGGTGGTGGGCGTAATCGTCGAGGACGGTGATTTGGCCGACCTTGTCTTTTAGCATTAGCCGGCGGTCGATGCCGGTAAAGCCGGGCAGCAGGGCGAGTACCTGCTCGGGCTCAAGTCCTATATTCATTGCTATAGCGACTACGGCAAGGGCATTGAGAATATTGTGGGTGCCGGGCAGAGAGATTCGTGCGGCCCCCAACAATGTGCTATTGTGGTAAACATCAAAGGTATAGAAACCATCATTTAGCTCAATATTGGCGGCGCAGAAATTGTAATTTCTATCAAGGCCGAAGGTCTCGCATCGAATATCGGCTGGCATCTTACTTATGACTTTTGCGACGTTTGAATCCACGCCGTTGGCGACCAACAGGCCTTCCGGCTTGATACCGAGGGCGAAATCGCAGAAGGCATCGACTATTTCTTCTTCGTCTTTGTAGTAATCGAGATGGTCCTGCTCGATATTTAGTATGCAGCCGATTCGGGGTTTGAGGTTCAGAAAGCTTCGGTCGTATTCGCAGGCCTCTGCTATGAAGTATTTACTTTCTCCGACACCGGAGGAACCGCCCAATTGGATGACGTCGGCGCCGATGATGAAATTGGCGTCGATGTCGGCCTGTTTTAGACAATATGTCAGCCAGCCGCTGGTTGTGCTCTTGCCGTGGGTGCCTGCGATAGCTACGCCATCATAGCAATTGCAAAGTTGGCCCAGCATCCGGGCATACTTATAGATTTTGAGCCCTTTGCTGCGTGCCAGTTTCAGTTCGGGATTTTCTTCTTTTATGGCGGCCGAAATTACGACCGCGTCGGCGGCCGGGTCGAGATTGTTGGCGTTATGGCCGATCTTGATATTCGCTCCCCATTCGCAGAGCCTGTCGGTAACAGCGGTTTGTGTCTGGTCGGAGCCGGCAACAATGGCATGATTTTTTATCAGAAGCTGTGCCAGGCCGCTCATCCCGACTCCACCGGCGCCGATAAAGTGGAATTTTTTGCCCGCCACAGTTGCCGTGCCGTTTTCCACATTCACTATGGAGACAGCCGATTCCGGAGAGTTTATTCTATTTTCCGTGTCTGATTTTTCTAATTTTGCTGTATTTGGCCGGCTCATAGCTCATCCTTGATAAAATTTGAGGTTTCCATCAGCGGGATTTTAGCATGAAAGCCTGACAAAGGAAAGAAAAAAGGCTAAATCACAATCACCTAATTTTCGTCCTGGTTCGGGACAAATTCAATTAAATCGCCGGGTGTGCAGTTCAGTACCTTGCATAGCTGATTCAAGGTGGAAAAGCGAATGGCGCGCGCCTTGTTGGTTTTTAGGATGGAGAGGTTATTGACCGCCAGGCCTGTTGCTTCGGCCAAGTCTTTTAGTTTCATCCGCCGATCTAAAAGCACATAATCCAGTCGAATGTTAATCATT
>Ga0307436_1000574_pt1 | contig 17315 bp, 13 predicted proteins | sample SalMarWE160440MG_FD_202513 | JGI IMG/M metagenome (GOLD analysis project Ga0307436, IMG submission 202513) | Salt marsh sediment microbial communities from the Plum Island Ecosystem LTER, Massachusetts, United States - WE1604-40 | ecosystem: Environmental > Aquatic > Marine > Intertidal zone >...
CGCCTAAGCGACTCAAGCCCGACGGCATAGACATAGGCATAGCGCGCACGGTCTGGCTCAAGCTCGGCGGCGCGGCGCAACTCTTCGACGGCCGCGCCTTGTTGCTTGAGCCGCACGAGCGCGAGGCCAAGCGCGTGATGGAGCCCGCCGTCCTTCGGCGAGGCTTGAAGCGCCTCGCGCAACACGGTCGCGCCGTCTTCATCGCGGCCAAGCTGCCGGTAGAGGTCGGCGAGGTTGACAGCAGCCGGTGTGAAGTGGGGACTTAAGCGGAGCGCTGCGCGATACTCCCGCTCCGCCGCCGCCGCATCGCCTTTCCTCGCGTCGTAGCGGGCGAGCAGGCTCCGCGCCTCGGGCCGATCGGCATTGAGCTCCTGTGCCGCGACGAATTCTTGCTCGGCGGCAGCAAGACGCTTGCGGTCGGCATCTGAAAGGTTCTGACCTTGAATGCCGCCGAGCAAGAAGGCGGCCTTGATGCGCACGCCGCGCACCGGATCGTCGAGAAGTGGCGCGACGAGCGGCCAGAGCTGCGCTGGCGCGCCCGTCTCGAGATGATCGAGGGCGGCGATGCGGACCAGGGGATCGGGATCGGCGAGCCCTTTCTTCACCAGAGCGGCGGTCGCAGGCGATGGATAGGCGACAAGCGCTTCGAGCGCGCTCGCCCGGACAAAGGCGGGCGTGTCTGGGTTCGCGGCCACGGCATCAAGCAGGCTTTGCGCGTTCGGCTCACCGTTCCACGCAGCATGGAACGCGGGCCCATAGGTCTGGAAGCCTTTGCGATCAGGGCCGAACCATTTGGTGATGGAAGCCCCCGCCCATTCGGCCGATTTATCCTTGTGGCAATCGTTGCAGGCGTTGCTGACACCGAGCTTGGCGGAGAGATCGGGACGCGGCACGCGGAATGAATGGTCGTGGCGTGGGTCGACTTGCATATAGGTCCGCACCGGCATGTGGCAGGACACGCAGGTCAAAGAAGGCGTCACGCCTTCATGGCGGGTGTGAGCTGGGGTCTCATAGCGGCTCGCATGGCACTGCAGGCAAACCTGATTGCCTGATGCGCGCAGCTTGGCGCTGTGCGGGTCGTGGCAGTCGCTGCAGGTGACGCCCTTCGCGAACATCTTGCTCTGTTTGAACGAGCCGTAATTGTAGACCTCGTCCAGCATTTGCCCGTCCGCCTGATAGAGCCCCTGGGCGAGCAGCGACACGACATGAGTGTCGGAGAGCGGCCGTCCCGGCACGAAAGCTTCCGAGATCTGCCCGCGCCGCGCATGGCAGCGCCCACACGTCTCGACCTCCTTGCGCAGAGCGGCAGGCGCGGCGCTCCGCTGCGGCTGGTCCGTCTTCGGGTCACGGCTCCAGGTGACGCCGGAGCGCTCATCGAAGCGCGCGAGAAGACCCATCGCCTCGTCCTTGCCGCCGGGCGATGCGCCAGCCTTGGCCCAGGCCACATGGGCCGCGCCTTGGCCGTGGCACGCCTCGCAGCCGATGCTGATCTCCTTCCAGGTGGTGGCGAAGGTATTCTTGGCGGCGTCGTAATTCTTGGCGACCCCGGTCGAGTGGCACTCGGCGCACATGAAGTTCCAGTTCTGGTTCAGCTTGGTCCAGTGCAGCGGATCGTCATGGGTGATGTTCTCGTCGGGATAGAGATGGAACCAGCGCTGCCCCCCCTTCTCTTTGGGCCTTGTGTCCCAGGCAAGCGACAGTGCCTGGATGCGCCCGTCGGGGAACTCGACGAGATATTGCTGCAACGGATCGAGCCCGAACGTGTATTTCACCTCGAACGTAGCGAGCTTGCCGTCGGGACCGTCGGTCTCGACGAAGAACTTGCCGTCCTTTTTGAAGAAGCGCGACTTGACGCCGTAATAGTCGAAACTCGCGTCGTCGAAATCGCCGAGCACAGTGTCGGCGGTCGCATGCGCCATGGCGTGGGCGTGCTGCGAGCCATGCCACAGCTTGCCCTCCTCCTGATGGCAGGAGATGCAGGTCTCAGTGCCAACGAAGGCGAGATCTTCGTGGGCGAACTCCGCGGTGCCGGAAGAGCCGCGCGCCAGGAACTGCAGCGCCAAACCGGCCGCGAGGACCATGGCACCGGCGATGCCGGCCACAATCCAAAGTCTCCGCTTGGAACTGCGAGGCGACGGTTTCGCCTCACCCGCGCCGACCGGTTCGTGCTCGCGCCGCGCGGGTGCTGGCTGTTTTGCAGCCTTCCGTTTAGACGATGCTTTGCGCCGGCGGGTCACGGGCTTCCTCGCTTAGCCTTCCAGCGGGGGTCGCAGGGAAGCGCGAAGGCGCGCCCAAGTCCACACCTGAAAATGGCTACGGTGGGAGGCGGCGCCCCGCCACCTATATGATTCAGGTCTGTCGGAACCCATTGCTTGGCTTGGTCGTTTAGGCAGCACGAAAGCCAACAATGGGGGACAGTCAATGCGTGACATCCGTGACGACCTGCAAGATCGGGCTACTTTTCTCAAGGAGCAGATGGACGCTGCGCAGGCTCAATTCGAAAAACACATAGACCAAATCAAGCAGGAGCATGACAGCAGACTCAAGCATCTGAAGGCCGACCTCGATGCCGTGAACACGCTCCTGGGGGCCGAGCAGCGTCGGCATGGCAACGCACCGTCCGCGCCCAAAGCACAACCGCAGCCCCAAGCACCCAACCCACAACACACACAGCCTCGTCCAGCGCGCCCCCGGATGCCCCTTGCCGAAATGATCGGGCTGCAACGCGCCGGCTGATTCTCGCGTGGTTGTTGTTCCTAGAGCTTGCGGGAGCGCAGTCTCAAGCGGGACACCAGCCGCCTCGATGAGAAAAAGAGGCGGCCCATCTCTGGGCCGCCTCCACGTGGTCTAGTTGCCCGTGGGCAACCCGATGCTGAAGCCCTGCTTCTCCAACTCTTTGCGAATGGACTCAAAGCGTTGATACCGGGAAATGGTGATCGGGCCGGTATAGGTCTCGCTCTGAAGCTTGCGCGGCGGGTACTTCACGTAGGTCTTCATCAGCTTCGCCACCGATTCGTTCGCCGGAACCACCGCCCAGGTGCTCTCCGTGAAGGTGGTCATGAAGATGTCGTAGCGCTCTTGCGGGTCCGCCTCGAGGTCGAACACCTGTGGCACCGTGGCGACATATTTGCTCGCGCCTTTCCAGCCAAGGTTCGTGTCCACGGCAAGACCACCGGTATCCGCACCGTCATCGCCGCGGAGGTTGAACACGTACTTGAACTGGTTCACGCGGACGGCGCCGGGCGACAGCTCGTCTTCGGTGAAATAGAACCACCAGTGGCGTTTCGATTTGCCGGTGCCCTCCCAAACCGGAGTCATGTCGTAGCTGTCGAAGATGATCGGCTGGCCGTCCCGGTCTTCCTTCGGCAGATCCACACCAGCAATTGAGGCAAAGGTCGCCATTAGGTCGAGACCGCCAAGGATATCGTCGCTCCTGGAACCGGGCTTGACCTTGCCGGGCCAACGTACGATCGCGGGCACGCGGCTACCGCCCTCGCGATCAGTGCCTTTCGTGCTCCGGAACGGCGTGTAGCCCGCATCGGGATAGACATCCTGCCAGGCGCCGTTGTCGACGGTGTAGAAGACGACGGTGTTGTCAGCCAGACCGAGATCGTCGAGCTTCTTCAGCAGATCGCCGACGCGGGAATCCAGCTCGACGACGGCATCAGCGTATTTGGATTTCGAGATGGATTTGTGCTCGAACTCCGGCGCCGGCATGTTCGGCTGGTGGTTCTTCATGAAGTTCACGTTGATGAAGAACGGCTTGTCCGATTTCGCTGCATCATCGAGGAACTCCATTGCGGCCTTCTCGACATATTCGTCGAGATAGGGAATGCCGACGACACCTTTCTCAGGCGTGTTCACATACTCGCCGTTGACCTTCCAATCTTGTTTTGCCGGTTCACCTTCGTTGCCGGACAGCGCGCCCGTGGTGATCTTGTTGAACATCGCGCGCAATTCGGGGCTCATGTTCGGGAACCATTTGGGGTCACCGTAGGTGTAGGCGTTAAGGTGATAGAGGAAGGCGTATTTCATCTTTTGATAGCCTTGCGCGTTTGGCAGCGCGTAGTCGCTCTCGCCGAGATGCCACTTGCCGGTGAAATAGGTGTTGTAGCCGGCCTTCTCTAGCACCGAGCCGAGTGTCCATTCCGCATGCGGAAGTCCGCCACCCTGGCCCTGGAAGGCGACGGTGGTCATACCGCTGCGGTTGGGGATGCGCCCGGTCTGGATCGCGGCGCGGCCCGGCGTGCAGCTCGGCTGGCCGTAGAAATTGGTGAAGAACATGCCTTCTCCGGCGAGCCGATCAAAATTCGGGGTCTGCATGCCCCGCGCCTTGCCGCCGAGATAAGGGCCGAGATCGCCCCATCCCGTATCGTCCGAGATGATGAGCAGGATGTTGGGCCTCTTGGCCTTCGCTGTGTCTGTCTGCGCGTCCGTATCTTGCGCGTGGGCGACGCCACCGCAGGTCAGAAGCGCAGCGACCACAATCCCACCACCATATTTGAACAGACTCATTTGATACCTCCTCCTTTTCAATAGATCCCAATCGAAGCCGTTAGCGTTCTTGCTATTCCTTTTTAGGAAATATCGTCTTCCAGTCGTTCTTCATGTCGACGACGACCCAGCCTTTGTCGGGCGCGTCATCCAACGCCTTGTCGAGGCGGCCGAACGTCGAGTCGCGGTCATAGGCGTATTCGCGTTCCGCATCGGTGTGATGAACGAACAGGCCGAAGCGCGGCCCGTCCTGAGAGGCCCGTTCTCCGACACCGCTTTCTCCTCCAGGACAACTAGACATGGTATATTTCAACCGCTCGGCAGAATCGCTCAAATGACCGGATTGGGGCCATGGATGCGCCCGTAATGGATTTGGACCGTGCCCTGGAACTCCTCGCGTCGCAGGGGTGGTTTGCGCAGCGCTCGCCTGAGACGCGCGCGCGCCTCGGCGAGATCGCGCGACTCCGCAGCTTTGCGAAAAACGACCGGGTCTATCTTGCCGGGGATCTGCCAAACGGCGTGTTCGGCCTTGTCTCGGGGTCTTTGAACATCTCCATCCCCAGGTCCGATGGGGAGGACTACACGCTGCATCGCGCCGGCACAGGCTTCTGGGTCGGTGACTTGGCGCTGTTCTCGCAAGGAACCCGCCTCGTCTCCGTGCGTGCCGCCGAGCCCACATCCATGGTGCAGCTTCCGGCCCAAGGTCTCAGGCAGCTGGCGGAAAAAGACCCCCGGCTCTATGCCGACTTCTACGCCTTGACCTACGAGAACTTCCGCACAGCGTTCCAGATCATCTCCAACCTCGCCATATCGTCGACAGACAAACGTCTAGCGGACCGACTGCTGCTGGAGGTCGAGGCCCGTGGTGACGGAGACGGCTGGATCTCAATCTCGCAAACCGAACTGGCGAGCTTGACCGCCGTCTCCCTGCCGACCCTCAAGCGCGTCATGCGGCGCTTCGCTGACGTGGGGCTCGTCAATCACAAATACGCCCGCATCCAGGTGCTCGACCGGGACGCCCTCAAGCAAATCTGCCGAAGCTGAGTGACCGCGCCGAACGCCTACCAGCGGACCTTCAGCTCGGCCATCGGTCCATGCAGGACGACGTCGACACCGCGCGTGCCCGTGCTGGTGCTGTCATTGAACTTGATGCCGAGGGCCTTGTAGCCGACAGACGTGGTGGTATCGAAGCCAAGAAACTTCCCGTCCCAGTCATAGGTGACGAGGGCTTGCCAGCTAAAGTCGTTGCTGCTGAAACCGCCGACATCGCCCATCGCGGTCACTGATTGCCCGTCGCCGAAGGCGTGTTTCACCCGCGCTGCAACTGTCGGATCGACCCATTGCAACAGGCTGGTTTTGGCGAAGGCGAGGTCACGATTTCTCGAAAAATCGAGACGCTTCGCGAGTCTTGGCCTCTTGAGCTTGAGCGTGGCAAACGAATCGAGGTGAAGGGTAATATCAAGTTTTTGCCGGAACCAGCGCGCGCCTGGGCCAAGCTCGAGTGTGGTGTCGTTTCCGTTCGCATCGGTGGTGCGCGCGACCTGGTAAAAGCCTACGGCCTGATAGACGCCGAATTTGTAGTCGGCACCGACGCGGCCGTCGGCACCAAGCGTCAGCGGGGCGATCGGGTTGACTTCTTTGAGGAAACTCGCGTCGTAGCCGAAATCGGCATAGAGGATATCGGTATAGAGCGCGAAGGGGCCCCGCTTTGCCTCGAATGTGGCCGTGATGATCGGGCCATCCAGCGCATCGATAAGATCGATGGGATCGGCGTAGACATCGAAGTTGAGTCCGCGCGCGGTCACGTCTCCTTGGAGCCATATGGCCCAAGCGTAGAGCCCGCCGTCGAAGGTCCATGCGGATGGCGGCTCCGGCGGAGCCTTTGGAAGCCCCGCGGCATTTGCCGCGAGCGGAAAGGAGACTGCGAGCGCGCAGGCGCGGAGCACGCCCAACCAGATCCCACGCTTCATCCCCCGCCCCCTTGCGGATACGCCTTCAGCCGCTCTCAGAATAGGCGGAGCCACGCTGTCATGTGCGCCTTTGACCCGAAGCACCCTAAGATTCCCAGCCCTTGTGGCTGGATTGCAACAGGCGCCGCCGACATCAGGGAATAAGGCATGAGGGGCGCACCAGATCCGCGCGCCCCTCAAGTCGCGTCTAGAACTGCGGTCGGCCGAAGCCGCGCGAGTTGAGCCAAGCCTTTACGCCCATCTTCACCTCCGGAAGGACGTCGTAGGGCGGCGGATTGTTGGACATGAAGCCGATCTTGAACTGCGGCGGATACTTGAACAGCTCCTTCAGGTACCAACCGGCGGTCTGGCCAAGCGGCACCGCCATGGGGATATGACGGATGCCGACCGACACGTCCTCTTGCGGGTTGGTATAGAGGTTGAACACGACGGCGCCGCCGGTGTCGGTAAAGATCGAGCCCGAGAAGCCGCCGGTATAGCCGCGCTGGACGATGCCGTTCTCGATCTCGCCGGTGACCACGGCCTTGAACTCGTCGATGCGCATCCCCGCGAAGTACTGATTCAAGGTGTAGACGCGGCTGCGGCGCGCCGACAGGCCGTTATCGGCGATCAGGTACGATGCCTGGTCGACGCCGTCGATATAGGTCTTCTTGGGAAACAGCTCGGCGAGCTTGGCGCCCGGATAGCCGGCCAGGTGGAGCGCCGTGGGCAGAATGTCGGCAAAGTCGAACAGCTGGTCGGACCTGCGCGGCTTGATCATGCCCTTCCAGTAAACGAAGGTCGGCACGCGCACGCCGCCTTCCCAGCTCGAGCCCTTGCAGCCGCGGAACGGCGTGCGCCCGCGCGGCGGGATCTCGCATTCAGGTCCGTTGTCCGAGGTAAAGATGACGAGCGTGTTCTCGGCCTCACCGATTTCCTCGAGCTTGTCCATGAGCTTTCCGAACACGTAGTCCATCTGCACCATGCAGTCACTGTACACGGTGCGGGCCATGGACTTGCCGGCCCATTTGTCCGACGGGTAGTTGTCGAAATGGCAGCCTCTGGCCGCATGGTACAGGTAGAATGGCTTCTTGCTGCCCTTCATCTTATCGAGAAAGGCGAGACTCGTGTTCAGCCAATGCTCATCGAGATGCTTGATGTAGTCGAGGTCGATGAGCTTACCGTTCTCGCATTGCTTCTTGTCGGCCGGGGTGCAATGCACCTCGTAGTGATCGAAGTTGTCCTTCTCCATCATCTTGAAGCGCTCCGGCGACAGAGCGACCTCAGGATTGAAGTAGACGTCGCGCCACTCCGTATACATGTCGGAGACGCCGAGGAAGCCGACATAGTCGTCATAGCCGGTGTTCTGCGGCAATGATCCCTCGTTCTCGCCCATGTGCCACTTGCCGACGCCTTGGGTGATGTAGCCTTCTTTCTTAAGCAGATCCGGCATAGTGACGGCGCCGTCGAGGCCGCCGGGCTCACCGTACATCGGCGGACGCAGGATGCCGTGATGGAGCGGGTTCTGGCCGGTGTGGATGGTGGCGCGGGAGGGCGAGCAGGATGGAGTCGAATAGGCGCTCGTGAGGAGCAGGCCCTCCGAGGCGTATTTGTCCATCTCCGGTGTCGCGTTGCCGACGGCGACGCCGCCGCCGTTGAACCCGGGATCCATCCAGCCGACGTCATCCATCAGGAAGATGAGAATGTTAGGCTTCTTGCCGGTCTTGGCGGCAAGCGCCGCAAGCTTGTCGTCGGCCCGCTTGTCTTGATCGGGGTGCTGCACCACCGGGTACATGTTGTCAGCCGGCGCGACCGGCGTCACATGCATGTACTGCTCGGGATGGCTGTAGCCGGGCGCCGTGGTGGGGCTGGTTGTGTCGCCGCGTATGTTTTCTTGGGCCAGCGCCGGGCCGGCAATGCTCAGCGCCAAGATGGCGACGGCGCATGATCTCGCTAAGGATGGCCTCATGGGAGCTCCTCCAGTCGGTTTGCGTGGGGCCCGTCGCCCCCGAACGGCTCTGTCGAGAGCCGTCTTTCCTCCCAGCCGCTTTCGTTAGCGGCCGATTCAGTTGGCTGAGCATTGCGCGCCGCAAACGCACATTCAAGCGCTCGATGCGTGGGCGAACATCCTGTTCACCATATTCATCATCACGACCGCTCCGGCTACGCGCTCCCGTGACTTGTTGGCGCAACCGGTTTCAAATTGACGCCGCGCCCTTGAGCGAAGGTACTTTAAGAGCCACCTTGAAACTGGCGCAGCACTGAAGCTGCATGACGAAAAGGTGACAGGTTCGCGAATGCTGACCGGCAAGAAGGGACTGGTCGTCGGGATCGCCAACGAGCACAGCTTGGCCTATGGCTGTGCGCGTCATTTCCGCAGCGCCGGCGCGGACCTGGCGATCACTTATCTGAATCAAAAGGCTGAACCGTACGTCCTACCGTTGGCCACGGAGTTGGGCAGCGAGATCGTCATGCCGTGCGATGTCACCGTTCCAGGCCAACTCGAAGCGGTTTTCGCCGAAATTTCCAAGAAATGGGGACGGCTCGACTTCCTGCTCCACTCAATCGCCTACGCGCGCGCCGAGGACTTGCACGGACGCATCATCGATTGCTCGGCGGACGGTTTTGCTTTCGCCATGCAGGTCTCGGTGCACTCGTTTCTCCGCATGGCCAAGCTCGCGGAACCTTTGATGACCTCTGGGGGTTGCCTGCTCGCCATGAGCTATTACGGCGCCGAGAAGGTCATGACCCACTACAACATCATGGGGCCAGTTAAGGCCGCACTCGAAGCGGCCGTGCGTTACATGGCCGTTGAGCTTGGCCCGCGCCATATCCGCGTGAATGCGCTTTCGCCGGGCCCGGTGGCCACGCGTGCCGCTTCTGGGATCGCGGATTTCGACGCACTGTTGCAGCGCGCGGTCGAGCAAGCGCCTGAGCATCGTCTCGTAACGGTCGACGACGTCGGCGCGCTCGCTGCATTCTTGGTCAACGATGAGGCAAAGGCTATCACCGGAAACATCGCCTATGTCGATGCGGGATATCATGTCGTCGGCTGATACGGAGACTCGCTCCGAAGCCGTCATCGAGAACCGGACCTTCGACGAGATCAAGGTCGGGGACTCGATCAGTCTATCTCACACTCTGACCGCGAAGGACATTGAGCTGTTTGCGGCGGTGTCGGGCAACGTCAACCCCGTGCATGTCGATCCGACGTTTGCGCGCGACGACATGTTCCACCAAGTCATCGCACACGGAATGTGGACCGGGGCCCTGATCTCTACACTGCTCGGCACGGAGCTTCCCGGACCTGGAACGATCTATCGCAGCCAGACGCTTAATTTCCGTCATCCGATCGTGGTGGGCGACACCGTAGTGGCGACGGTCACCGTGCGCGAGAAACACGCCCACAGAGGCGTCGTTCTGGACTGCCGTGTTGTCGATCAAGCCGGCAACGTCGTGATGGAAGGCGTTGCCGACGTCATCGCTCCCGCCAAGAAGGTCAAGCGGCCGCGCGTGGCCATGCCGGAAGTCCGGATGGAAGAGCCTGGCGCCCGGCATCGCGAGCTGATCGCCAAGACCGAAGGCCACGACCTGCTCCGCACCGCCGTGGTCAATCCCGTCGACCACGTTTCGCTCGCCGGCGCTATTGACGCGGCGCGCGCAAAGCTCATCACTCCGATCCTGGTCGGGCCGAGCGATGCCATCAAGGCTGCGGCCAAGGCGGGCGGGATCGCCATTTCTGACTACGAAATCGTCGATGTGCCGGATGCCGATGCGGCTGCGGCAAAGGCGGTGGACCTCGTGCTCGCCGATAAAGCCGAGGCACTCATGAAGGGCGCGTTGCATACCGATGTGCTCATGCATGAAGTTGTTGCCGGAGAGCACAATCTGCGCACCGAACGGCGTCTCAGCCATGTGTATGTCATGGATGTGCCGACCTATCCCCGGCCGCTGCTGATCACCGACGCCGCGATCAACATCTACCCGGATCTCGAAGCCAAGCGAGACATCGTCCAGAACGCCATCGAGCTTGCCCATGCTCTCGGCAACGCGAAGCCGAAAGTTGCTATTCTTTCGGCCGTCGAGACTGTCACACCGAAGATCAAGTCGACAATCGACGCCGCGGCGCTGTGCAAGATGGCCGACCGAGGCGAGATCACCGGCGGCATCCTCGATGGGCCGCTTGCTTTCGACAATGCCGTGTCTGCCGAGGCGGCGAAGACGAAGCACATCGTCTCGCCCGTGGCCGGACAGGCCGACATCCTCGTCGTGCCGGACCTCGAGGCCGGCAATATGCTAGCGAAGCAGCTCGAGTACTTGGCCGAGGCAACCGGCGCCGGGATCGTCGTCGGGGCGCAGGTGCCGATCATTTTGACCAGCCGCTCGGACACAATACTGACCCGTATGGCGTCCTGCGCCGTGGCTCTGCTGCTCGCCCACTACCAACGCAAACAAGGCGCGCCATGAGCCAGACCGCCAACGTCACACCGTCGCAAACAGTCTCATGCGTCAAAGCGTCGGATTGTTTCTGCCTAACCCCATACCTACCTACGACAGCATACGCCCAGTTGGCGGCTCAGAGCTGGGCGCAACGTTGAGGCTACTCAAGGTCAAAAGAAGAAAAGCCGTCTAGCCATCTACCGGGGGATTGACGTTCCAATGAAGAGGAATGAGTCATGTCCCAGAACGAACCCCAAGCTCAGAGATCAGTGCAGCCAGTGAAATCGGAGCTGGGCCCGACGGGTCTTGCCGAGACGGGCAAGAAGCGTGCCGAGGAAGTCTTCAAGCTCCAGGCGGAATTCTCCAAATACCTCCAAGAAGCCAACAAGGCCTGGGTCGCCCGACTGCAATCGGAGGCGTCCTTGGCATCGCAACTCACCTCCGAGCTCGCGGCAGCACGCTCGATCCCCGAAACGACGACGGCTTGGCAGCATTGGACGAAGCGGCGGATCGAGCTCTTCGCCGAGGACAGCAAGCGGCTCCTTGCCGACATGGAGAAGCTCATGGAGACGGGCGGGCGCATGTTGGGAAACGGCTGGGTGCCGCATCCCTAAGCAGATCGAGAAACGCAGTCGCGTGGAGGCTATACCGTCATGCCACCTCTCACCCTCGTACATTCGCAACCCTTGGAGACGTCGCCGAAGGCTGAGAGCAACCCTCCGGCCCCGCCAATAGAAGAGCGGGCTCCCGCGACTTCGTTTCAGATCATCGATCGCATCGCTCATGCGAGCATCGCCCGGTTTACGGCTGGCTTGTCGCCGGCAGCGCTCCTCAGCGCCTTCTATGATTGGGGGGTCACGCTCATGCTCGCACCCGGCAAGCAACTTGATCTTGCGCGCCAGGCCATGGAGGGCGCCATGAGCAATGTCAGCTTTGCCGCGCAATCCGCCATCAGCCCCAAATGCGATCCCTGCCAGCGCGCCTTGCCCCAAGACAAGCGGTTCCGTGCTCCGGAATGGCAGTCCATGCCCTTCAACATCTACGCGCACAACTTCCTATCGATCGAGCGATGGTGGGAGGCGGCCGCGACCAATGTCGACGGCCTGAGCAAACGGCGCGAAGCCGTGCTGACCTTCACCGCCCGACAGGCACTCGATACGGTTGCGCCATCGAACTTCATCTTGACCAACCCACAGGTTCTCGCGCGCACGCGAGATGAGTTCGGTGCAAACCTTCTGCGTGGTCTCTCCAACCTCGGCACCGATGTGGCCCGCGAGCTGGCCGGTGCGCCTCCCTTGGGTTTGGAAGACTTCAAGGTTGGGCAGGACGTAGCGGTGACGCCGGGCAAGGTCGTGCATCGCACGCATCTGGCCGAGATCATCCAATACGCCCCGACCACGGATCGCGTGCGCCCGGAACCGGTGGTGATCGTGCCGGCCTGGATCATGAAGTACTACATCCTCGACCTTTCGCCGCACAATTCGCTGGTGAAATTCCTGACCGATCAGGGGTTCACGGTGTTCATGATCTCCTGGAAGAATCCGGGCTCAGAGGAGCGCAACACCGACTTCGACGAATACCGCACGGCCGGCGTGCTCGCTGCCATCGAGGCTGCGACGGCAATCACCGGGTCCCGCAAGGTGCACGCGACCGGCTACTGCCTCGGCGGCACGCTCCTGGCGATCACCGCGGCAGCGATGGCGCGTGATGGGGACGGTCGTCTGGCAAGCTTGACCTTCTTCGCCGCACAGACCGACTTCACCGAAGCCGGCGAGCTGATGCTGTTCATCAACGAGAACCAGATCCGCTTCCTCGAGGACATGATGTGGGAGCGGGGTTATCTCGACGCCAGGCAGATGGCAGGCACCTTCCAGATTCTGAAATCCAACGACCTCATCTGGTCTCGCAGCATCCACGAATATCTGATGGGGGAGCGGCCCCAATCCTTCGACATCATGGCCTGGAGTCAAGATTCCACGCGCATGCCCTACCGAATGCATTCGCAATATCTGCGCTCCCTGTTCCTCAACAACGACCTCGCCGAAGGCCGCTTCAAGGTCGGTGGTCGCCCGGTCGCCCTTCTGGACATACCGCAACCGCTCTTCGTGCTCAGCACCGAGCGCGATCACATTGCACCGTGGCATTCCGTGTTCAAGTTCCATCTCTTGACGGACACGGAGATTACTTTCGTCCTCACGAGCGGCGGACATAACGGAGGCATCCTCTCCGAGCCGGGACACAAGCATCATTCTTTCCGTATGTCGCGACAAAGACGTGGCGAACATTCCATCGATCCCGAGAGCTGGTTCGCCGCCAACAAACCGCGCGACGGCTCTTGGTGGCCGGAATGGACAGCATGGCTCGCGCAGCGGTCGGGTGAACCCGTTCCGCCCCCGCCGCTTGGCAAACCAGGGGCCGGGTTTGCGCCGCTTGAAGATGCCCCCGGACGCTATGTGCTTGTGAGGTGAATAAGACATCATGGACCTGAAAGACAAAACCATCGTCGTCACCGGCGCCGCCCGCGGGCTTGGCCAAAAGATGGCTGAGGCAGTCGCCGCGCAAGGCGCCAAGCTCGCCCTTGTCGATCTCGACAAGGACACACTCCAGGAGACCGAGCGTCTTTGTGTCAATGCCGGTGGGCAGGCCAAGGGCTACGCGGCCAACGTCGCACAGGAGGCAGACGTCGAAGGGTTGTTCGCAACTGTGCGCAAGGACTTCGGCAGCGTCGACGGCCTCATCAACAACGCCGGCACCAACCGCGATGCCCTGTTCGTCAAGGCCAAAGACGGCAAGGTCCTCAGCAAGATGTCGCTCGCCGACTTCAACACCGTGATTGCCGTCGATTTGGTTGGCGTCTTTCTTTGCGGCCGCGAAGCCGCGGTGCATATGATTGAAGGCGGTCGCGGCGGGGCCATCATCAACATCTCCAGCATCTCTCGTGCCGGCAACATCGGACAGACCAACTACTCCGCTGCCAAGGCAGGCGTCGCCGCCATGACAGTCACCTGGGCAAAGGAGCTTGCGCGGCACCAGATCCGGGTCGCCGCTATCGCTCCAGGCTTTTGCGATACGGCGATGGTAGCAAAGATGAAGGCCCCCATTCTCGAGAAGATCGTGTCCATGATTCCCTTAAAGCGCTTAGGGCGGCCGGAGGAGGTCGCGCGCTCGGCGCTCTATATCTTGCAGGATGACTTCTTTACGGGCCGCGTCCTGGAGGTAGATGGCGGCATGCGCGTGTAACCACCCTGAGCGGCAAAGAGGCAAAAATGGCATCCGAGATCGTCCTGTGCACCCCGCTTCGTACGGCGATGAGCAACTATGGCGGTAGCCTGAAAACGGTGCCGGCGACCGAGCTTGGCGCGACTGTGATCCGCGGCGTGCTGGCACAGTCGAAGCTCGATTCCGCCAAGGTCGGCACCGTGGTGATGGGCAATGTGATCGAGGCCGGCAATAAGATGAACCCGGCGCGGCAATCCGCTGTCTATGGCGGCATCCCAGTCGATGTGCCGGCCATGACGGTCAACCGCGTGTGCGGCTCTGGCGCCCAAGCCATCGTCTCGGCGGCGCAGGAAGTCATGCTCGGCATGCTCAACAGCGCCGTGGCCGGCGGCATGGAGAACATGGACATGGCGCCCTACCTCGTTGCCGGCGGGCGCTGGGGCTATCGCATGGGCGACGCCGAGATCTATGACAGCATGCTGCGCGACGGGTTGAACGATGCCTTCTCGGGTCACCATTCCGGTTGGCACACAGAGGATCTTGCCGAGAAGTTCAAGATCACGCGTGAGGAGCAGGACCGGTGGGCCGAGCGGTCGCAGCAGCGGTTTTCAGCCGCGCAAGCGGCAGGCAAGTTCAAAGACGAGATCGTCCCTGTCGAGGTGAAGACTCGTAAGGGGACGCAAGTCTTTGACAAGGACGAGCACAACCGGCCTGAAGAGAAGCTCGAAACGCTGGCGAAGCTGCATCCGGCGTTTCGCAAGGACGGCACGATCACCGCCGGCAATGCGCCGGGCCTCAATAGCGGCGCTGCGGCGATGATCGTTTCCGAGCGCGGCTTCGCCGAGCAGCAGGGTCTCCAGCCGATGGGCCGGCTCGTCTCTTACGGAATTGGTGCGGTAGAACCAGGGATGTTCGGCATGGGGAACATCCCTGCGGTTCATCAGGCGCTTGACCGCGCCGGGTGGAAGATCGGTGACATTGAACGCATCGAGATCAACGAGGCTTTCGCCGCCATTGCCATCGCGGTGACGCGCGAGCTTGATCTGCCGGAAGATATTGTCAACGTGGAAGGCGGCGCCATCGCCCATGGCCATCCGATCGGCGCCACCGGCGCTGTCCTGACTACGCGCTTGCTGCACTCGATGCAGCGCGACGGTATCAAGCGGGGCGTGGTCACGCTTTGCATCGGCGGCGGCCAAGGCATCGCCCTCACGTTGGAGACCCTGACCTAGCTCGACGTCTCCTGGGCCTTAATCCACTGCCCGATGCCGGGCCAGACGTCGGCCAATGTGCGCCGGCCCATGAACAGGCCGATATGGCCGCCTGGTGCGAGTGTCTTCACCACCGCGGATGACGGCGTGCCGATGAGCTTCTCGGCATCGAACACTTGCTCCTTGGTGGTGATGTCGTCGGAATCGCCGGCGAGAAGATACGTCGGAACCGTGATGTCTTTCAGGTCGAGCTTCCGGCCCAGGCCGACGAATTTGCCTTTAGCGAATTGGTTCTCCTTGAACAGAAGCTTGATCGCCTGAAGGTAATAGACGCCCGGAAGATCGATGGGGTTTTCATACCAGCGCTCGAAGCGCTCCGTGCGCTTGATGTAGGACTTGTCCTCGATATGGGCGAAGAGATCGAGATACTTGCCGAGGAACTGCTTGCCGGGATGCATATCCTTCCAGCCGGCGAGCATGGTCTTACCCAGCATCCGTCCGTCGCCGATATCCACCATCTCTTGATAGGTTGAAAGGGGCAGCGTGTGGGCGAGCTTCTTGATGGGACCGTGACCCGCGCCGGTGTCGATCGGCGCGCCGGCAAGCACCAGGCTCTTCACCTTTTCCGGGAAGCGGCTGGCAAACATGGCGGACATCCAGCCGCCTTGGCACAGGCCGACCAGGTGCACCTTGCCGCCAAGGTCGTCGACCGCGACGTTTATCTCTTCCAGATACTTGTCGATGTCGAAATTCTTCATCTCATCGGTGGCGGCCTTCCAGTCGGCGGCGAAGACACGGTCGAGGCCAGCGCCGAGAAGCGTCTCGATCAGGCTTTGGCCCTTGGCATAGTCGGCGATGGTGGAGCTGTGACCGGCATAGGGCGGATCGATGAAAACCGGCACACCGGATGCGCCCTCCTTCGAGAAATCCCTGAGCCGCATAGTGTCGAGGTCGCGAACGACGCGATTCTCCGTCGCCCACATCGATCGCGGCGGCGCACTGATCTCTCCGGCCTCACCGACGAATTTTAGGTTCTCGCCGAACATCTCGAGCCCCTCGTCGCCAAGCTCGATCGCGGCGGCATAAGGCCAGAACCACGGAACCGAATGCTCGGCTTTCGGCTGGAGCGCCGCGTCGTCCTTCTTCACATGCGCTTTGGCTTGTGCGGTCATGACAACTGCCTTTCAGGTCGTGCTTCAACAAGCGCCAAGGTATGTCTGGCGATCATGCGTTCCTCATCCGTCGGGATCACCCAGACGGAGACTGAACTTGAGGGGGAACTGATCCGTGCTGCGCCGCGCTCATTCGCCGCTTCATCCAACTCGATACCGAGCCACGCAGATTGGCGACAGACGGACGCACGAACAGGAGCAGCGTTCTCGCCAATGCCTGCGGTGAAGACGAATGCATCGAGGCCTCCGGCAGCGGCAGCGAGAGAGCCAAGCTCCCGGCAGATGCGGTAATTGAAAAGGTCGACCGCCTGCTTGGCGTGTGGGTCATCGCTTGCCAACAGGTCGCGCATGTCATTGCTGATGCCGGACACGCCTTTGAGGCCGCAGTCGTGATAGAGCATCGACTCGATCGCCTTCTCGTCCATGCCCTTGGCCTGCATCAACCAAAGCAGAATCCCCGGATCGAGCTCGCCGGGCCGTGTGCCCATGACAAGCCCGGCGAGAGGGCCGAACCCCATGGTCGTGGCCACACTGCGGCCGCCAACCATGGCGCACATGCTGGCCCCGCTGCCGAGATGCGCCACCACTGTGCGCCCCTTCGCGGCGCGGTCGTCGAACTTAGGCAGGACACCGGCGATGTACTCGTAGGACAAGCCATGAAAACCGTAGCGCCGAGCTCCTTCGTCCGTCAGCCTCCGCGGCAAGCCATAAAGCTGCGCGACCTCGGGCATGGTGCGATGAAAGGATGTGTCGAAGCAGGCAACCTGCGGGAGATCGGGGTTCAATTTGGCCAGCGCTTCGATTGGCTCCAGATTGCGCGGCTGGTGCAC
>Ga0307436_1000575_pt1 | contig 17302 bp, 13 predicted proteins | sample SalMarWE160440MG_FD_202513 | JGI IMG/M metagenome (GOLD analysis project Ga0307436, IMG submission 202513) | Salt marsh sediment microbial communities from the Plum Island Ecosystem LTER, Massachusetts, United States - WE1604-40 | ecosystem: Environmental > Aquatic > Marine > Intertidal zone >...
CCTGCGCCTGCGTCTGGAGCAGTTTCCCCGCGGGATAGACAATGTGCATATCGACGTGGTTCTGGGCCAGCGTTTCGTTGTGCTCGCCTCGCAGCTGGTTCGCCGGCTGCTGAGCCATGAGGTTTCCGTCAATCTGTGGGGCGAGGCTCCGGCCGAGCCCGGTGTGGACGATGTCGAGGCCTTCGCTCGCGCCTATATCAGTCTAACCGAGGTGGCCGTCGATCAGGCCCGCCAGTCCGGGCGGCGCGATCTCATCGTCTTGTTCCAACTGTCGGTGACCAAGTTTCTTCTGCAGCTGGTGGGGGATGAGATCGCGCGCATGCGAGCTCGTCTGCGCCGAGCCCGCGATGAGGAGACCGGCGGGGTGAAGGTCTCGGCCCTGGAGGTGCACCAGCGGGTGGTGGCACTGGCTCGGGATCGGCAGGCGATCCGCTACAAGCTCAATCGGGAGCTGTTCCGTCACGTCCACAAGCTCGAGAGCACGCGTCTGCGCAAGCTGAGAAAGGCGGTGCTCGCGGCTTCCTGGCCGGTGCCCAAGCACTTGATGCTCAACCCCATGCTCCTGCTGCCCGGGATCATGGCGGACGAGCAGGCCATGGTGCACTATAATTTAATGTTTACCGAGCGCGATGCCCCCGGAGGATTCTCGCGGATCAACCCCCTGATCACGGGACTGCTCCGGGGCCTGCTTCCCGGCTGGGCGGTGGCACCAGCGGCGGGTGAGTCGGCGGTGTCCCCTGGACTTAACGGACCCACCAGCCAGGTGACCTTCAGGCAGCGCACTGACCAGGGGAGCCTCAGCGGGTTTCTGGAGGCCGAGCTGTTACTGACCCGCTCGATCGGGGAGGAGGAATGCGCCCACGACCTCACCTCCTGGCTGGACGTGCCGGAGAACCTCGATCGGATGTTTCTGCCCGCGGGTGGCGACCGAGCGGCGCCGGGCCGTAGCCGCCACCGGCTCCCGGACCCCTGGAGGGAGTACCTGGTTAGCCTGGGGCGGAAGCTGTATTGGCGCTTCTGGCGCGCTGGGCTGTTGCCGTCGGTCATGGCCTCCTATGAGGTTAGGCGCGTGCACGAGGAGCTCCAGGGCAAGGTCCCCGCACGGCTGATCTTCCAGTACTTGGCCCGGATGGTCTCCCGGCGCAAGTTGGTGCGCAGGCTCTCCGGCTCCCAGGTGCCGATGCGGCCCCAGGACGCCCTGGTCGCGCTGGAGCGGGGGCGGCAGCGTCTTCGCCGCATGACCCGCACCGACCGTTTCGACCGGCTGATGCAGTTCCTGCGGGATTTCGCGGTGTTTCGCCGAGATCTCAAATGCGCCTATGTCGCCTACCGCGCCATGGATCGCATTCGGCTGCTGGAGAGCCCCGAGGACATCGCCTTGTCCAAGGCCAACGGCACCCTCCAGCAGTTTCTGGACGCTGAGGAACGCAGAGCCCAGGGTAACCAGGTGCGCAGCCATGTCATCATCAAGGCCGATGTTCGTGGCTCCGCTCGCATGACCGAGGAGCTCCTGGAGCGCAAGCTCAACCCTGCCACCCATTTCAGTCTGAACTTCTTCGGGCCCATTACAGCACTGCTGGAGGATTTCGGCGCCACCAAGGTGTTCGTGGAGGGTGATGCGGTCATCCTCAGCCTGCTCGAGCACGACGAGTCCTCGCCGGGGCGTCTCAACGCGGCTCAGGCCTGTGGGCTCGCGCGCAAGATGCTCGCGGTCGTGGATGCTCAGAATGCCCAGAACCGAAAGCATGACCTGCCCGGACTGGAGATCGGGCTCGGGATCACCTATGCGGATGGACCGCCGACCTACCTCTACGACGGGGACCGCGAGATCATGATCTCTTCGGCCATCAACCGAGCCGATCAGCTGTCCTCGTGCTCCCCGGCGCTACGCAAAGCGCCGCTGTGCACGAATCGAGGCGGACGCGGCATCGAGGTGGCCGTCGTGGCAGCAGACGAGGCGCGAAGCTGTGCTGGCGAGACCCTGTTGCGCTACAACGTCGACGGCGTGGAGCTCGAGCAGGCGGCCTTTCAGAAGCTCAAGCGCGAGCTGGCGCTACGCCGGGTTGAGGTCATCCTGCCCGGAGACATCGAGGCCACGCGCTTCTATGTGACCCGTTACCCCGATCGCAAGGGGATGGCCCACTGGCTCGCGGTGCGCGAGGCGCCCATTCGCTGTTGGCGCGACGGGCAGCTCGGCGAGCCCGATCCTTCGGGGCGCTGCTTCTACGAGGTGATCACGGATGCCAGCGTGCTGGCGCTGATCAAGCGCCGAGTCGGCACTCGCCAGGCCCGGGACGCGGCGCGGACGGCCGAAAACAAGCTCTCCGGGCAGGCAGGTTGAGCGCCAGAGAGGCGATCAGACCCTATCCCTGCCCGCGCCTTTGCTACCCGCAGCCCAGCTGGATGCGCCGCTCACCGGGTGCATCCGCTTGCTCAGCCGACTCGGCTTGGCCCCCAGTCGTTGCTCGTAGATGATCGTATAGGCGAGCACCCGCTCGACATAGGTGCGGGTCTCGCGAAAGGGTATTACCTCCACCCAGCGGTCGGCCTCGATCGATGTATCGGGCAGCCAGCTGCGTACGCGACGGGGCCCGGCATTGTAGGCCGCGGTGGCCAGTACGGGATGGTCGTTGAGCTCGTCGAGCATACGGCTGAGGTAGGTGCTGCCGAGCCGGATATTGGTGCGGGGCTCGAGCAATGCCCGCGCCGTGGGCGGGTGCTCGCCCAGCTTGTGGGCCACATGTTTGGCGGTCGCTGGCATGAGCTGCATCAGGCCGAGGGCGCCGGCGGCCGAGCGGGCGTCGTGCACGAAGGCGCTTTCCTGGCGCACGACCGCGTAAACCCAGGCGGGGTTGAGCCCCGCGCCGTGGGCGAGCCGCTCCACCAGCTTGCGGTACGCCAGAGGAAAGCGCAGCTCCAGGTCGTCCCAGTAGCCGGTCCGGGCGACCGTGAAGATGGCGCGGTCGTACCATCCCCAACGCTGGGCGAGCTTTGCGGCCGCCTGTAGCTCCTCGGTGCTCATATCCCGGGTGGCCCAGCGCCATTCGCGGCGCGCGTCCACCAGCCGATCCAGCAACAGAAGCTCGTGGGCGCGCAGCAGAGAAGGCCGCTTCTGCACATCTTGGGCGACGGCAGGGCTGACCGCCAGGGGCACGTCGTCCATGCGATAGTCCAGACCCAGGTGGTCGGCAGCCAGGAAGCCATAGTAGCTACGCTCTTTGGCGAGGGCGCGATAGATGGGCTTGGCCTGCCCGGCGTGGCCGAGCTGCTCCAGCGCCCGGGCCCGCCAATAACGCCAGCGCTCTTCCTGCCGCGGCTGCTCCGGCAAGGCATCGACCCAGGCTAACACCTTGCTCCAGTCGCCGAGCGCCAGGGCGGTGCGGAGCCGTGCCGCACTGAGCACCTTATCGCCCGCGGCCGGCTGCACGGCGTCGAGATAGCTCATGGCCTCGGGGTCCTGACTGCGGGCCAGCAGCAGGGCCAGGTAGCGGCGGATCCGCTCGCTCCGGGTGTCGGAGAATGGGAAGCGGTGCTCGAGCTTTCTCCAGGCCTTGAGTGCGTCTTCGGGGTCCCGCCTGGCGAGCCGTCTCAGGCCGTGCTCAAGGATGTCGTTGCGCATCGGGTGCTTGCCCTTGAACAGACCGGGGTTGTCCGCCACCAGGCCGGGGTTGCGGTATACCTTGAGCCAAAGATCCACCCAGCTCTGGTCGGCGCTGCTCAGGTAGCGCTTCAGATAGAGGGCCAGGCGCCATTCGCCGGCGTTGAAAGCGAGCTCGATACGTTGCCAGGTCAGCTGCGGCGTGAGTCGCCCGGCTGCACGCCAAGCCTTGAACACCGGATCGCAGGCCTTGGGCTGGGAGCTCCCGTGCAGCCAGAGCGCCGGGACCTGGCTGAAGGCCTCGGCCCGTTGGCCGGTGGCGATCAGGGCATGCAGGTGATTGCACCGCGTCTCGGTGTCGTCGCTGGATTCGTAGAACTGCAGATAGCTCGCCCAGCGTTTCTGTGAGGCGAGTCGGTCGAGCCACTGGGAGCGCAGGCGCCCGGCCAGCGAGGTGTCCGAGTAGCGGTCCAAAAATGCGCGCACCTGAGCCGAGGAGGCGTGCCGCAGATCGCCGCTCAGGCGCTCGTATTCGAGGTAGGGGAGCAGGGGATAGTCTTTGAGCCTGGAGGACAGCCATTCGAAATCGCTGTGCCTCCCCTGGGCCAGCGCCTGCTCCGCCTCCAAGAAGCGGGTCCGCTGTCCTTCGATCGAGGCCTGTGCAGACCCCACACACGCCCAGATGCCGGCCAGCGCCATCAAAGCCAGCGCCAGCCGCATGGATTGCCGGCAAGGGACGTTCATGATCCGGGGACCCCGGCCCCGCGCGCTCGTTATTTCTCCCTACCCGCTCAGCTTAGAGCCCGTGCCGCCGGGCTGCAATCGCTTCTCGGCGATCGAGCTCCGCCGTTGCGGGAAACACGCCGCTCGTCCATCATGGCTCTCCATGTCCGTACCGCCTTCCACGCCTTTGCGCATGCGCCGCAGCCATCGCGCGCGGCGCGTGCGGGTCCGCGTGCTGCCTGACGGCCAGGTGGAGCTGGTGCTCCCCGAGGGGGCGGATGCGGGTCAGGCCCTGGCGTTTGCGGAGTCTCAACGGGCGTGGATCGAGCGCACCCGCACCCGGTTGCTGGGGCGGCTGCGATGGCGTTTGGGTCAATCCGCGGTGATTCCCGAGGTGATCGAGCTGCCGGCCCTGGGCGAGCGCTGGCGGATTGAGCAGGGCCTCGGCTCGGCGGGGGTGCAATGGCTGTCCGGGCGGGTTCTGCGCCTGACCTGCAGCAGTCCGGGCGAGGGCTTAGCGTTGCTGCGCGGCTGGCTGCGCCAGCGCGCCGCCGACGCCTTGCCGGCTTGGCTGGAGCGGGTCGCGGCCGAGACCGGGCTCACCTATCTGCGTGTTCAGGTGCGCCTGCAGCGCGGCCGTTGGGGCAGCTGCTCCAGCCGCGGTACCATCAGCCTGAACGCCAAGCTGCTGTTGCTGCCTCCGGAGCTTGCTCGATATCTCATGGTCCACGAGCTCTGCCACACCCGCGTTATGAATCACTCTCCCGCGTTCTGGCGCCTGGTGGAGCGCCTGGAGCCGGCTGCGGCGGAGCTCGACCGGGCATTGCGTCGGGCCGCGCACGAGCTCCCGGCCTGGCTGGACGGGGGGTGTGAAGCGCCGGATCTCCACGCCGAGGGGCGCCGCTGATGCCCGACGCCCCGGGCCTTTGCGAGCTGCTGCGGCGCGTCGGCGATGAGGAGCTGCTGCCCCGCCTCGGCCGCCCCGGTGCACGCCTCAAGGCCGACGGGACTCTGGTGACCGAGGCCGATCTGGCGGTGCAGGCGCGCATCGCCGCCGAGCTGGCCCAACGTTACCCGATGATCCCATTGCTCGGCGAAGAGATGCCCCGCGCCGAGCAGGAGCGGCTCCTGGCCGGCAGCGTCGAAGGCATCTGGTGCCTGGACCCTTTGGACGGCACCTCCAACTTTGCCGCCGGCATCCCCGTGTTTGCCATTTCGCTGGCTTATCTCCGGCACGGCCGCACGCAGCTCGGGGTGGTTTACGATCCGGTGCGCTCCGAGTGCTTCCATGCCCGGGCGGGTGAAGGAGCCTGGCTCGACGATCGGCCCGTGAATCCCGGGGAGCCGCCCCCCTCCCTGGCCGAATGCATAGCGATCGTGGATTACAAGCGCTTGGAGCCGCGGCTTGCGGCCAACCTGGCCACCCGTCCGCCGTTTCGTTCCCAGCGCAGCTTCGGCTCGGTGGCGCTGGACTGGTGCTGGCTCGCCGCCGGGCGCGGACATCTCTACCTGCACGGCGGGCAGAAGCTCTGGGATTACGCTGCCGGGCGCTTGATCTTCTCCGAGGCCGGCGGGGCGGGGGGTTGCGGTGCTGGTCCGGGAGGGCCACCATCGGACGAGCCCGGCCTCTCGCCGCTCTTGGCGCTGGCGGCCGCCGGCCCGCGGCTTCTGGGCGAGTGGCGGCAGGCGGTGGTGGCGCTGAGCGATGCGCACTGAGACCTCCGGCGGGTCTCGGCCGGGGGGCGGTCTGTCGGGATGATCCGCGCGCCCGCCTGGCTGCAACGAAAGCTTTCTCCCGCGAGACGCCTGGAATGGTATCCGCCGTTCCGGTTCATGGGCGTCCGAGTGCTCGAGCTGAGCCCGGACTGGGCACGGGCACGGATCGTCCTGCCGCTGAATGGGCGCACCCGCAACCCGGGCGGGTCCATGTTCGGCGGATGCATCGCCGCTTTGGCCGATCCGGTGCCGGCGCTCGCCTGCGCGCGCAGATTTCCAGGCTATTTGGTCTGGACCCGGAAGCTGCGGATTGATTTTGTGAGCGAAGGCCGCACTGCTTTGGAGCTGCGCTTCGATTTCGATCCGGAGCAGGGCCGGCACATCGGCGAAGAGCTGCGCAATCGGGGGCGCAGCACACCGAGCTTCAGCTATGGTCTGTTTCTGATCGATGGGCGCCTCGCAGCGCAAGTTCTGAACTGGGTCGCCATACGCTCATGCCGGGGTCACCCGGGTGCCCCGGGGCCTGCACGACCCCCGGCCAGAGAGAGAGGATCGACATGAGTCAAGATTTCGACAGTCTGGACATGGATCTGAGCAGCGGCATAGCGGCGTTCGAGGCGAAGCAGTTCTCCCGGGCCACGGGGCTGCTGTCGCCGCTTGCCGATCAGGGCCATCCGGAGGCTCAGTACCGGATGGCGATCATGGCCCAGAACGGGCTGGGCATGACCCGCAACGAGCTGCTCGCCTACAAGTACATGAAATCCGCCGCCGAGCAGGGCCACGCGCTCGCCCAGCATGGCCTGGGCTTCATGTACATGGAGGGTGAGTGCGTGGAGAAGAATGCCGAGAAGGCGGTCGCCTGGTTCCGCAAGGCCGCCGAGCAGGGCCTAGCCGGCTCCCAGACCACCCTGGCGATGATGTACGAGGAGGGCCGCGGCGTGGCCCAGAACCTGGAAGAGGCCAGGAAGTGGTACAAAATGGCCGGCTTCGATCGATAAGAGCTCCGGGCTGACCCCCTTGGGCGGGAGGAGGGGTGCTGACGGACGCTTCCGCGGCCCGGCTCAGGCCGCGGTGCGCGCTGCTTGTCGGCGGCTGCGCACCGCCTGGGCGAGCAGCTCCAGCAGCGGAACGCTCTCGTCCCAACCGATGCAGGCGTCCGTGATGCTCTGGCCGTATACCAGGGCGTTGCGATCCTCGGTCAGGTCCTGGCGGCCCGCCACCAGGTGGCTCTCGATCATGGCGCCGATGATCCGGGGGTCGCCGCGCCCGATCTGACCGGCCACGTCCCGTGCGACCTCGCTCTGCCGGTCATAGCGCTTCTGGCTGTTGGCGTGGCTGAAGTCGATCATCAGCCGCGCCGGCAGACCCGCGTCTTCCAGCTCTCGGGCGGCGATGTTGACGCTCTCGGCGTCGTAGTTCGGGCGTTTGCCCCCGCGCAGGATCACGTGGCAGTCACTGTTGCCCCGGGTCGAGAAGATCGCCGAGTGGCCTGCCTTGGTCAGGGACAGAAAGTGGTGGGGCTGGGCCGCAGCGCGAATGGCGTCCACGGCGATCTTGAGCGTGCCATCGGTACCGTTCTTGAAGCCCACCGGGCAGGACAGCCCCGAGGCCAGCTCCCGGTGGACCTGGCTCTCGGTGGTCCGGGCGCCGATCGCTCCCCAGCTGATCAGGTCGGCGACGTACTGGGGGCTGATCAGGTCCAGGAGCTCGGTGGCCGCCGGCATGCCGAACTCGTTGATGTCCAGCAGCAGCTTGCGCGCCAGCTTCAGGCCCTTGTTGATCTGGAAGCTGCCGTCGAGATCCGGGTCGTTGATCAGCCCTTTCCACCCGATGGTGGTGCGCGGCTTCTCGAAATACACCCGCATCACGATCAACAGGTCCGCCGCCAGGCGCTCGCGCACCGGCTTGAGCCGCCCGGCGTAATCGCAGGCGGCCTCGGGATCGTGCACCGAGCAGGGCCCGATGACGATCAGCAGCCGGTCGTCGGCGCCCTCGAGGATCTGGTGAATCGCCTCCCGGGTCTCGTAGACGGTCTTCGCGGCGCTCTCGCTGATGGGGTAGGCCGCGTGCACCTCGCTAGGCGGGGTGACGTCCCTGATCTCTCTGATCCGGAGGTCGTCGGTCTGGTATTTCATGGGCATAGGGCCGCGCGTCGGTCGCATCGGGCGACATAGCTGCAAAGAACACTAAAGTATACAGAAGCGCTCCCAGCGCTCCCACCCCTGCCCAGCGGCGCCCCGACTGGAAAACAGGCCCTGCTCATGGTGACAATGGGATCGTTGCGATGTTCGCAGGGTCCGTCCGAGCCGAGCTTCTCGGCCGCGGCAGCATCGAGCAGGCAGGAGCATTTCATGCGGCTGATAGAGACTTTCTTCCGACCCGACGCGGTGGCGCGCCGCCCCTGGACCATGCCGGCGCCGCTGTTTCGGCGCGCCAAGCAGGCGCTGCGTCGAAGCCCGGGTGACTGCGCCTTTGTGCCCATCCGCAGCATGCAGTATCAGGCGGTGATCGATGTCGAGGAGCTGATCTTCGTGGACGCCCTGGGCGGCTACCAGGTCCAGGATGGCCAGGGCGGGCGGGTCATCCTGCTGGCCTGGCGACCGCGGCCCCTGGCGGAGATGGCCTCGCTCAGCGAGCCCGTTCCCTGCGAGCTGATCTACTATCGGTCCGGCCTGGACGAGGTGCAGCGGCGCCTGATCGGGGAGCTCGATCGGGCGCTCCAGGTACTGGAGGCCCGCCGGCAGGGCCGTCCCGGCGCCGGGCAGGGCGGCGTCAACGTCTTGCCCCTGCGTCCCAGGTAGGCGCCGGTGCCGGGGCAAGCTGTGGAAGTCGCGCCCTGGCGGCCATCTCTCCGGAGCGCCCGGTTGGTCGACGCCCGGGCCGCGGGACCTTGTGCCGGCGGCTGCCCTTGCATTCGCAATCCCGGTTAACATAGCGCCCTTTTCTGGTTTCGGAGCAGCTCAAGAAACCATGGAGCGTCTGATCGAAAAATCCCTCTTCGCCAGCCGTTGGCTGCTGGCGCCGGTCTATCTGGGGTTGTCCCTGGCCCTGGTGGCCCTCGGCATCAAATTTTTCCAGGACATGAATGCCCCCCAGATCGACAATGACAAGCTCTTGTGGTACGTGATTATCCACCTGACCTTCGTCGTCTCGGCGGTGATGATGGGGGTGCTCGACCGGATGGCGTTCGCGGCCCATCGCGAGCATTGAGGCCAGAGGAGGCTGCGCCCGGGCGTCTGGCAGGGTAGATTATCGATCCCCGAGGTAATGGCGGCACCCATGTACGAGGCCCACTTTGGTCTGAGCGAAAGGCCCTTCTCGATCGCGCCCGATCCACGCTATGTGTATCTGAGCCAGGCGCACGAGGACGCCCTCGCGCACCTGCTCTATGGGGTCGGCGCCGGCGGCGGCTTCGTGCAGCTCACCGGCGAGGTGGGCACCGGCAAGACCACGCTGATCCGCAGCCTCATCGAGCAGCTGCCGCAGAAGGTCTCCCTGGCACTGATCTTCAATCCCAGGCTCTCGCCCCGGGAGCTGGTGGCGACCCTCTGCGACGAGCTGCACATCGACTACGCCCGGGACGAGGCCAGCCTCAAGGACCTCATCGACCGGCTGAACGCCCGCCTGCTTGAGAGCTTCGCCGACGGGCGGCGCACCGTGCTGGTGATCGACGAGGCCCAGGCGCTCGACACTGAAGTCCTGGAGCAGGTGCGCCTGCTCACCAACCTGGAGACCAACCGCGAGAAGCTGCTGCAGGTGGTGCTGGTCGGTCAACCGGAGCTGCGCGACAGCCTGGCGCGTCCGGAGCTGCGCCAGCTGGCCCAGCGGATCACGGCACGCTACCACCTGGAGCCGCTCACCTTGGAGGACACCCGCAACTACCTGCTGCACCGCTTGTCGGTGGCCGGGGCCAAGCGGCCGCTTTTCAGCGACGCCGCGGTGCGGGAGATCCACCGGGCCTCCGGGGGGGTGCCCCGGCTGATCAACGTGATCGCCGATCGGGCGCTGCTCGGTGCCTACGCCGAGGGTATCGAGCGCGTAGAGAGCGCCTTGGTGAAGAAGGCTGCCGGGCAGGTCCGGGGCGAGTCCGGGGAGCTGCGGCAGGTCGGCGCTGGTCTGGGGCGCGCCCTGGCCGCCGGGATCCTGGTCGCGTGTTTGGGCCTGGCCGCCGGCTGGTGGGTTGGCCGGGGGCACGAGACCACTGAAGCGCCCCCTGTCGCCGCCCGGGACGTCGCCGGTGGTCCTGTTCGCGCCCGAGAGCCCCCGGACGTCCAGCTGGGAATGCCCAGTCTGGAGGCGGGCCAGCAGGCACCGGCCGCCCAGGGGGCGTCGGCCCTCGCTCAGCCCGCGCAGCCAGCGCCGGCGATGGCGCCGCCCCCCGAGCCCTCTTTTCGGCATTGGCTAGGGGCGAACGCCGCCCTCGCGGATTCGCGTACGGCCCTCACTGCCCTGTTCGCCGCCTGGGGCAAGGCCTTCCGGCCCAACGGCCGCCCGGGCTGCCAGGCGGCGCGCCAGGCCGGGCTGCGCTGCCTGCTCGACCGGGGCAACTGGACCAGTCTCATGCATCTGGATCGCCCCGCCGTGATCCAGGTCCGCGACGCCGAAGGACACAAACGCCAGCTGGCGTTGGTCGGGCTGGACGACCGACTGGCACAGTTTCAGGTCGGCGACCGCCGGATCAGCTTCCCGCGCACCGAGGTGGAGCCGCTCTGGCAGGGCGATTTTCTGCTGCTCTGGGCGCTGCCGCCGGAGGTCCCGAGGGGTCTGATCCGTCCCGGCGATCGCGGCAAGCCGGTGCTCTGGCTGCGCGACAGGCTCGCGGAGGTGACGGGCGGACGGGTCGCGCCCCGGGCGGATCCCCAGCTCTACGACCAGGCGCTGGTCAAGGCGCTGCGCCATTTCCAGGCCGAGCGCGGCATCGCTCGGGACGGCATCGTCGGCGAGCAGACCCTGATCCAGCTCAACGATGCTGCCGCATCGGTCCAAGGGCCGCGCCTATCCGGGGGAGACAGCTGATATGTCTCTGATCCTGGAGGCCTTGCGCAGGTCCGAGCGGGAGCGCGGCGCCCTGGCCGGCGAAAGCGCCGTGGTGGCGGTGCCGACTGGATACGCGGGGCCCGGCCGGCGCCGAGCGCCGCCGGCGCTTGTGCTCGCAGGCGTGGCTGTCGCGCTGCTGCTTCTGGTGCTGGCGCTCGCCTGGTGGCTGCGTGCTCAGAGCACCGGCGGCGAGCCTGTTGCACCAGCGCCGGCGCAGCAGCCCCTCCCGGTGTCCGCCTCGCCGATCGCCGCCTCGGAGGAGCGCACTCGCATTCGGCCCTTGGCCCGGCCTGAGCCAGCGGCTCCCGCGCCGGCACCCACCCGCTCCCCGCCGCTACCGGCTCCCGGTACCGCCCAGGAGCCGACGCCGCGGGCCGCCGGCCCCGCGCCTGCGGCGGAGCCCGAGGTCGTAGACCTCGCCGCCCAGCTCGTACGGCCGCCTCCCAAGGCACCGGCGCCGATCGTCGCCCGGAGGCCCAGCCCGGCTGCGGGTGGTGGCGATCTCGCCGCCCAGCTGGTGCCGACCAAGCCGGCCTCCCCTAAGCCGACCCCGCCTCCTGGCCCGGCTTCCGCCTCCGCGCCGGAGCAGGTGCCTGTCTTCGGCGAGCTGCCGCCGGCGTTCCGGGACTCGGTTCCATCCCTGGATGTTCAGGTGGTGTTTTATTCGCGCGACCCGCAGCGCCGTTTCGTGCTGGTGAACGGGCGCCGCTACCGGGTCGGGGAGGAGCTGATGAACGGGCTGCTGTTGGTGGGCATAGAGCGGTCGGGGATGGTGCTGGAGTGGCGCGGCCAGCGTTTTCTCATGCCGACGCGGGGAAGCTGAGGCGGCCTGCCCGCGCCTTGTTGGGGACCAGTCCGCCGGGGGAGGGACCCGCTGTCCGTCGAAGCTGAGATAGGGCCGGTAGCGCTCGAATGGGTGCAGGGCGTCCTGGTAGATCGGTCGGCGGACCTGCTGGGCACTGGCGGTCTTGACCAGGCCCGGCTGCTCGTGAGACTGGCGCTCGAGCGTGGAGCGGATCAATGCGCCGAGCTCGGCGGCGGCCAGGGGGGTGTTGGGGCGCTGACTCATGGAGCGGCTGTCGAACGGGAGAGGCCGCAGCTTATCCCCGGCGGGCTGGCCTGACCAATCGAGGCTTACCCCGTTATCGCTGCAAACACGGAAGGCAGCCTCTCCGGCAGCCGCTCGACGTTGTCGACGATCGAGTAGCTGTTCTCACCGAAGATCCTGGCCACATAGCGGTCGGCCATCGGATCGAGCGTCAGGCAATAGGTATAGATCCCCCTCGTGGTCAGGTCCTCCACCGCCTTCTTGGTGTCCTGGCGCAGGTACTGGGGGTCGCGCTCGTCGATGTCGGCGGGCTCGCCGTCGGTGATCAGCAGCACCAGGCGCTTCTGGGCGGGCTGCTGGGCGAGGTGCCAGCCGGCATGGCGCAGTGCCGCGCCCATGCGCGTGGACAGCCCGCCCTTCATGCCGGCCAGGCGCGATTTGGCCTCGTCGTCGTAGGGCTGCTGGAAGTCTTTGAAGCGGTAGTACTGCACGTCGTGGCGGCCGTCCGAGGCGAAGCCGTGCACCGCGAAGTTGTCTCCGATGGAGTCGATCGCCCAGGCCAGCAGTCCGGTGGACTCCCGGGTCAGGTCGAGAATGCTGGATGCCTCGTCGTATCCGGGCTCGCCTTCCTTCACCGCTACCTTCTCGTTGGTCGACTCTGACAGGTCCATCAGCACCAGGATGGCGAGGTCGCGGATGTGGCGGGTGATGCGGATGCTGATGCGCGGATCGGGCATGATGCCGCGCCGGATGTCGATCATGGCGCGCACTGCGGCGTTCAGATCCAGCTCCTCACCCTCCTCGTAGCCGCGCCGGCGCACTATGCCCTGGGGCTGCAGGGCGTCAATCAGGTGACGGATGCGCGAGGCGATGGGCTTGTGCTTGGTGAGGATCTCGTCCATCAGCGCCGGGTCGCCCTTGGGCTGGCGCCGCTCGACCACCGTGGCCCATTCCGGGCGGGCGAGCTGCACCTGGTAGTCCCATTCGTCGTAATGGTAGGGCTCGGAGACCGGCTCCTTGCCCCACATCTGGTTGTAGCTGACGCCCTCGTCCTCGTAGGGGAAGAATTCGGTGGCGCAGGTCCAGATCTCCTGGGCGTCGTCGCCGGCGAATTCGCAGTCCACCTCATTGGCCATCTCCATGGCCGAAACGTACCGGCGCACCTGCTTGTGGTGCGCCGGTAGGTAGTCCAGACCGCGCTCCAGGAACAGGTTCTCGCTGAACGCCCAGCAGTAGCGGTTGTCGTCCCGGTAGGGCAGCGGCCAGCTTTCCAGCACGCGCAGATTGGGCAGGGCCACCTTGCGGACCAGGGCGTTGTAGAAGGTCACGCCGGCGTCCCAGCTGATCCGGTTGTCCCCGGCGCGCTCGGCCAGGGCGGTGCGGAACGCGTCGGCGCTTGCGTTGATCAGAGCGTCCTCGTCGCGATAGTTCTGGTCTAGCAGGGCCTGGGCCATGCGCATCATCAGGTCCATGATCGGGTGCAGCTCAGTGGCCTCGTCGCTGGGGGTCAGGGGCGCGGTGAAGAAGCCCAGCCAGAGCTTCTTGAGGCCGGGGAAGTCGCGGACCGCCAGGTGCTCGATGCGCGCGTCCTCGAACAGCTCGATCATCTTCATCTGTGCCGGGCTGAGCTGCTCGGCGCTGATCGGCTCGTGCGTATAGACCATGTGCGCCGCGCAGTGGGCGGCGGCGGCGCGGTAGATCTCTATGCCCTTGATGCCACGGAAGCTGTCGAAGGCGTCCGGCAGGTGGACCTGGAAGTCCTCGATGAACGGTCTGAGGCCCTGGCGGGTCTCGTAGTCCCCGGCGGTGGGGCGCATGAAGAACGCCCGGGCCCAGAGGGCGCGGAGGTAGAAGTTGAGCTTGCGCTGGTTGTCCACGAACAGGGTGCCGCGGCGCTCCTTCTGCAGCACCGCGCGGGCCGACTCGGTCTGCAGGCCGAAGTAGGCCATCTGTCCGTCCAGGTCCCGGGCATGGGCCTGGGCGCCCCAGAGCGCCCAGCGGCGCAGTCCGCCCAGGGTGAGCTTGGAAAGCAGCTCGTCCATGTTCTCCATCATCGGGCGCAGGCCGCGGGGCGCCTTGCCGGCCAGCTGGTGCAGCAGGTTGAGATAGCCGCGCAGCACCTCGGCGTCGCCCAGACGCTGGGCGGCCAGGGGCAGGTTGGCCATGACCAGCGTGATCACGGTGCCGGAGGTGTGCGAGGCGAGCTTCATCAGCGCGCCGACCACCTCCGGGATGATGTCCTCGCCCACCTCCTTGGCCACCCGCGGCATCTCCTGCACGTAGGTCAGGATCAGGTCCTCGCCCTTGTTCAGGGCACACATGGCCTTCATGCCCGTGAGGTAGTGATCCAGCCCCCGGGGCGACATCACCCGGCCCGCCTCGTGGTAGGAGGACTCCAGGGCCTGGCGGTGCTCGTGGTCCGGGTCGGTCTTGAGGCAGGAGACGTATTCGCTGAAATCGATGGTCATCTTGAACCGCCAAGGCGCAAAGGGCGCAAAGGATTACTTTGTGAGAATGATGCGCTGGATACCCTTCCGCAGGGCGTCGACCTTGAAGTTGATCAGCAGCCCGAGCGGAGAATTCTTTGCCTTCAGGTAAGAAATGACCTGGGCCTTGTGGATTGGCAGCAGGGCGTCGACGGTCTTCAGCTCCACAACGAGTCTTTCTCCGATCAACAGGTCCAGGCGGTGCTCCCCAACTGCGACGCCCTTGTACGCCACGCCCACAGGGACCTGGCGCTGAAATGGCAGGTGTCTCCTTTCAAGCTCGATCGCCAACGCCGCTTCGTAGACACTTTCCAGAAACCCGGGGCCGAGATCCCGGTGAACTTCAATCGGCGCCCCGATGGTCTCTCGGGCAAGACGTTCGAGGCGTGTGTCCGGCTCCATGAGGGTTTCCTTTGCGTCCTTTGCGCCTTGGCGGTTCCAGCCCGCATTAAAAATACGTATTCACCGCCGCGCCCAGGGTGTCGCGCATGTCCGGATCGTCGGTGAGCGGGGTCACCAGGGCCATCTGGCAGGCGGCCTGCGGGTCTATGCCCTTGGCGATCAGCTGCGCGGCGTAGACCAGCAGGCGGGTCGACATGCCCTCGTCCAGGCCGTGGCCTTTGAGGTTGCGCGAGCGGTGGGCGACCTGCACCAGCTGCTCGGCCAGCTTGGCGTCCACCCCGCCTTCGTGGGCGACGATCTCGGTCTCGATGCCCGCCGCGGGGTAGGCGAAGTCCAGGCCGCCGAAACGCTGCTTGGTGGACTGCTTGAGGTCCTTCATCAGCGACTGGTAGCCCGGGTTGTAGGAGATCACGATCTGGAAGTCGGGGTGGGCCTGGACCAGCTCGCCCTTCTTCTCCAGGGGCAGCACGCGCCGGTGATCGGTGAGCGGGTGGATCACCACGGTGGTGTCCTGACGGGCCTCGACCACCTCGTCCAGGTAGCAGATCGCGCCGATGCGCGCGGCCAGGGTCAGCGGGCCGTCCTGCCATTGGGTGCCGCTGATGTCGAGCAGGAAGCGCCCGACCAGGTCGGAGGCGGTCATGTCCTCGTTGCAAGCCACGGTGATCAGGGGCTTGCCCAGCTTCCAGGCCATGTATTCCACGAAGCGCGACTTGCCGCAGCCGGTGGGGCCTTTGAGCATGACCGGCATGCGCGCCGCGTAGGCCGCCTCGTACATGGCCACTTCGTTGGCCACCGACCGGTAGTACGGCTCGGTTTTGATCAGGTACTGGTCGCGGTCGGTGTCTGTCATGGGAATTGCCTTTTCGAAGATCGATTTGAACCGCGAAGGCGCAAAGGGCACGAAGAGCGTTTAGTGTTGCGGCTCATGGGGTGATAAATGTCCCAGGCTGCAGCCTTTTTCTGGCGCCGAATGCGCAGACATCCTGTCGTGTTTCCTTGCGTCCTTTGCGTCTTTGCGGTTCAAGAAAAAGCCCCCGCCCCGCATGACGGAGCAGGGGCTAGTTTTCAGCGCAAACGCAGTCGCTCGCTCAGACCGGCCTGCCGCGATAGATCACCATCTCGGCGCCCTTGGACTGGGCGTAGTTGTCGAAGCCGATCAGGCGCACGTGGTTCTCTGGATGGGCCTTGTGGCAGGCCTCGGCCTCGGCCAGGATGCGATCCACGTCGGTCTCGCCGAACATCGGCAGCTTCCACATGTACCAGTAGTGGCCGGAGGCGTTCTGCGGCTCGGTGTGCTCGATGGCCGGGTTCCAGCCCTTGGAGACGATGTACTCGACCTGCGCGCGGACCTGCTCGGGGGTCATCTCCGGCAGATAGGAGAAGGTCTCGAACTTGCGGCTGGAGACATCCGCCAGGCTCGATTGGTAGTCCTGCATTTCGCTCATGTTTATTTCCTCAAGATGAACCGCGAAGGCGCAAAGAGCGCAAAGGGTATTTGGGTCTTGATTCGCGGCTCATGGGTTAACTGAGAGAGCCGTTTTCCGTTCCGCTTCGGGCGCTGGACGCGCAGAAACCATATTCGGCTTTCTTCGCGTCCTTCGCGCCTTTGCGGTTCTGTGAAACGACTACTTGTGCGACACGTCCAGCTTGTCGACGGTGTCGAACTCGAACTTGATCTCCTTCCAGGTCTCCATGGCCGCGGCCAGCTCGGGGCTGGATTTGGCCGCCTGGCGCAGCACGTCGTTGCCGCGCTTCTCCAGACCGGCCACGCCGTTCTTGTTGCGGTCCTCGACGCAGGCTTCGACCGCGACGCGGTTGGCCGCGGCGCCGGCCGCGTTGCCCCAGGGGTGTCCCAGGGTGCCGCCGCCGAACTGCAGCACCGCATCGTCGCCGAAGATGGTCACCAGCGCCGGCATGTGCCAGACGTGGATGCCGCCGGAGGCGACCGCGAAGGCGCCGGGCATGGAGCCCCAGTCCTGGTCGAAGAAGATGCCGCGGCTGCGGTCTTCCTTGACATAGGGCTCGCGCAGCAGGTCGATCCAGCCCAGGGTGGCCTCGCGGTCGCCCTCGAGCTTGCCCACCACGGTGCCGGTGTGCAGGTGGTCGCCGCCGGACAGGCGCAGGATCTTGGTCAGCACCCGGAAGTGGATGCCGTGGTGCGGGTTGCGGTCGAGCACGGCGTGCATGGCGCGGTGGATGTGCAGCAGCAGGCCGTTGTCGCGGCACCACTGGGCCAGGCCGGTGTTGGCGCAGAAGCCGCCGGTGATGTAGTCGTGCATGATGATCGGG
>Ga0307436_1000576_pt1 | contig 17297 bp, 14 predicted proteins | sample SalMarWE160440MG_FD_202513 | JGI IMG/M metagenome (GOLD analysis project Ga0307436, IMG submission 202513) | Salt marsh sediment microbial communities from the Plum Island Ecosystem LTER, Massachusetts, United States - WE1604-40 | ecosystem: Environmental > Aquatic > Marine > Intertidal zone >...
CGATCGCCTTGCTGGTCATCGTGCCGATGGCCTATATCCTCGTTTATTCCTTTTACGTGAACGTCGATGTCGCCGTCGACAAGCCCGCATTCCAGTTCGGCAACTGGCACGAGCTTTTGACCGACAGCTACTACCGCATCGCCATCTGGAAGACGTTCCGGCTGTCGGTCATCGTCACCGTTCTCGCCGCGGTCATGGGCTATATCCCGGCCTATTTCATCGCCAACACCACCTTCCGCCACAAGTGGCTGCTGCTGCTGTTGCTCATCATCCCCTTCTGGATCAGCTTCATCATCCGCACGCTGTCGTGGATCCACATCTTCGGCAACGAGGGAGCAATCAACGGCGTCCTGTTGTGGCTCGGCGTCATCGACAAGCCGCTTTCGATGATGTTCAACCAGTTCACCGTCATCGTCGGCTTCATCCACGTGTTCCTGCCCTACATGATCCTCAACGTCTATGTGAGCCTGGAGGGCATCGACACCAACTTGGTGCCGGCCGCACGCACGCTCGGCTGCACGCCGTGGCAGGCTTTTCGCGAGGTGACGCTTCCCCTGTCGGTGCCGGGACTGGCGGCGGGCTGCGTCCTCGTCTTCGTGCTGACGGCAGGCAGCTATGTGACGCCGCTCATTCTCGGCGGGCCCAACGATTTCCTCTTCGCCAACCTGATCTATGACGCCGTCGTCTCCGAGCTCAACTGGCCCATGGGGGCGACGCTTTCCTTCACCCTGTTGATCCTGCTCGGGATGGTGGTCGTGGTCTACAGCCGCGTCATGGGTCTCAACCAGCTTTACAAGCAGTTCGAATAGGTCCCCGTCATGCGCGCATGGTCACTCATCAGGGTTTATTCGATCGCGGTCTACATGTTCATGTTCGCGCCCATCGCGGTGGTGCTGCTGCTCGCCTTCAATGCCTCGCAGTTCGGCGGCTTTCCCATCAAGGGCTTTTCCTTCCGCTGGTTCGTCCGGCTTTATGATAACGCCGCCATCATGCGCGCCTTCAGGACCTCGCTTGAGCTGGGCCTCCTGACCAGCGTGCTGGCCACCACCCTTGGCATCCTCGCCTGCCTCGCCCTGGCGCGCTACCGGATTCCCGGGCGCGACTGGATCACCACGCTGCTCATCTCCCCCGTGCTGGTACCGGAGACGGTGCTGGCGGTGGGCCTCTTGCTGTTCCTGCGCTGGCTGGCCATACCGCAGTCCTTCCTGCTTCTGGTGGTCGGCCATACCATCCTCGCCCTGCCGTTCGTAGTGCTGGTGGTGCAGGCCCGCCTCGTCGGCATCAGGAAGGACTACGAAGAGGCCGCCCGCAGCCTCGGGGCCAACCCGTTCCAGACTTTCTGGAGCGTCACGCTGCCGCTGCTGTTGCCGGCGGTGTTCGCAGGGGCCCTGTTTGCGTTCACCGTCTCGTTCGACAACATCACGGCGACGATCTTCTGGCGGCCTGCGGGTCTCGAGACCGTGCCCACCCAGATTTTTGGCATGTTGCGCAATTCGATAAGCCCGGAAATCAACGCGCTCGGGTTTGTCATGATTGTCATCACCGTCGGCGTGCCGCTCATGGCCGGCGGTGTAGCGCGTTATTTCGCCAGAAAGCGGCAATGACGTTCACCAAGGGAGCCAAGGAGCAAGACAGATGAAAATGAGTTCGACCAAGCGCTATGAGCGCCTCACCGAAATGATGGGCAACGGCGATATCAACCGCCGTTCGTTCATGGCCCTTCTGGGCTGCGCCGGCCTTGCCGCCGGTGTGACGGGCGGTGCCATGACGGGCTTTTCGCGCCTCGCCATGGCGCAAGGCAAGTCGCTCTATTTCGAGGGCTGGGGCGGTGTCGTCAGCGAAGCGCTGCGCAAATACGCCTTCGACCCCTACGAAAAGAAAACCGGCAACAAGGTGGTCGATTCGACCTTCGGCGGCGAATCGGAAGTCCTCACCAAGGTGAAGGCCGCCGGCAATACCAACGGCCACAACGTGCTGCACTCCTCCGGCGTCGACTGGTACAAGCGCTGGATCGACAACGGCTATGGCGTCAAGCTGGACGAATCGAAGATCCCCAACCTGAAGCTGGTAATGGAATCGATCATCGCGCCGTTCCACAAGATCACCCCCGGCTACCTCTCGGGCGTGCCCTACGACTACGGCACCACCGGCATTGCCTACAACACCAAGTATGTCTCCAAGGCAGAAGCCGAGAAGCTGGGCGCCAACCTGCTGCTCAAGAAGGACCTCAAGGGCAAGATCGGCGGCTGGAACGACTGGGCTGACCGTGCTTGGTACGGCGCCCTGCAGTCGGGCCAGGACCCCAACAACATCACCGACTGGGATGCGGTGTGGGCGAAGGTGCGTGAGCACCGCGCGCTGGTGGCCAAGTACTGGACATCCGGTGCCGAGCTGATGAGCCTGCTCGCCAATGAGGAGATTTACGTGACCGAGGCCTGGTCGGGCCGCGTGGCGGCACTGCAGGCACAAGGCCATCCGATCGCCTACATGGATCCCAAGAACGGGCTTGCGTGGATGGAGGACATGTTCGTGCTCAAGGGCTCGCCCATGGCCGAGGCCGAAGAGCTTCTCAACTTCATGCTCGCGCCCAAGACCGCTATCGCCGTGGCGGTGGGCCAGCACTATCCGCCTTCGCTCGACCCTTCAAAGGTCGACATGCCGGATGCGGTCAAGAACCTGCCGGCCTTCGATCCCACCGGCAAGCTGACGGGCCTGGTGTTCCGCGACCCCAACAAGTGGAACCCGGTGGAGAAAGTGCAAAAGAAGATGTGGAACCGCATCGAGAAGGGGGCCTGAGGCCTCAAGAGCGACACGTCGGGCCGGTCCTCGCGGGGCCGGCCCGGCCGCGCTTCGGGTAGTGATGAGGAGACGGCATGGCTGGCGTCGAGCTCAAGGATGTGACCAAGGCGTTTGGTCCGGTGGTGGCGGTGGAAGGGGCCAATGTGAGCTTCGAGGAAGGCTCCTTCACTACGCTTCTGGGGCCATCCGGCTGCGGCAAGACCACCATCCTGCGCATGATCGCCGGGCTCGAGGTGCCCACCGCCGGCGACATCCACATCGCCGGGCGGCGCATCAACGATGTGCCTATCCACAAGCGCAATCTGGGGCTGGTGTTCCAGAACTATGCCCTCTTCCCCCACCGCACCATCGAGCAGAACATCGCCTTCGGCCTCAAATACCGCGGCGTCTCCAGGGCTGATCAGCGCGACAAGGTCAAGCGGGCCCTCGACATCGTGCGCCTGCCGGGGGTGGAGGAACGCTATCCCTCGCAACTTTCCGGCGGCCAGCAGCAGCGCATCGCGCTTGCCCGCGCCATCGTCATCGAGCCCGACGTGCTGTTGCTCGATGAACCCCTTTCGGCGCTTGACGCCAATCTGCGCGAGGAGATGCGCGTCGAGCTGAAAACCATCCAGCGCCGCATCGGTGTCACCACGGTGTTCGTCACCCATGACCAGTCGGAAGCACTCGCTCTGTCGGACAAGATCGTGGTGATGAGCGAAGGCCATGTGGAGCAGATGGGTTCACCCCAACAGGTCTACCGGCGGCCGGTCTCGGAGTTTGTCGCCCGCTTCCTCGGCAACTCCAACATCCTGCCCGCCAGAGTGGTGAGCAAGACCACCAAGGCCATCAAGGTCAGCATCGACGGTCTTGGCGAGGTGACGGTGGAAGGCGAGGAGGCCACCGTGGGCGACCGGGTGCATGTGGTCATGCGGGCGGAAAACCTGCACCTGCAACCCGCCGGCAAAAAGGCCGCCAAGAGCGGCAACCGGTTTGAGGGCACCGTCACCGCCGTCGACTACCAGGGCCAGCTGGCGCGTTATTTTGTCGACGTCGGCGGCCATTCTCTGGAAGCCGTCAACACCATCGACGGCAGCCCGCTGGCCGAAGGCACCAAGGTGACGGCCGCCCTGCGCCCGATCGACATCGTTCTGCTGGCCGACTAGCCCGCATTTCTCAATTCCGGTTTGCGGCCGCCGCTTTTCCCAGCCGCATGAAGAAGCCGGGCACCAGCCCGTCCTCCACCACCTTGCAGCCGACCAGCCAGGCGCCCTTCGTGCTGAAACGACCGTTGTCGTAACAGACGAGGCGATGATCGAGATAGGCGCTGCACAGATGGTGCGGGCACCCGACCTGCCTTTGCCATTATTGCCGCCATACAAGGAGCGTGCCAAGGGCGCACAGCGCACCGGCCCATGCCGGGCGGTGGTTGCGCATGATGAGAAAGCATTCACCAAACGTGCAGGCGGTTTGGATCGATACCCGCCGGGGACGCCGCGCTCAACAAGTACTATATGTTGCGGCTCAAGCATGACCCAGGGGCTCTCAAGGTCATCGAAGCGGCGGCGCGCCAGTTCCCCGGCAACCTGACCATCCAGCTCGAATACGGCTATGCCGTCCTTAAGCTGAAGGACTACGCGGCCGGACGCACGGCCTTCCGGCGGGCCGTCAAGATCGCGCCACGCCGTATCGATTTGTGGAAGCAGCTCGGCTATATCGACATCAACCTCGACGACACCGATGCCGCCATCGATGCCTTCCAGCATGCCAGCGCATTGGAGCCGGACAACCAGGACCTGCTCTTGCAGCTTGCCTACCTGCAGGACCAGAAGGGGCGCGAGCGCAAAGCGGCTGTCCTGTTCCACAAGGTGATGTCCGGCAGCGACAAGAAAAAGGCGAAAACCGGCTGCACCGCCTATTCCAACATCAGGGGCTTGCCGCCAAAGCTCTTGCCCGAACCGTGGTTTTCCGAATTCTACACCACGCCCGAATACATCAGTCGCAACAACCTTGGCGTGGGCTCGGCCACTTTGCGTATCGGCCAGCACTATGGCAGCAACCGTTTTATCGACATTTACGGGCTCGGACGCATCAATGCCGATACCCGATCCGGCAGCCAGAGCGCGTACGGCACGCAAATGTTCCTCGACAATTATGCCGAACTCGGCGCCGGCATTCGCGTAAAGCCGCTGGCCGATCTGCCGCTCGCCATCTATGCCGAGGCCGGGGCCGCCTACGATACCGTCAAGCAGACCCGGCCGCGCTGGCGCAAGGATTTGCGCGTGTTCGCGGCCTATTACGACGAATGGAACATGGGACTGGACTGCGGTGACAAGGTGAAGATCCTTGGCGGCCTCAGGCCCGTCGCCGATGCCTATGCCGATATCGGCTACTATTCGCGCTACGACAACATGCTCACTTCGGCGCGGGTGCGGCCGGGCATCCGGCTGTTCGAGAACGACACCAGCGCCATCGACCTGTACGGCATCGCCGCCATCAACTGGGATTCCAACGGTATCGGCTCGAACCGTTATGGTGAGCTGGGTCTGGGCATCGCCTTGCGTCTGTTCGAGCCGACGCGCCTGGTGGTGCGGATCGAGGGGGTGAGGAACCTGGCGACCAGCGGTCTAGACTACAGCTTGTGGCGGGCCCTGCTCTAATATTCGCTCAACTTCTGACAGGCCCCCGGGCTACGGCGGCCGCTTGCCTTGCCCAGGGCTTGCCGATAGCATCCATCTATCGCAACGTCAGCCAGAAGGGACGCATCGGCGCGACACATGACAGACCAGACCCGCACGGGCGTAACCAGTCTCACCGACTATTACAGCGGGGCTCAGCTGCGTATCGACCGCTGGACAGCGCTCAAGTCCAGCACCGCCCGCCTTGCCGAGAGCAGTGGTGCACGCAATCGCGACAAGCTGATCCACAAGGCTCGCTCGCTCATCGCCACGCTCGAGCCGATCGAGATGTACTGGGCCTTTCCGGGCCGTCACGCCTTCGATGAACTGCGGGTGCTCTTGGCGGAGGAGCGTTACGGCGAGCTGGCCAAGCGGGTGCGCGCCATCGTCAGGTCACTGCACTCGGGCAGCTACCGCCACCGCCTGCGCGGGACCGAGCCGCACGAGGAGCGCGAAGACACAGAGCTGCGCGAGGAGATCGCCGAGTACACCTCTCTCGACCGGCCCTATTTCGAGGTGCTGGTGGTCGATGCCATGACCCATGCCCAACAGGACATGCAGCGTCAGGCCCTGGCCCAGATGCGAAAAGCCGACGACCGCTTCGTCTACGAGCCGGTGGTGGTGCCCAGCATCGAGGACGCGGTGATTGCGGTCCTGTTCAACCACAATATCCAGTCGGTGATCGTCCGCCCCGGCCTGGAACTCGAATCGGCCAACCAGCTTGCGGTCCTCAAGCGCTACCTCAACCGGGTCGGTGATGAGGCGATCGAGGAGATCGAGCCCGAAGACTACGGGCCGGAACTGTGCCGGCTGATCCACAAGGCGCGCCCCGAGATCGACGTCTTCCTGGTCACCGACCAGTCAGTGGAGGATATCGCCGGGCGCGAACTGGGCGGCTGCCGGCGGGTGTTCTACAACCAGGAGGATTATTTCGAGCTCCACCTCAATATTCTGAGGGGGGTGCAGTCGCGCTACCAGACGCCCTTCTTCACCGCGCTCAAGGAATATTCCAAGCAGCCCACTGGCGTCTTTCATGCCATGCCCATCAGCCGCGGCAAGTCGATCACCCGTTCGCACTGGATCCGCGACATGGGCGAGTTCTACGGCATGAACATCTTTCTCGCCGAGACGTCGGCCACTTCGGGCGGGCTCGACAGCCTGCTCGAACCGCAAGGACCGATCAAGCGGGCGCAGGAACTGGCGGCGCGGGCGTTCGGGGCCAAGCAGACCTTCTTTGCCACCAACGGCACCTCCACCTGCAACAAGATCGTGGTGCAGGCCATCGTCAGGCCCGGCAACATCGTGCTCATCGACCGCGACTGCCACAAGTCGCACCATTACGGCATGGTGCTGGCCGGCGCCCAGGTGATCTACCTCGACAGCTATCCGCTGTCCGAGTACTCCATGTACGGCGCGGTGCCGCTGGCCGAGATCAAGCACAAGCTCATGCAGTTGAAGGAGGCCGGCAAGCTCAACCGGGTGCGCATGCTGCTGCTCACCAACTGCACTTTTGACGGCATCGTCTACAATGTCGAACAGGTGATGGAGGAATGCCTCGCCATCAAGCCGGATCTCGTCTTCCTGTGGGACGAGGCCTGGTTCGGCTTTGCCCGCTTCGGCCCCACCTACCGCCAGCGCACCGCCATGCACTGCGCCCAGGCTCTGCGTGATCGCTACCGCTCGGACGCGTACCGGGAGGCTTACGAGCAGGCGAAGCAGGAGGCCGGCGAGGACGGGCCGGCGATACCCGATCCCGACAAGGTGCGGGTCAGGGTCTATGCCACCCAGTCGACCCACAAGACGCTCACCGCGCTGCGCCAGGGCTCAATGATCCATGTGCATGACCAGGATTTCAAGGGCGAGGTGGCCCAGGCTTTTCACGAGGCCTACATGACCCACACCTCGACCTCGCCCAATTACCAGATCATCGCCTCGCTCGACGTCGGGCGCCGGCAGGTGGAGCTGGAAGGTTTCGAGCTGGTGCAAAAGCAGGTGGAAGCCGCCATGGCGATGCGCAAGGCCATCGCCTCGCATCCGCTGTTGCGCAAATATTTCAAGGTGCTCACCGTGCGCGACATGATCGCGCCGGAGTACCGCGCCTCAGGCATCGAGACCTACTGGGATCCTGAGCACGGCTGGAACGACACGTGGGACGCCTGGGCGACCGACGAGTTCGCGCTCGATGCCACCCGCATCACCCTGGCCGTCGGCGGCACCGGCTTCGACGGCGACAGCTTCAAGACCGAAGTGCTGATGGACCGCTACGGCATCCAGATCAACAAGACCTCGCGCAACACGGTGCTGTTCATGACCAATATCGGCACCACGCGTTCATCCGTTGCCTATCTCATCGAGGTGCTGGTGCAGTTCGCCAATGAGCTCGACAACCAGATGGAGGATGCGAGCCCCATGGAGCGGCTGGCCTTCGACCGCCGGGTCAAGGCGCTCACCAGGGACCTGCCGCCGCTTCCCGACTTCAGCGCCTTTCACGAGCGCTTCCGCTCGGGCGACGGCTCGGGCACCCCGGAAGGCGACATTCGCGAGGCCTTCTTCCTCGCCTATGACGAGGACAATTGCGAGTATTTCCCCTTGTGGGGCGAAGCGCTGGAAAAAGAGATGGAAAAGGGCCGCGAACTCGTCTCCACGTCCTTCATCATCCCCTATCCGCCGGGCTTTCCCATCCTGGTGCCCGGGCAGGTGCTGTCGCGCGACGTGCTCGACTTCATGCGCAAGCTCGACGTGAAGGAGATCCACGGCTATGTGCCGGAATTGGGCTTGCGCGTGTTCAAGGCCAGGGCGCTGAAACTCGCCAGGCCCAGCGCGCGCATCGCCGCTGCCGAGTAGCGTCGGCAGCGGGCGGGGCGAGGGCGTGGACATCAGGTTCGAGGCATTGGTGGAAAAACGACCCGGTGCCAAGTGGCAGGCGCTGTTCGAGCGCCTGTGGCCGGCCTACCGCGCCTGGTACCTGAAGGATGCGATCGACAAGCGGGCGACCTACCACGAGTGCGCGACGGCGCTGAGGGCCCATATGCCGGAGCTGATGCCGGCTTATGTGTCCTTGTGCGAGCTGGCGGGAGGGGGCGACCTGGAAGCACGCTTTTTATCGCTCTACCGCCCGCCGCCCTATCTTTCCGGCTGCTCGCAGGCGGTATGGCCGAAAGACCCGCCCTTCCTCGTGCGCAATTACGATTACTCACCCGACGCTTTCGACGCGGTGGTGCTCAAGACCGGCTGGCTCGGCCGTAGCGTCATCGGCATGGGCGATTGTCTTATAGGCCTGACCGACGGAATGAACGAGGATGGCCTCGCTCTGTCGCTCACCTTCGGCGGAAGGCGGGTCGTGGGGCCCGGCTTCGGGGTACCGATCATCCTGCGCTATGTGCTCGAGACCTGCCGTACCGCGCCGGAAGCGCTCAATGCGCTGGGGCGCATCCCCTGCCACATGGCCTACAACGTCACCGCGCTCGACATCGAAGGACGCTGCGGCACGGTTTACCTGGCGCCCGACCGCGACCCGCACATCACCCGCTCCACGGTATCGACCAACCACCAGCGGCGGGTGGAATGGGCAAGCCATGCGCTTGCCACCGCCTCGGTGGAGCGCGAGCGCTTCCTGCTGCAACAGCTCATGGTGCACGAGCCGTCGGGCCCGGACCTGGTTGCCGCCTTCCTCAAGGCCCCGCTCTACCAGACCCGCTATGCCCACGGCTTCGGGACGCTGTTCACTGCCGTCTATACCCCCCAGACCCGGCACATGGACTTGCTGTGGCCGGGCCAGCACTGGCCCTTGCCGCTGGAGGGCTTTGCCGATGGGGAGAGGATCGTGCGCTACCGTGCCTTCTTGCGTTGATAATGGCGGCGCGCCTTGTCGCGGTTGCCGCACAGGGCCGAGATGCACCAGCGCCGCGAGCCATTGCGGGTGCGATCGACGAACAGCCAGCCGCAACCGCCGCAGGTCTTCACCCGCACCTGCCAGGGCGAAAAGCGCAAGGCGATCGCCTGATCGAGGATAAAGGCAAGCAGAGAGGGGTGCGGCTTTGCAGCAAGGCCCGCGATGTGACGGGCATACAGTCGGACGAGCCGCTGCCATGCTGCAGTCTTGGCCATACCCACCGGCAGCCGGAAGAATGCATCGATCGCCTCGCGCGCGGCAATGACATCGCGCATGTCGGGCCCATCGACCGGGGCAGCCTCAAGCCCGGCGGCCGCCGCCCAGGCATTGACGTCTCCGGGGTGGCGAAAGCGGTCCTCGCGGCGGCGGGGATCGGGGCGGTAGACCACGGCATTGGCGAAATCGAGCGCCGGCGAGCCGGCGACGAAATGGTGATCCTCCCAGTGGAAGGCAGCCGGTGGGATCGGCATGGGTGGGCGCATCGGACGTCTTATCTTTGACCAGCAAACATGATATAGACAGTCAAGTCAACTGCAACCGCCATGGGCACCCGATGGCCGGCTACATCGTGCAACAGACGCTCAACGGGCTGGTGCTTGCTGCCGTCTACGCCCTCCTGGCGGTGGCTTTTGCGCTGGTGCATGCGATCACCCGGCGCATCGTCTTCACCCTCGGCGATCTCGCTACCTACGGCGCCTTCTATGCGGTGCTGGCGGCCCTCTTTGCCAGCCTCATCGATTATGCCGACCTGGGCCAGCTCATCATCGCCTTTGCCCTGGCGGTGATCGGAACCGCGGCCCTGGGGCTTGTCGTTAACCGGGTGATGGTGGCGCCGCTTCAGGGCAAGCCGAGCCAGGCGTTGATGATCGCCTCCATCGGTCTTTCCATCGTGGTTGCGGAGACCTTGCGCCTCACGAGCGGCGGGCGCGACCAGTGGCTGCCGCCCTATTTCCCCGGTGCCGGCATCGGCTTCATACTCGACGGCTATGCGGTGCGCACCAGCGCAATGGCGCTCGTGGCCTTCGGCCTTGCCGTGGCCTTGTGCCTGGCACTCCTCGCCTTCATGCGCTGGACCCCGGCCGGACGCTGGTGGCGGGCGGTGAGCGAGGATGCTGGGCTGGCAGCGCTGTGCGGCATCGACCCAGCACGGGTGACCGGCTTGACCTTCCTCGCCGCCGGCGGTTTTGCCGCCGCCGCCGGCTTCATCCTCGCGGTGCGCTACAGCGGGGTCACCTTTTCCATGGGGCTGATGCTGGCGCTGAAAGGTCTGTTTGCCGGCATCATCGGCGGATTTGGCACACTTTCCGGCGCGATCGCCGGGGCGGTGCTGCTGGCGGCGCTGGAGACCGCCTGGCAGGCGGCCTTCGACATCAACTATCGCGACGTCGCGGTGTTCGGCGTCATTATCCTGGTGCTGGTGCTGCGCCCGGACGGCCTCATCGGCCGGCCCTTGCGCATCGACCAGCCCGATCATGTGAGGTAAACCATGCGCGCATTGTCACTCCTCGCCGTCCTCACCCTCGCTCTCGCGCTAGCCGGCTGCAACGAAAGCGATACACGGCCCTACCTCAAATTCGCCGGCGGCGGCTTCATCTTCAATTACCGCATCGGCGAGGCCTTTTATGGCTTTGTCGCCAAGCCGCAGAAGGCCATACCTGAGGGCGCGGTATTGGAAGCACGCTTTGAGGTGCCCGGCTCGGAGCAGCCATTTGTCCAGCGCCAGCCGGCGAAAAGTGGGATGCTGCGGTACAGCTTTCGTACCCCGCCGCTGCACGGCATCGTCAAGAACCATAAATACCAGGCCGAACTGAGGGTTTTGGCGCCGGGAGACGGCAAGGTTCTCGCCAGCTATACCCAGAGCTACTACACCAACGTCGATCAGCGCACCCTGCCCGACAAGCCGCTGGTGCTGGGCCCGGGCTATACACCTAACCCGGCGGTCGACATTTCCAGGCTGCCGTCGGACAAGTCGCTGGAATAGATGTGCTGGCGCAGGCGCATAGCCAGTTCGCCCGTCTGCGGCCCGAGGGTCGCTGAGCCGTCCACATCCTGCACCGTCTCGGCGATGAGGTGCGAAAGGCCCTTGAGTGCATCCGGTACCGGGCGTTCGCTCACCGCATAGGCACGCGCTGCGACGGGGCACAAAGCGGCAAGCGCCGATTCGAGCAAAGTCCCGGCGCGTTCCTGCTTCGACCATGACAGGAACACCGGCGAGGCGACGTCGTTCTGTCCGAAGCCGCCCGATTCGCTGCCCGGCAACAGCGTCGCCTGACAAAGGGTGCGCATCTCCTCCTCATAGCCTGTGATCGCCATCGGCAGGCAACCGAGGTAACTGCGCCCGCTGCCGTCGCCGAGATTGCCGAGGAGCGATACGGCCGGATCGAGCAGCTTGGCCGCGTGGCGCTCAGCGAGGATGCACAGATTGGCATAAGCCGCAGTGAGGGCATCCATCGCCATCGGCGCCTGGGCATTGTGATAGCCGCCGGTGGAAAAGGCCTGGCCCGACGGATGCTCGTCGTCGGGAGGAACGACCACCGGGTTGTCGCTCGCCGCGGCGAGGGATTCAGTCGCCACCTCCTCGGCCATGAGGGTGGCGCGACGCGCCTGGCCGAGGATGCGCGGCAGGATGCGGAAGCTCACCGGGGCCTGGTAGGGCCGGCGGGCGCCGCCATGGCCGTTGCCGATGAGCCGGCGCAGCCGCTTCAGTGCCCAGGCGTCGGCCTCGTTGTTCCACAAGCGGTCGAGCCAGGGCGAGAAATGGGCAAGCGGCACATTGAAGGCCTCGGCCGAGAAGGCGAGCACCTCGGCGGCCACGTCAATGCGGCGCCGAGCGGCGAGCGCGGCATCGGCAATGAGGCCGCTGGCCGACGGCGAACCGTTGACCAGCGACAGGTTGTCCTTTTCGTGCAGCTCCAGCGAGCGGGCGAGCTCGACGAAGAGATGCGAAAGGGAAAGGATTTCCCCCGCCCCGCCCTGGCCGCGCGCCGGCACTTCGGGCAGCTTGCGCCCGTCGAGCATCTGCGCCACCGCTTGCGCCACATGCGGCGAGACGGCGGCGTTGCCCTCGACGAAATTGGCAAGTCGTGCCAGCACGATGGCCCTGATCACCCGCTCGGGCAGAGGATCCCCCCATGACGCGGCAGCTGCCACTGACGGACGGCGGGCGTGGCTTTTGCGCTCCTCGGGCTTGAGACGCACCTTGGCATGCTGGCCATACCCGGTGGTCACCCCGTAGATGATGATGTCCGGGTCGTCGATGAGCTTGTCGAAGCGCGCGCGGGCCGCTTGCATGGTGGCCACGGCCTCGGGCGCCAGCTCCACCGCCTCACCCTGCCACGCCACCCGGTGAACTGCCTCGAGAGTGATGTCGCTGCGCCTGGCGATAGTGACGGTCATGCTGTCCTTCTAACGTCAGCGCGCCATGGCGTGGTAGTCGTCATTGGGACGCATGTCGACGGCCGAGGCCATGCGGTTCGACATGTTGAAAAAGCCGGCAACTGCCGCGATATCCCAGATGTCGCGGTCGGAAAAGGCATGCGCGCGGAGGGCCTCGCGGTCGGCCTCCTCGATGGCCTCGGGGTGGGCCGTGAGCTTCCAGGCGAAGTCGAGCATCGCCTTGTGGCGTTGATCGAGCGGGGCGGCACGGTAGTTCATCACCATCTGCTCGCCGAGCTCGGGGCGGCCGGACAACTGCCGCACCGACGCGCCATGGGCGGTGAGGCAGTAATAGCAATGATTGACGCTGGAGACGACGACCGCGATCATCTCGCGCTCCAGCTTGGTGAGCCCCGAATCGCCCAGCATCAAGTCATTGTACATGTCCATGAACGCCTGCAGCTTGACCGGGTTGAAGGCGTAGGCCTTGAGCACGTTGGGCACGAAGCCGAGCTTATCCTCGCATATGCCGAAATATTTCTGCTGGCGTTCGCTCAAGTCCTCCTCAGGCGGAAGCTTGAGGGCGGTAGTCCTGTCGGTCGTACCCTTGGTCATACGTGCGGGTCCTTGTTGTTCCTAGCCTAGAAATCGCTGGCGATGCCCTTGCATTCCCAGTCGCCGTAGCGGGTGGGCTCGGGGCCGGATGGGCCGCCGATCTCGCGCGGGCGGCGGGCGTCTGCCGCCTTGGCGCGGCGCTCGGCCGCCTCGGCCAGAGCACGGGCGGCGGCAGGGGTGAGTTCCTTGCCTGTTCTTTCAGTTCTGTCGTTGTTCGCCATCGCGTTCGCCGGACTTGTTCAAGGTGTTCGATCTCCTCATATAGATGGCGCCGCCCGCGGCAATCAAGCCGTAGGGCCGCAGGATGTGGGAACTGTCAGGCAATGAACTTCGTGCGCACTGGATTGCTATTGGCGGCCCTGACCGGGCTGTTTCTGGCTGTCGGCTACCTGATCGGCGGCCAAGTGGGCCTCGTCTTGGCGTTCGTCTTCTCCATCGCCATGAACGCCTTTTCCTATTGGAACGCCGACAAGATGGTGCTGTCGATGCACGGCGCCGAGCAGGTGGACGAACATAGCGCACCGGAGTTCTATCACCTCGTTGAGGGCCTCGCCCGCAATGCCGGGCTGCCCATGCCGAAAGTGTTCATCATGCACGAGGACCAGCCCAACGCCTTTGCCACGGGGCGCAATCCGGAAAATGCCGCGGTCGCCGCCACCACCGGTCTCATATCGCGCCTCTCGCAAGAGGAGCTGGCGGGCGTCATGGCGCACGAACTCACCCATATCCGCAATCGCGACACGCTCACCATGACGATTACCGCGACCATCGCCGGCGCCATTTCCATGCTCGCCAACTTCGCCCTGTTCTTCGGCGGGCGCAGCCGCGACAACCCTCTGGGCATCGTCGGCTCGATCGCCATGATGATCCTGGCGCCGCTGGCGGCGATGCTGGTGCAGATGGCGATCAGCCGCACGCGCGAATATGCCGCTGACCGGGGCGGTGCGCAGATCTGCGGGCATCCCTTGTGGCTGGCCTCGGCGTTGCACAAGATCGACGATGCCGCCCATCACATCGGCAACGAGACAGCCGAGGCGAACCCTGCCACCGCGCACATGTTCATCATCAATCCGTTGTCGGGCGAGCGCATGGACAACCTCTTCACCACCCATCCCTCGACCGAAAACCGCATCGCCGCATTGCAACAGATGGCCGCGGAAACGGGTGCCAGCGCCCCGCTCAGCACGCCGGCCTCGACTGATCCGGCCAATGTCCGGGGCGAGGCGGGCGATGCGCGGCCCGGACCGTGGTCGATCGCCGGAAGGCAGCGCCAGCGCGGGCCGTGGGAGTGAAGCCGGCCGGCCGACGTCAAGCGCAGCCGCCGGGACTGGCGGCGCGCGCGGCGGCTACGAGCGTCTTTCGTGCCGTCATCGAAAAAGGACAAAAGCTCGAGGAAGCGTTCGAGGCGGAAGCCGCCGGGCTCGGCCACGGCGATGCGGCGCTGATGCGCGCCATCATCACCATCACCCTGCGCCATCTGGGCAATATCGAGGCGGCCCTTGCCCGCCACCTGACGAAGCCGCTTCCGGTCAGGGCAGGCCTTACGCGCGCCATCATGGCAACGGCCGCGGCACAGATTTTCTATATGCGGGTGCCCGCGCATGCCAGCATCGATCTGGCGGTGCGCCAGGCCAAGGCGGATAGAAAGGCGCAACATCAGGCAGCCCTTGTCAACGCCGTCCTGCGCAAGCTGGAGCGCGAGGGAGCCGGCGAGCCGGTCGCCGGTGCCAACATCCCCGAGCCCTTTGTCACGCGCTGGCGCGAGACCTGGGGGGATGCGGCCTTTGCCGCCCTGGCGGCGGAACACTTACGCGAACCGCCGCTCGATTTGAGCGTCAAGGGCGATTCCGGCGCATGGGCGGAACGGCTGCACGCCCATGTGCTGCCCACCGGAAGCCTCAGGATCGATCAGCCGCGTGGCGCGATCGAGACGCTTCCCGGCTTCGATGAGGGTGCCTGGTGGGTGCAGGACGCCGCGGCGGCCCTTCCCGTCAGGCTCATGCGGGGTGTCAGGGGCAAGCGGGTGCTCGACCTGTTCGCCGCGCCCGGCGGCAAGACGGCCCAACTCGCCGCCGCCGGGGCCGAGGTCACGGCGCTCGACCATTCGCCGCAGCGCATGGATCGGCTGAGACAAAACCTCGCTCGCCTGCATCTGGATGCACAGATGGTGACGGCCGATGCATTGGCCTACGAGCCTGGCCAAACCTTCGATGCGGTGCTTGTGGATGCGCCTTGTAGCGCAACCGGCACGGCGCGGCGCAACCCGGACGTGTTCTATCACAGAAGCCTTGCCGACATTGCCGATCTGGCGGCCTTTCAGGCGCAAGCCCTTGCCCGCGCAGCACGGCTGGTGCGTCCAGGCGGGCTTCTCATCTACTGCACCTGCTCGCTCGAACCGGAAGAGGGCGAGCGGCAGATCGCTCGGTTTCTGGCGGAAAACCGCGATTTTCAGCGTGTTCCGGTAGCGGCAGCCGAGATCGGCGGACTTGCCAGTGCAATCGATGCCAACGGTGATGTACGGACGCTGCCGGGGCAGATGCTGGATGGTGGCGGCAGCCTCGATGGATTTTTCATCGCCCGCATGCGCCGAATGCAATCGTCGTTATCGGAACGTTAACGGGCCGCGTGACTACAGTGCCCGTCCGGTGCCGAGGGGTACCGAGCTCCAGACAGCGACCATGGCATCGAGCGCACCGCTATCCGTTCACGACGAGATCGTGCCTATCACCCAGGCGCAGCTTGCGCGCCTGGCCATGGCTGGCATGGCCGATGGTCTGGGACGGCGGCTATCGCGTCTGGTGCCGGCTTTTTCTACCCTCAGGGCCAGCGGTCTGGCGCGGCCGATACCGCTGCTCATGCGCGGACGGCCGGAGCGGGCAGGCGACATCTATCGCGGTATCTTCAGCTTTGCCGGCCATGTCGAGCGGGCAGCCGGCGGCGCCGTCTTCGCCGAGACCGCTGCACCCGCCGACTGGCTGCGGCAGCTTCACGGTTTTGACTGGCTCAAGGATCTGGCGGCCGCGGGTCGCGAGCTCAACCGGGCGAACGCCTGCGCCCTCATTGCCGACTGGATCACGCTCACCGGCCACCATGCGGCCCTCGCGCGGCGCAACGAGGTGACGGCACGACGGGTGATTGCCTGGACCGGCCATGCGCCATTTTACCTGCGCGGCGCCTCGCCCGAGTTCGAAACCACGCTCATGCGCAGCCTCACCCGCCAGGTGCGCCGTCTGGCACGCGGCCTCAAGGCCGAGCCCGATGCCGGGGCGCGTCTCCTGGCAGCGATTGCGATTGCCCGCGCCAGCGTAGGGCTGCAGGGTCTCGAGGGGTTGATGCGCGTGGCGTTCCAGGAGCTCGAGAACGAGCTTGACCATCAGGTTCTCTCGGATGGCGGGCATCGCTCACGCAACCCTGCCGACATCGTCTTGCTTATGGTGGAGCTCATTCCCTTGCGCATGGCGCTTGAGGCCGCGCGACTGGAGATCCCGTCCCGCTTTAACGCCGCCATCGAGCGCATGTTGCCGGCCTTGCGCTTCTTCTCCCACGGCGACGGCGGACTTGCCACCTTCAACGGCCTGCGTGACGGTATGGCCGGCCGGGCGCGAGCAGTGCTGGAGACCGACAACGTGCGCGGCAAGCCGCTCACCCATGCGGTCCATTCCGGATATTGCCGCCTGCAGGCAGGACAAGCCGTCGTGATCGCCGATACGGGCCGTGCGCCGCTTCCCGGCGCCAACCCGCAAGCAGGCCTCGGTCCCTTATCGTTCGAGTTCTCCGACGGTGCCCATCGCATCGTCGTCAATTGCGGCGCGCTCGCCGAGCCCGATGCCGAATGGGATATGGCGGCAAGGCACACCGCCGCGCACTCGACCGCCTGTCTCGGTGATGAACCGGCCGGCCGCATTCTTGCCGGACGGGTCTCGACCTGCGTCTTCGGTGGTCCGATTGTGCTGGGACCT
>Ga0307436_1000577_pt1 | contig 17197 bp, 13 predicted proteins | sample SalMarWE160440MG_FD_202513 | JGI IMG/M metagenome (GOLD analysis project Ga0307436, IMG submission 202513) | Salt marsh sediment microbial communities from the Plum Island Ecosystem LTER, Massachusetts, United States - WE1604-40 | ecosystem: Environmental > Aquatic > Marine > Intertidal zone >...
AGGCGCTGGCAGGCCTCGTCATGACCCAGACGGTGCGGGCGGGGGCGCCTTTCATCTATGGCGGCTTTACCTCCAACGTCGACATGAAGTCGGGCGCGCCCGCCTTCGGCACACCGGAATACATGAAGGCGGCCATCGTCGGCGGGCAGCTCGCCCGGCGCTACGCCCTGCCCTACCGCACCTCCGGCACCTCGGCGGCCAATGCGGTCGATGCGCAGGCCGCCTATGAGTCGGTGTTTTCCCTGTGGGGGGCGATCATGGGCGGGGGCAATCTCATCATCCATGCCGCCGGCTGGATGGAGGGCGGGCTTGTCGGCTCCTACGAGAAATTCGCCCTCGACATCGACGTGTTGCAGATGCTGGAAAAATTCCTCGAACCGCTCGATGTGAGCAGCGAGGCACTGGGGCTCGATGCCATGCGCGAGGTCGGGCCGGGGGGGCATTTTTTTGGCGCAGCCCACACGCTGGCGCGCTACACCGATGCCTTTTATGCCCCGCTCATCTCCGACTGGCGCAATTTCCAGCAATGGCAGGCAGCAGGATCGCCCGAAGCCTGGCAGAAGGCCAACGCCCTGTGGAAGGCTGCGCTCGGCGAATATTCACAGCCCGCCATCGATCCGGCCATCGCCGAAGAGCTGGATGCCTTCGTCGAACGCCGCATCGCCGAGGGCGGCCAGCCGACCGATTTCTGAAACAAAAGAGCGCCGGACAAGGCTGTCCGGCGCCCTGAGCGCGGCCCTCTGCAGGTGGTGTCGCCGTCTCAAAAAGCCAGGCGGACCTTGTCTTGCGCGGTCGGCAGGGGCGGCAGGCCCATGGACGCGTAGTCGGAGCTGATGTGGATGGTGAGCTGGCCGGTGCCCTGCACCGAAATGGTATCGGCCATGATGGCGAACTGGTGGGTGCTGTCGCCGATGGTTCCATTGCCCTCAATCGAAATCGGCTGGGCGGGGAAATACATGATGCCGGTGATCTCCATGGTGCCGCCGCCGGTGACGGTGTTGTCCTTGGCGGGGATCGAGTCTGACAGTTGCGACATGACGATGCCGGAGAAGAGACCGCTGGTGGGGGCGGAAAGTTCGATATTGGCGCCGCCCTGGTTGTCAAAGTGGGTGGAGGAATCGCCGGCCAGCAGGATGGTGACGCCCGTGCCCTTCAGCGTGGCACCAGCACTGACATGAAATTCACCGTCGCGCACCACATAGGTGCCGGCTTTCAGGGTGAGCGTACCCTGCTTCACATCGATGCCGCCGCAATAGACGCCGCCCGGGCCGATCTCGGCGTCGGAGTTCACCTGCAGATCGCTCTGGGTGCAGGTGGTGGTGTCGCCGAGGGTGGCGAGATCCTTCGCGAACTGGTCGGCGAGCGGGTCCACCTCCTGAAGGCAGCTGTCGCTGGGCCTGGGCAACAGGGTGCCATCGGCGGCGGAGTATCCGCCGCTGACGCAGAAGCTCTTCGCCTTGGCGGTGGCCGAGCCGGTCTGGTAGAGGGCATCGCTGGCTTTCGAGTTGACCTGGACGGCGCAACCATCGGCCACGATGTCGGCGGTGCCCTTGACCATCAGCGCCTGCGACTTGGTTTTCGACATCGACATCATGCAGATGGGATCGCCCGGATCGACTACGGCCTCGGCCTCGACCCCCAGCTTCATGGTGTCGGCGAAGAACTTGGTCAGCACCTGCTTGGTCTCCACCTGCACAGTCATGTGCACCTTCTTGGTGGGAAAGTCGACGGTGGTGACGGGCGTGGCCGTCAGTGTCGCCAGGAGCTTGGGCGACAGGTTGGCATAAAAGGCATTATTGGCGACCTTCGTCTTGTTCGAGTCGGACTCGCCACTGGCCAGCGCCGTGGCAGATGCGAGCACGCCCGAATCGGCGGCGGCCTGCAGCTCGGCCTTCATGCGCACAGCATTCGACATGTCGACGGCCGCCGACACGAACATCATGAACGGCACGAAGGTCAGCGCCGTGGCGATCGAGAGATTGCCGCGCCGCGATGCGAGACAGCGGCGCAATGTGCGCTTCGTGGTGAATTCTTGCTTCGCCATTTCCATACCTTCCGTCCCAGGGCTGCGGCCGACACGCGTTGGTTGCAGTGCCACAGATAACAGACAGGCATGAAGCGGCGTTTGCGAAGCCCGTTCGCAATTACCTAAAATTGACCGCACTTTCGATCCGCCGGCGGCTTTGCGCTAGGGGCGGTTACTTTATGTATTGCGGCTCAACGAGGGGCGGTGACGGCTTTGGGGTCCGTCACGCGCCGCTCGCTAGCCCCCGACTGGCATCCGATGTCAAGACGCCAGGCGGACTCGCTGGAGCGTATACGGCAGCTCGGGAAGACCGGCAGCCTGATAGTCGCCAGAGATGTGGATGGTCAACTGGCCTGTGCCCCAGACGTGAATGGTATCGGCCATGATGGCGAACTGGCTGGTGGTGTCGCCGATCTGGCCATTGCCCGTGATCTCAAGCGGCTGGGTCGGATAATAGACGATGCCGGAGATCTCCAGGGTGCCGCCACCGGTGATGGTGTTGTCCTGCGGGCTGGGAATGGAATCGGGCGTCTGGGCGAGCACGATACCTGCCAACGGGCCGGTCGACGGCGCGGAGAGGATGAGATTGGAACCGCCCTGGTTGATGAAGTAGGTGGACGGATCGCCGGTAAGGATAATGGTCACGCCATCACCCTTCACGGTGGCACCGGCACTGACCTTGAAGGCACCGTCACGCACAACATAGGTGCCGGGCTTCAACGTGAGAGTGCCGCTCTGGACGGTGATGCCATTGCAATAGGTGCCCGGCGACAGCTCCGAGTCGTTCTTGATTACTGTCTGGGTTGAGACAGTGCAGGTCGTCAGATCCATCCCGGAAATCGCATTGTTGAAGTAGGTGGCGAGAGGATCTTCCTGCTGACGGCACTGGTTGTCCGGCGAGGGGGTGTAATTGGTGCCCGAATAGTCGCCATAGACGCAGAAGGTATCGGCTGTCGCCGTCCCTGTGCCGTCCTGGTCGAGGCCAATATTGGAGGCCGAGTTCACCTGCACCGCACAGCCGCTGGCCACGATGTCGGCCGTGCCCTGGAAGTACATGGCCTTGTCGTCCGTCTTGTTGAACGACATCATGCAGATGGGTGTGCCCTTGTCGATCACCGCCTTGGCCTTGACGCCAAGATTGAGGGAGTCGACCATGAAATGGGTGAGAACCTGGTTGGTCGTGACGTTCGCACTCATGTTCACGGTCTTATGCTCGAAGTCGATGTGGATCTCCGGCGTGACGGTCAGGGAATTGAGAAGCTTCTGCGACAGGTTGGAGTAGAACGCGCTCTTGGCGAGCTTGGTCTTGCTGGTGTTGGACTGGCCCGAGGCCATCGCGGTGGCCGCCGCCAGCGCGCCGGCGTCGACTGCGCCTTGCAGCTCGGCCTTCATGCGAATGGCGTTCGACATATCGACCGCTGCCGATGTCAGCATGGCGAAGGGGATGAAGGCCATGGCGGCGATGATGGAAATGTTGCCTTTGGCTGAACGCAAAAAGCGGGGGAGAAGACGGCGGGTGACGGGCTTGGTATTCATTTTGTCGAGGCCTTCCGAAAATGGCGGGTGACGACTTGGTTTCGGGAACCTTAATACCAGCGCCCCGTAAATCGACGGTTTAAGAAATCAGTAACAATTTGATCGAATTTGCCCCGAATGCGTTTAACCCCCGGGCAATGACAACGAGCCGTTAACGAGCCTAAGTCTCTGAAAATATTGCGTTTACCTGATATCAACCGCGTTCGCGGCGGCGCCGGCGACGCTCACGTCCGTCACCGTCGGCGCTCTGCACCGTCTTTGCAGCCGGTAATTTCAAGACTTTTTCAAGATTGGTAAACGGCGCCGTCTTGTGGGGGATCGCCATCGCCTCGACGAAATGCTGCTGGAACAGCGGCTCGACCGCGGTTTCGACCTTCTCGATGCGGCGCACCACCTGCTCGATCTCGTCGCGCCCCTTGCCGTTGAGGAGCGCGATGCGCGCGCCCGTGCCTGCCGCATTGCCCGCCGCCTGCACATGCTCCAGCGGGCAGTCGGGGATGAGACCAAGCACCATGGCGTATTTGACGTCGATATGGCTGCCGAAGGCGCCGGCGAGGCGGATGCGGTCGACATGGTCGATGCCGAGGCGGTCCATCAGCAGGCGGGTGCCGGCATAAAGGGCGGCCTTGGCGAGCTGGATGGCGCGCACGTCGTTCTGGGTCACCGAGATCAAGGGCTCGCCATCGCGCAGCACATAAGAGAAGGTGCGGCCCTCGGGGCGGACGCGCGGGCTCTTCACGCTGAGCGAGCCGTCCACCTGGCCGTCCTGGTTGATGATGCCGGAAAGATACATCTCGGCGATCACCTCGATGATGCCGGAGCCGCAGATGCCGGTGACGCCGGTCGAGGCGACCTCCTCGTCAAAGCCTTCCTCGTTCGACCACTTGTCCGAGCCGATCACCTTGAAGCGCGGCTCAAGCGTTTGCGCGTCGATGCGCACCCGCTCGATGGCGCCAGGGGCTGCGCGCTGGCCGCAGGAGATCTGCGCCCCCTCGAAGGCGGGCCCGGTGGGCGATGAGCAGGCGAGCAGGCGCTCCCTGGAGCCGAGCACGATCTCGGCATTGGTGCCGACATCGACGGCCAGCATGATGTCGTCGGAAAGGTGCGGCGATTCCGACAGCACAACCGCCGCACAATCGGCCCCCACATGGCCGGCGATGCAGGGCAGCACGTAGAACTGGGCGCCGGCGTTGAGGGTGAGGTCAAGCTCGCGGGCAGGGCGGGTGAGGGAAAGGCCGGTGGCCAATGCAAAAGGCGCCCCGCCCAGCTCGACCGGATCGATGCCGAGGAGGAGATGGTGCATTACCGGATTGCCCACCAGCACGACATCGACCACGTCGTCGAGACTTTCGCCCGCCTCGGCCGTGACTTCGGCGGCGAGCTGGTTGATGGCCTCGCGCACCGCTGCCGTCATCTCCACATCGCCGCCGGGGTTCATCATGACATAGGAGACGCGGCTCATCAGGTCCTCGCCGAAGCGGATCTGCGGGTTCATCAGGCCGGCGGAGGCCTTGATGTCGCCGTTGGTGAGGTCGCACAGATGGGCGGCGATGGTGGTGGAGCCGACATCGACAGCCAGCCCCAGGATCTTGTCATGGAAGCCCGGCCACATGGCGATGATGGCAGGCCGGTCGCCAGCCAAGCGGTGATGCACGGCGACCGTGATGCGCCATTCGCCCTGGCGCAGCAGCTTTTGCAGGCGCTGGATGATGGCGAGATCGCAAGTGACGCCTTCCACCTGCCATTGCGCTTCAAGCGCCCGGTAGACGCGCTCGAGATCCGACGAGGGATGGTGCATGTCGGGCTCATCGACCGCCAGATAATAGAGACGGATGACGGGATCGAGCTCGATGACGCGGGCATCGGCGCGCTTCCTCACCACCTGCTTGTGCACCTGGCTCTCGGCCGGTACGTCGATGACAACATCGCCCAGAATCTGCGTCTGGCACGACAGGCGGCGGCCGGGTTTCAGCTCGCGCTTGCGGGCATAGCGTGTCTCTGTGGGGGTGAAGCCATTCAGATGGTCAGCCCGCGAAACGATGCCGTGCTTGGCGAACTCGCCCTGAGACAGCGTCACCTGGCAGCGCCCGCAGATGGCGCGCCCGCCGCACACCGAATCGATGTCGACACCGAGCGAGCGGGCGGCCTGCAAGACGGGTGTGCCGACGGGAAAGCGCCCCCGCTTGCCTGAGGGCGTGAAGACGATGAGGGCGTCGGTCCTGGCCTGGTCGGGCATGGGGGCTTTCTCGCTTGGCACGAACGCCAAAGCCTTACCCCATCGCGGCACCTCGGGCCAAGCGCAAGCGACGATCGCTCAACCGTCCGCGGCGGGATGTGAAGGCGGGGATCGCGCCTTCACCCGCTGCGGTGCGTGCGCAAGTACGCCTCGGTATCGCGCAGCAGGGCCGAAACGTCCTCGTCCTCGATGCCGAGGGCGGTGAAGTGGCTGGCGATGTTTTCCAGATATTCAAGGCTGGTGCCGAAAAATCCGGTGCCGGTCGCAAGCAGATGTATCTGTTCGGCGCGCGTCAGGCCGGCAACGATGCTCTCGGCCTCATGATCGGCAACGAAGGCAAGCGCGGTTAGTGGCCGGTTCGCGACGATGGTGTCGATGAAGGCCGCCGTATAGGCGGGGCCGATCCGTTCCCGCCGCCACAGGATTTCCGTTTCAGCCTCGATGTCGTCCCGCGCGATGCGAAACACTAGCCCTTCGCAGCCCTCGCCCCGGTCAAGCGCGGCCACCACGCCGGGGGCCTCGGGCGAGCCCCTGCCGCCGCGGGCCGTCTTGAGGATAAAGCGGCGGGCATAATCCGGTGCGAGGGCCCGGCGCACCTCCTCGAAGTGAAAGCCCGGGTCCCACATCAGCGAACCATAGGCAAAGACCCAGAGGTCGCTGTCCCTGTGACCGTCAAGCACGCGGGCGCGGAAAGCCTCGCGCTCGCTGTCGGAATACCACCAGCCGGTCGGCATGCCCTGCGCCTGCATGAGGGCCAGCCTGTCCTCAATCCTGAAGGTGCGAAAGCGCGACTGCGAGGGATCGACGATGCGCCCGCGCAATTCGGGATGATGCAAGAAAGGGTCAGATTCAACAATCATGGATCGCTGCCGGGCGGACGGTGCGCATGGCTTTCACGCGCGCCTGTATGAGGCAGGCGTTTGCCACGCGCAAGCGGACCGGACGTCAGCCGCTCAAAAATCGGTAGGGGCGCCGCCTTCTTCCTTGCGATGGGCAACGAAGGCATCGAGCTCCTCGGCGATGGCGGGGTCCATCGAAGGCTTCTCATAAGCCTCGAGCGCTTCCTTCCACAGGCGGTTGGCCTTGTGCTGTGCTTCGGGTGAGCCTGCCGCCTGCCATTGCTGGAAATTGCGCCAGTCGGAGATGAGCGGGGCGTAGAAGGCATTGCTGTAGCGGGCAAGCGTGTGGGCGCAGCCGAAGAAATGGCCGCCGGGGCCCACCTCGCGCATGGCATCGAGGCCGAGTGCGTCGGCGCCGGTGTCGAGGGGCCGCAAAAACTCCATCACCATCTGGATGAGGTCGCAGTCGAGCACGAATTTCTCGTAAGAGGCGACAAGGCCGCCTTCCATCCAGCCCGCCCCGTGCATCACCATGTTGCCGCCACCCATGGTAACGCCCCACAGCGAGAGCACCGATTCATACGCCGCCTGGGCATCCACCGCATTGGCGGCACAGGTATTGGAGGTGCGGTATGGCAGGTTGTAGCGGCGGGCAAGCTGGCCGCCGACGATGACCGCCTTCATGTATTCCGGCGTGCCGAAGGCGGGCGCGCCCGACTTCATGTCGACGTTGGAGGTAAAGCCGCCGTAGACGAAGGGCGCTCCCGCCCTCACCGTCTGCGTCATGACGAGGCCGGCGAGCGCCTCGGCGTTCTGCTCAACCAGCGCGCCCGCCAGTGTCACCGGCGCCATGGCGCCTGCCAGCGTGAACGGGGTCACGCACACCATCTGGTTCGCCGAGGCCATTTCGATGATGCCCTGCAGCATCGGGTTGTCGAGCTTCAGGGGCGAATTGGTGTTGACGATGGTGAACAGCGACGGCTCGCACTCAAAGGTCCGGCGGTCGATGCCGCGGGCGATGCGGGCGATCTCCATCCCGTCGCGGATGCGTTCCCTGCCCAGTGAATAGGCATGGAAGGGCTTGTCCATGAGGGTGGCGGCATCCTTCAAAGCATCGAGATGGCGGATCGAGGGATGGATGTCGATGGGTTCCACCGGATAGCCGCCAAGGAAATGGATGCAGTTGAAGACCTGGCAGAGTTTCAGGAACCTGCGGTAGTCGGCATGGGTTCCCGGGCGACGGCCGCCGTCGAGGTCGGAGCAGTTGGGGGCGCTGGAGACGGAGCCGAAGTGCAAAACATTGCCGCCCATCTCGAGATTGTTCTCGGGGTTGCGGGCATGGAGCGTGAAGCGCGAAGGCGCGGTGGAGAGCGCCGCGGCCACCATCTGGCGTGGAATGCGCACCCGCTCCCCCGAGACCTCGGCACCGGCCGCCTGCATGCGCTCGCGCGCATCGGGCAGCAAGAAGTCCATGCCGATCTCTTCCAGCACCTTGAGCGAGGCATCATGGATGGTCTCGAGCTCGTCGGCCGAGACGATTTCCATGGGCTGAAAGAGGCGTGCGATGGGGCGCCGTGGCAATTGCTGGACGCCGGCCGCAGCGGCGCCTCGGTTGTGCTCGCGGCCGCGGCGGCGCGACGGGCGCGTTCGCGTCTCCTCAAGAGGTGAGTGCTCGTTCATGCACTTGGCGTCCTTTACTGATGTCGGTGGGCTGGCGGTAGGGCTTTAGGGCGGGATCGGCGGCGATCTCGTCGATGAGCCACTGCTCGAAGCGGCGGATCTTTGGCTTGAGGCGCTGGCCCGAGGCGCACATGAAACGCCAGTCGTGGCAGTGCGGCACCATCAGGTCGAACGGCTGCACCAGGGTGCCGGCGCGCAATTCCTCGCTGGCGAAGGGGCCGATGGTCATCGCCACCCCCCTGCCCTCGACGGCGGCCTCCTGCGCCAGCACGTAGCTGTCGAAGGCAAGGCTTTTCGACAGCTCCAGCCCCTCGACGCCTGCCGCCTTGAGCCAGATGCGCCAGTCCTCCTCGGCCGAGAACACATAGAGCAGCCGGTGGCGGGCGAGATCGGCGGGCGTGCGGATGGCGTTGGCCCCATCAATCAGTTCGGGTGCACACACGGGCGTAAGGTAGGAACGGAAGAGCGTGCGCGAATAATGGATGGACGAGGGCTTGCGGGCGAGGATGAAGGCAGCGTCCACATGCTCCTCATCGAACTCCCAGTCGAAGAAGGAGGTCCATAGCCTCACCTTCATCTCAGGGTGACGGCGCTCGAAATCATGCAGGCGGGGAATGAGCCATTTGAGCGCCACGGTGACATAGACCTGCACGGTGAGCTCGTTGTCCTGGCCGGCCGGGCGCAACAGCTCGGTCTCGGCCTCGATGCGGTCAAAAGCCTCGCGCACCGCCGGGAAATAGGACTGGCCGGATGCGGTCAGCTCGGCGCGGCGCGCATCGCGGCGGAAGAGCGTGAGGCCCAGTTCTTCCTCCAGCGCGCGGATCTGGTGGCTGACAGCGGAACGGGTGATGCCCAGCTCATCGGCGGCACGGCGGAAACTGCCGAGCCGGGCGGCAGCCTCGAACGCGGTCAGCGCACGCAGCGATGGCAGGTTGCGTCTGGCCAATCTGGCTCACCTTTATGGGCGGATCGGGCTCGGCACTTTCGATAAAACTTCAATCTCCAGCGCTCTATTCCGGATCGCTGCCTGATACAATAGGTGAAAATATCTCACCAGCTGGTTTACATGCAGGGTCTTTTCAACGGCGCCAAACGGTGCGATGCGATTCCCGTGAGGACGGCTTGATCCGCGAAAGGCCTGGAGGCATCGATGAGCGCGGTTGAGGAGCTGAGCCGCCGGCGTGGCGGCAGACAGGCCAGGCGGGCCTTGCGGGCAGCCCCCGTTCCGGTCGAGAAGGCCGCCGTCCAGCCGGGCATGAGGGGCGGCCAGTACAAGCCGCTTTCCGAGCGCGACATGCAGGCCATCCACCGCTCGGCACTGGAATTGCTCGAAACGGTCGGCATGGCAAAGCCGATCCCAAGCTGCCTCGAAGCGATGACGGCAAAGGGCTGCTTCATGCGCGGCGAGCGGTTGTGCATACCGCCGGCGCTGGTGGAGGACGTCCTTTCATCTTGTGCGCGCGCGTTCGTGCTCTGCGCCCGCGACCCGCGCCACGACATGCAGCCGTGGGGCGACAAGGTCTATTTCGGCACCGCCGGGGCGGCGGTGCACATCGTGGAGCCGGAGAGCCGCACCTACCGCGACTCGCTGCTGGTCGATCTCTATGATGCCGCGCGCATTGCGGATAATTGCGAGCACATCCATTTCTTCCAGCGCACCGTCGTTCCCCGCGACATAGTCTTGCCGCGCGACATGGACATCAACACGCTCTATGCATGCCTTGCCGGCACCTCCAAGCACATCGGCACCTCGATGGTGGCGCCCGAGCACGTGGAGGAAGCCCTCAAGATGCTGCATGTGGTGGCAGGCAACGAGGCGGCCTGGCGCGCCCGGCCGTTCGTGTCGCAGTCCAACTGCTTCGTGGTGCCGCCGCTCAACTGGGCCGAGGATGCCTGCCGCTGCCTCGAAGTGGCAGCGCGCGGCGGCATGCCGGTGCTGCTGTTGTCGGCGGCACAGGCGGGCGCCACCTCGCCCGCCGCCCTTGCCGGCACGGTGGTGCAGGCGGTGGCGGAATGCCTGGCCGGGCTCGTCTACATCAACTGCGTGGTGCCCGGGGCGATCGCCATCTGGGGACCGTGGCCCTTCGTCTCCGACCTCAGGACCGGGGCCATGTCGGGCGGGTCAGGCGAGCAGGCGCTCATCACTGGGGCCTGCGCCCAGATGGGCCATTTCTACCGCCTCACCGTCGGCTCGGCCGCCGGCATGTGCGATGCAAAGCTCCCCGACATGCAGGCAGGCGGCGAAAAGGGGGTGACCGCCGCGCTCGCCGCCATGACGGGCGTGAATCTCCTCTATGAATCGGCCGGCATGCATGCCTCGCTGCTCGGCTTCTGCCTCGAAAGCCTGCTCATCGACAACGACATGCTGGGCTCCATCAACCGCAATGTGCGCGGCATCGAGGTCTCAGACGACACCCTCTCGGTGGAGGTGATCCGCTCGGTGTGCCTCGACGGGCCGGGGCACTTTCTCGGCTCCGAACAGACGCTGTCGCTGATGCAGAGCGAATATGTCTATCCCCATCTCGGCAACCGCATGAGTCCCAAGGAGTGGACGGAAGCCGGCAAGCCCGACCTGATCGAGAAGGCAGCGGCAAGAAAGTGCGAGATTCTCTCCACCTATTATCCCGACTACCTGCCGCGTGACATCGACCGGACGCTGCGTGCATCGCACGACATCAAGCTGTCGCGCCGGGTGATGGAGCCGGGCGATCCGCGCTGGGGCGGCTAAGCTCCGATGGAGCACCCGGTCCTCACGACAATCGCGCGTGAAGGCTTTGTGGCGCTGGGGTGGTTCGCGCCAGCGGCTGATGACGGCGTCCCGGCGGTTGCACACGATGAGACCACCCGGCAGATGATCCTCGTCGGCAATGCAGGCCCAGCGATGTTCGCCCGCTTCCGGCGTGAGCGTGACCCGGGCAGCGATAGCCTCGATCAGTGGACCAGAACGGTCATCGATCCGCTGGCCGGGCGCCTGGGGGCACGCGCGCTCTATCCCTTCGACAAGCCGCCGCCCCCCTTTCTCACCTGGGCGCGGCGGGCGGGCGCCGGCTTCACCTCGCCCCTCGGCATGAACATCCATCCCGTCTACGGGCTGTGGCATGCCTTTCGCGCAGCGTTGCTGTTGCCGGTCGAGTTCGATCTGCCATCGCCATCTGTCTCGGCCAGCGCATGCGGGAGGTGCGCGGAAAAGCCCTGTCTCACGGTCTGTCCGGTATCGGCCTTCGACGGCTCGGACTATGACGTTGCGGGGTGTGCCCGCCATCTCGGCCGGACACCCGAAGGTGCCTGCATGACACGCGGGTGCCTGCCGCGCCATGCCTGCCCGGTGGGGGCGGCATGGCGCTATGAGCCCGCGCAGGCTGGTTTTCACATGGCGGCCTTCCTCAAAACCCGGCGTTATGCCTGATTCACATGGTGAAATTTTAATTTATGCCAGTGGCGCAAGCATCGACTCTTCGCTGACATGCGCATAACATCCGCGCGGGTGGGTGTATGATCGGCTTTGCTGGCACGTGTGCCGGCAGACGGCGTTGGGTTGTCATTCATCACCTTGACCTTGACCGCGCAGGACAACCTGCGCGGCTGTTTGTGGTTTGTTATTGCCTCAGGTTGCATAAGGCTTGCCGTGTGGCACCTGAGGTTGGGCAACGATCATTGGGCCAAGGCCGGAAGGATCACATGTACGCCAACGTCGAGATGAAGCTTGCTGCCGGCGATGCCGTCATCCTCGACGGAGGCACGGGCACCGATATCGAGGCGCGCGGAGTGCCCATGGACAGCCAGACCTGGTGCGCCGAGGCCAACCGCACGCACCCGGACGTGGTGCGCGCCGTGCACGAAGCCTATCTCGAAGCCGGCGCCGAAGTCATCACCGCCAACACCTATGCCACCAGCCCCATCCTGTTCAAGGCCCTGGGGCGCGAGGACGAGATCGCCGAGATCGATCGCATCGCTGTCAGGCTGGCGCGCGAGGCGGTGACCAATGCCAGCGCCGACAAGGCCGCGGTCGCCGGCTCGTTCTCGGTAATGCGCCCGGTCACCAAGGGCGCCGATACATCGCCCATGTTCGACATCGCCAGCAAGGAACTGATGGCGCTGTTCGAACGCAAAGCCAAGGGGCTGGCCGATCTGGGATGCGATCTCATTCTGATGGAGATGATGCGCGACTGCGACCAGTCGCTATGGGCGACCGAGGCAGCGGTGGCGACGGGCCTGCCGGTATGGGTTGGCATCTCGGTCGAGCGCGGCGCAGACGGCAAGCTGGTGGGCTTCAATCGACAGGACTGGGATTTGAAAGACATCGTCACCTCGCTGATGTCGACCGGCGCCAAGGCGTGCCTGGTCATGCACAACGCCATCGAGCTGACCGAGGATGCGCTGCTCACCATGAAGGCCAACTGGGCGGGGCCCATCGGCGCTTATCCGGAGTCCGGCCATTTCGAGATGCCGCACTGGGTTTTTGGCGACATCAGCCCGGAGGATTACGTCGAGCAGGCGCGGCGCTGGCGGCGCATCGGCGCTACCATCCTCGGCGGCTGCTGTGGCATCGGGCCTGAGCACATCGCGGCGCTGGCCAAGGCGTTCAAGTCGGAGAGATGAGCGAATCCCCGCATCGCGGCTCGTGCCTGTGCGGCGGCGTCGTCTACGAGGTCGAGGGGCCCTTGCGCGACGTGATCGACTGCCATTGCAGCCAGTGCCGCAAGCAGACCGGCCACTTCATGGCCGCCACCGCCGCGAAGCACACTGACTTCCGCATGGTGAAGGGCGACACGCTCCAATGGTACAGGTCGAGTCCGACGGCGGAGCGCGCCTTTTGCTCGGTGTGCGGCTCGACGCTGTTCTGGCAGGGCAAGGGGCGCGACTACATCGCCATCGCCGCCGGCACGCTCGATGGGCCGACAGGTCTCAGGACCGAAGGCCACATCTTCTGCGCCGACAAGGGCGACTATTACGAGATCCAGTGCGGCGACTACCAGCGCCCGCAATCGCTCGCCGGCGACGGCGATGAGGACTGATATTTTACCCGTTCAGTTCGCCCCTTCCAGCAGCCTCGTGTACTGCGCCACAAAGTCGAAGCCGCCCAAGCGCTCCTTGTAGCCCTCGATGAGGCGGGCGGTCACCGGGCCCGGCACCCTGCCGCCACCGACCGGGCGGGCGTTGAAGGAACGCACCGGCACCAGGCACCAGCTGGTCGAGGTGATGAAGGCTTCTTCGGCTGCATAGGCGTCATAGAGGTCGATGTCGGCCTCGCGCAGCGGCACGTCCTTGTCACGGGCGATGCCGATCACGGTCTCGCGCGACAGTCCGGGCAGCACATAGCGCTCGAACGGGGTGAGCACCTCGCCGTTCCGCACGATGAAGATGTTGGAGCCGAGCCCTTCGGCGAGACAGCCTCGGGTATCCAGCAGCACCGAGGTCGCGCCGGGCTTGAGAAGCTGCACCTCCTTGTCGCCGGCCATCAGGTTGGCATAGCTCATGGATTTCACCCGCGGGCTGATGGCCTCGGGCGGGGTGCGGCGGATGCCGGCCGGCGTCACCACGTCGAGGCCGTCGCGCATGCCCCTGGCCCGGCTTCTCAGCGGCAAGGGCGAGCACTCGATGATGACGGTGGGCTCACCGTCGACGCCCAGCCGGTCGAGGGCGCGCTGGCCGCGCGAGATCCACTGCGTCACCCAGTAATCGTCATCGGGCCCCAGCAGCGGCAGGTTGGCTTCGAGCACGTCCAGCGTCGCCTTGAGCATGGCATCGGGCGCAATCCCGGGGTCGATGCCGGCATAGCCAAGCGAGCGGTAAAGGCGGGCGATGTGCTCTTCGAACATGAAGGGCTTGTGGCCGACGGTGCGGGCGGTGTCGAATACCCCGTCGCCCAACTGGAAGCCGATGTCGCGGAACGACACCCTGACCTCGTCCTCCGGCATCAGCCGGCCCTTGCACCAGGCAACCCTCATCTGGGACATAGCCACCTCCCGTCATCTCAGGCGCCAATAGCACAGGCCCCGGCGGGCGGGTAGGCCGCCAGTGCATAGCGGGTATTACCCCCGGGCGCGGCGGCGCTCGCGGCCTTCGCGGCGGGTGCGGCCCTCGGCGGCCTTGTCGTGGCCGTGGGCGAGCTCGGAGACCTTGCCGAGGCGGGTCTCGATGTCGGCGATGGCGGGGCGATGGCCCTTCTCGTGCGCGGCAAGCGCCTCGCGCATGGCCCGCAGGTGCGCCGGCGTGGTGCCGCAGCAGCCGCCGATGATGCGGGCGCCGGCATCAAGCGCCAGGCGGGCATAGTCGGCCATCAGCTCGGGCGTGCCGGAATAGTGGATATGGCCGTCGCGGAATTCCGGGATACCACAATTGCCCTTGGCCACCACCACCGCATCGGGCCGGGCCCCGGCGATACCGAGCACGGTCGCCACCAGCTCGGCCGCCCCTGTACCACAATTGGCGCCGATTGCCGCAACGGGTCCCGGCAGCGATTGCGAAAGAAGCCCGAAATAGCCCGGCGTGATGCCCATCATGGTGCAGCCGTTGGTATCGAAGCTCATGGTGGAAACGATCGGCAGGCCGGCGCTGCTCGCGCCCTCCACGGCGGCGCGCAACTCCTCTTCCGACGACATGGTCTCGATCCAGATGATGTCGGCCCCGCCCTCGGCCAGTGCCGCGGCCTGCTCGGCGAAAGCCTTGACCGCGTCTTCTTGGCTGAGGGTGCCGACGGGCTCGAGGATTTCCCCCGTCGGGCCGATGGAGCCGGCGACGATCACCGGATGGTCAGCCGCATCGGCTTCGAGACGCGCTAGGCGGGCCGCCTCGCGGTTGATTTCGCGCACCCGGTCCTCGGCCTTGTGCAGTTTTAGCCGGTAAGCGCTACCGCCGAAGGAATTGGTGAGGATGATGTCAGCGCCCGCCTCGATGAAACCGCGATGATTGGTGCGCACGCGGTCGGGATGCTCGAAATTCCACAATTCCGGCGCATCGCCGGACATGAGCCCGGCCGCGAAATAATTGGTGCCGGTCGCTCCGTCGGCCAGGAGCCACGGGCGTTGAGCGAGCAGGTCGGCAAGCGAAGCGCGCACCATATGAAACTCCGCAAAAGGTGGATGCCCAGAATTTATGACATAAAGAAACCTTTATATAAAGAAAAATTTATATCCGCGCTCCCTCTCTCCTCCCCCTTCCGGCGAGGGGAGAAATGGTCATGCCCGCTGGGCACCGTAGTAGAGCGTGACGACGTGCCGGGCCTCGGCGAAGAACAGCCAGCGTTCGATGAAAGCCGCAACGGCGGCCGCAATTGCCGCCAGCAGCGAGGCGGGGATGTCGAGGGCGGGGATGCGCGGGAACGTCGCCAGCGCGAGCAGGAGCGCCAGCCCCAGGCCCGCCAGCACTAGCCGCCGCAGCTTCACCGCATGGCGGCGGGCGATGCGGTAGCCCATCTCGTTCATGACGTAGTTCTGCGCGGTATGAGGGCTCTCCCACTGGCGCACCTCGCCCGCTGTGCCAAGGCCCGTCGCATCGGCCATGGTGAAGCGGCCGGCATCGGCATCCACGGAACGCCAGTAGAGGAGTTTTAGCACCAGCAGCAGGACGAGATTCGCGGCGGTAAACCCCGACAGGAACGCCGGACCGCGCCCGAAACTTTGCGCAATCGCCATCAGCAGGCAGGCGCCGGTGGCGAGCGCGAAGGCGAGGTATACGGGCGTCACCAGCCGGTGATGCCATTGGCGGATGGTGGGAAGCGACTGGTAGATCATGCCGGTGCAGAAGATGGTCACGGCGCACATGGCAAGCGTTGCCAGCCCCAGGATACGCAGGAGTTCGTGGCTGGCACCGGGAGTGAGCCAGGCCCCGGCGAAGGCAAGGCCGGGTACGAAGGTGACGATCGCCGCCACCCCTTCGCGCGACAGCCATGACGAGCGCCATTCAGACAGCGCCCGCCAGGCGCGCTCGGGATGGCCGAGATGAGCGGTGGACGACAAGAGGCCGATCAAGATGAGGCCGAAGGCGAAGGCAAGGCACGTCGCGCCAAAGGCAAAGGTCGAAGCAGGCCCGTGGGCGGCGCCCACGAGGCCGAGAAGACCCAGCAAGCCATAGCCCAGGCCGGAGGCGGTGGTGAAGACGATGACCGAATAGGCGGGATGCATAGCGAACCTTACGACAACGCCTTGTCGAGCCAGCCGAACAGGCGCTCCATCATGTCGCCCTTGCCGGCAAGCTCGGCAAGCTGCACCGGCTCGCCGGCCACGGCTGTCGCATCGCGGCGTGGGCGCGGCGGCAGGTATTTGTTGACCGGCTTCATGCCCATCCCTGGCAACAGGTCATAGCCCTCACGTTCCGCCACCAGCTTCGAGACACCGCTCTCGGGATCGCCGAGATCGCCGAAGTGGCGCGCCCCTGTCGGGCAGGCGCGCACGCACGCCGGCTGGCGGTCTTCGGGGGCGAGATTGTCGTTGTAGATGCGGTCGACGCACAGGGTGCACTTCTTCATCACGCCGTGGTCATGGTCATATTCGCGCGCGCCATAAGGGCAGGCCCACGAGCACAGCTTGCAGCCGATGCAGGTGTCGGGGTTGACCAGCACGATGCCGTCCTCGGCGCGCTTGTAGGACGCCCCCGTCGGGCACACGGTGACACAGGCCGGCGTCTCGCAATGCAGGCACGAGCGGGGGAAATGCACCGTGCGGCCGTCGCCCTTCTCGTCGATCACCTCGAACCCGTGCACGCGGTTGAGCCACACCCCCAGCGGGCTCGCCTCATACGGGTCTTCGTCGGTGAGGGGGGCGGAATAGCCTTGCGTGTTCCATTCCTTGCAGGAGACGGCGCAGGCCTGGCAGCCGACGCAGATGTCGAGGTCGATGACCAGCCCGAGCTTCTTCTGGCCGGGCCTGGAGGTATCGGGCA
>Ga0307436_1000579_pt1 | contig 17191 bp, 18 predicted proteins | sample SalMarWE160440MG_FD_202513 | JGI IMG/M metagenome (GOLD analysis project Ga0307436, IMG submission 202513) | Salt marsh sediment microbial communities from the Plum Island Ecosystem LTER, Massachusetts, United States - WE1604-40 | ecosystem: Environmental > Aquatic > Marine > Intertidal zone >...
TCCGACATCGGTCGTGCGCAGTGCCGCTTCGGTCAATCTGGCGCCGAGTTGGCGCGCCTTTGGATCGCTAACCTACGACATCGCCAATTCGGCACTGGCCGCCGACAGTTTCGGTGTGGCCTTCGACAGCGACTGCCTGACTTTCTCGCTGGCTTACAGCGAAACCCGCAAGAACTACACCGACATCGCCCCCGACCGCTGGGTGGGCCTCAGGCTTGAACTGCGGACACTGGGCGAGGCCGGCGTAAACGCCAATCTGAGCAAGCTGACCGATTGACCATGGGCCGCACGTGCTGCAACTGCTGTTCTCCCATTCTTTCGCCTCAATCCACGCAATGATGCGGCTGCGCATGCTGGGCGGTTGGCAGATTCCCTTGAAGTCACTGAGCGATCGGCGATTGGAACGAGCGGTAGCCGCCGGCGTGGTCGTGGCGGCGATGGCCGGATTGAGCGCGTGCAGCGCCGTGGGCGACTTGTTCCACCACTCGCCCGAGACCGCCGTTACGGCCATGGGCCCCGATACCTCGACCAAAGTCGAGGTGGGTCACCTGCCGGGAGACACTTCGATCCCGGTGCTGGCCAACGATCAACCGATCACTCGCTACGACATCAACCAGCGGGCTGCCCTGATGCAGATCGGAGGCATGAAAGGCGGCACGAAGGCGGCGACCGACGAGTTGATCGACGAAACGCTGAAAATGTACGAGGCGGCGAAGCGTGGGGTATCGGTACCGCAGGCTCGTGTTGATGCGGCTTACGCCTCCATCGCCAAACATCTCAAGTTGACCCCGGACGGGCTCACCAAGGCATTGGCGAGCCGCGGAATTGCGGCGGCGTCGCTGAAGAAGCGGCTGCGAGCGCAGATGACCTGGGCAGAGTTGGTGCGGGCGAAGGCCCAGGCGACGGCGCAGGTCACCAACGCCGACGTCACATCGGCAATGATGGCGAAGGGCAACTCCGATATCGCGACGTCGACGGAGTATACGCTGCAGCAGATCGTGTTCGTCGTGCCGCCCGGTTCACCGAACGCCCTCTACGTGCAGCGGCGGCACGAGGCGGAGGCTTTCCGCACCCGCTTCGCTGGATGCGACAACAGTCTCCACCAGGCAAGCGCGTTGCGGGGTGTCGTCGTCAAGGACATCGGCCGGCGCATGGCAAGCGAGCTTGTCGGTCCTCAAGGCGAGGCCATCAAGAAGACGCCCGTGGGCCGTACTGCTCCTCCATTCCAAAGCGATAGCGGAATCGAGGTGATTGCGGTTTGCTCGACCCGCGATATTCAGAGTACGGCGCTGGCGCGCGCCCAGGTCGAAAGTGAACTGATGCAGAAGCAGAGCGAAGGCCTTGGCAAGGATTACCTCAAGGAACTGCGCGACCGTGCGATCATCGAATACCGTTGAGGCGGGTTGGCCCGGGACCTAGCGCCCACGATGCCGCCGCTTGCTCTGACGATGGGAGAACCGGCCGGCATCGGCCCCGATTTGACGCTGGCGGCATGGCTGCGACGCCGCCAATTCGGCTTACCCCCGTTCTACTGCCTGGCGGATCCCGCTTTCCTTGCTGGTCGGGCCGAGGCACTCGGCATGGACTGTCCGATCGAGTCGCTGTCGCCGGTCGCTGTCGAGGCGTGTTTCGACCGCGCTCTGCCGGTGGTGCCGCTGGCGGCGACGGTGAAGAGCACGCCTGGGCAGCCCGATCCGATCAATGCCGCGGCGGTCATCGAGGCGATCGCGCGAGCCGTCGGAGACGTGTGCGAGGGCACGGCCTCAGCGGTCGTGACCAATCCGATCAGCAAGAAGACGCTGTATGAAGCGGGTTTTCACCACCCCGGTCACACCGAGTTCCTCGGCACGCTGTCGACGGCATGGACCGGAACGGCCGTCCGACCTGTGATGATGCTGGTCGGGCCCGAATTGAAGGTCGTGCCGGTCACCATCCACGTCCCGCTGAAGGACGTGCCTGCTACATTGACGCAGGAGCTGATCGTGGCGACCGCGCGCACCGTCGCCGGCGAACTGAGACGCCGCTTTGCGATCCCGCAACCGCGGCTCGCCATCAGCGGTCTCAACCCGCACGCCGGCGAGGGAGGTGCTCTCGGCGACGAAGAGGACACAATCGTGCGGCCGGCCGTGGCCACCCTCAACAGCGAGGGCATCGTTGCGCGCGGACCGATGGCCGCCGACACGATGTTCCACCCGGCAGCACGGACCGGCTACGACGCGGCACTGTGCATGTACCACGACCAGGCATTGATCGCGGCCAAAACCTTGGCCTTTGCGGAGACGGTCAACGTAACCCTCGGACTGGCCTTCGTGCGCACCTCTCCGGACCACGGCACGGCGTTCGACATCGCGGGAACCGGTCGCGGCGACCCGTCGAGTCTAGCGGCGGCGGTGCGCCTGGCCGCCGCCATACGGCGCAATGAAATGGCGCAATGAACCGGATCGACGACCTGCCACCGCTCAGGGACGTCATCCAACGCCACAACATAAGCAGCAGGAAATCGCTTGGCCAAAACTTCCTGCTCGACCTTAATCTCACAGCCCGCATCGCGCGGGCCGCCGGCGATCTCGCGGGTGTCACCGTTGTCGAGGTCGGCCCGGGACCGGGCGGACTGACCCGGGCGCTGATTGCGGCCGGGGCGCTGCGGGTGGTCGCGATCGAGCGTGACGAACGCTGCGTGGCGGCGCTCAGCGAGATCGCGGAACGCTATCCCGGTCGACTGACGATCGTCGAGGCGGATGCGCTCGCGGTTGACATGGCGGCGTTGGCGCGTGGCCGCACGCGCATCGTGGCCAACCTCCCTTACAACGTCGCGACCCCCCTCCTCATCGGCTGGCTCAAAGCCGAACCGTGGCCGCCATGGTACGATTCGATGACTTTGATGTTCCAGCGCGAGGTGGCGGAACGCATCGTTGCAGCCGCCGGCACTGAAGGCTACGGCAGGCTCAGCGTCATGACCGGGTGGCGGGCTTGTGCGAAGATCCTGTTCGACGTGTCACCGCGGGCGTTCACACCGTCGCCCAAGGTCACGTCATCGGTCGTCCAGGTCGTGCCGCGGCCTGTTCCCCTGACCTGCGATGTGGCGTCCCTGGAGCAGGTGACCGCCGCCGCGTTCGGCCAGCGGCGCAAGATGCTGCGGCAAAGCCTCAAAGGGCTCGCAGTGGATGCCGGCGTGCTGCTCGCCGAGGCCGGCATCGCCGAGACGCGGCGCGCAGAGGAAATCGACGTCGCCGGTTTTGTCGCGCTGGCGCGGGTGCTGAATTCGCGGCGGGCGCAGCCTCGCTGAGTTGGCTCGACCAGCTATACCGACAACAGGCCGGACACCAGCTCCGCCAGTTGCGGCCGACGAATGCGCTTGTGCCGCTCGGCGACCAGAATTGCACGCACGATCGCCAGTGATCGCTGCAAATCGTCGTTGACAAGCACGTATTCGTATTCATTCCAGTGCTCGATCTCGGCGCGGGCGTTGGCGAGACGGCGGCCGATGGCGGCCTGGTTGTCCTCGGCGCGCCGCTCGAGGCGGGCGTGGAGTTCAGCCATCGACGGGGGCAGGAGAAAAACCCGAACAATATCGTTCGCCATCGCCTCGGCGATCTGGCGCGTTCCCTGCCAATCGATGTCGAAAAGCACGTCGTTGCCCATTTTCAGCGCCTGCTCGACCGGAACTCGCGGCGTCCCGTAGAGACTGCCGTGCACTTCGGCCCACTCGAGCAACTCGCCCCGCTCCCGCATCTGGGTGAAACGCTCAACCTCGACAAAATGATAGTGGACGCCGTCGACCTCGCTTGGACGACGGGTACGCGTGGTAACTGAAATCGAGAGGGCGAGATCGCTTTCGGTTTCCAGCAGCATCCGCGCCAGCGTCGACTTGCCGGCCCCGGATGGCGATGAGAGCACGAGCATCAGCCCGCGCCGGGAGGCAGTGGGACGAGCCATCGCTACTCCAGATTTTGTATCTGTTCGCGCATCTGCTCCACCAATGCCTTCAGTTCGAGGCCGATCGCCGTCAATGCGCGATCGTTCGATTTGGCACACAGCGTGTTCACTTCGCGATTGAATTCTTGAGCAAGGAAATCGAGCCGACGGCCCACCGGACCGCCCTCGGCCAGGAGGCCGCGAGCAGCTGCAATATGGGCGTCCAGGCGGTCGGTTTCCTCGCCGATGTCCGCCTTGTTGGCCAGCAACACGGCCTCCTGGAACAGGCGGTCCGAATCAAGCGCCGGGGCCGCGTCAAGCAGCGCGGCGATCTGTTCGGCGAGGCGTTTGCGGATCGCATCGGGCGTACGGGAAGGGAGATTCTTGGCAGAGCGCACAAAACGTTCGATCTCATCGAGGCGGCCATGCAGCACCGCGGCGATGGCGGCACCCTCGTTGCGACGGGCGTCGATGAGATCAGCCAATGCCCTGTCAAGGTCGGCCAGCAGCATACCGGCGAGACGCTCGCGCGTCGCCTCGTCCGGCTCGACTTCGGCGGTCTCCACGACACCGCGCACCGAAAGGATGCCATCGAGGGTCGGAGGTTGAACCTCGAGACGCGCGCCGATCGCTGCCATCGCGGCGATGATCTCGGCTAACACTTCCTCGTTGATGCGGATGCGCGTGGTGCCGGGCTGCTGATGGGCAGAAAGCGTGGCTTGGACATTGCCGCGCACCAGGCTGGCGGCGACGCGCTCACGCGCGGTGAATTCGACATATTCAAAGCCTGGTGGCAACCGCAGGCGAAGGTCAAGGCCCTTGCCGTTGACCGATCGAATCTCCCAGGTCCACCGATAGGTCTCGCCGGCACCGTCGCAACGGGCAAAGCCGGTCATGCTGCAAAGGGGCATAGCGAGACCGCAAACCCATGAGAATCGGTGGACGCCACGACGGGCCGATATCATAAGACCCGCAGGTCGCCCGCGATTCAAGTCGTTCAGCGGATCGTCAGGGGCGAAGATGCGGCTGGAGTTGCATGGGCCCGTTGTCGTTTGCCGACGGGGCGGTTGGCGACAACGCCAGGGGCGCCTCGGAATCGGACTTGGCCGGAGTCGCAGCAGTCGCTGGCGCGCTATCGCCCGGCGCCGCCTCTGCGTTGGCGGCATCGGTTGGAGTGCCGGCATCGCCGGGGCCCATCGTCACCGGAGCGGTCGTCTCGCCGGAAGCCTTGTTGATCTCGCGCCAGCGAGCAACGTTGCGCAGGTGCGCCTCGTAGGTCTCGGCGAAGGTGTGGCCGCCGTTGCCGTCGGCGACGAAGAAAAGATCGCGCGTGCGCGAGGGATTGGCGACAGCCTCGAGCGAGGCCCGGCCGGGATTGGCAATCGGTCCGGGGGGCAGTCCATCCACGACATAGGTGTTGTAGGGTGACTTGGTTGCGAGATCGGCGCGGGTCAGCGTGTAGTCGCGCGGCTTGCCGGCTTCGTTGAACAGGGCATAGATGACGGTCGGGTCCGACTGCAGGCGCATGTTGAGTTTGAGGCGGTTGATGAAGACGGCGGCGACCCGGCTGCGCTCGTCGGCGAGCGCGGTTTCTTTCTCGACCATGGAAGCCAGGATCACCAACTGCTCGGGCGTTGTGATCGGCAGGTCGGGCGCACGGTGGCTCCACACTCTGGCCACCACCGAATCGCGCTCGCGCTGCATGCGGTCAAGGAGGCCTTGGCGCGTGTCACCGCGCGTAAACTTGTAGGTATCCGGCAGCAGCGAGCCCTCGGGCGGGATTTTGGTGACGTCGCCCGCCAGCACGTCGTCGGCGAGGAGCAGATCGACGATCTGTTTGCTGGTCAGACCCTCCGGTATGGTGACCGAATAGAGAATGCCCTTGCCTGAGACCATCGTGTCCATGATGTCGCGCATGCTGGCGTGCGCCGGGATCAGGTACTCGCCTGCCCTGAGGTTCCTCTGCTGCTTGTCGAGCATGACGCCGGCGACGAACAGCCACTTGTTGGCGATGAAGCCTTCCTGCTGCAGCTTGTCCGCGATTGCGCTCAAGCCGGTCTGACGGTGGACGGCAAAGGCGCGTGCCTGCTCGAGACCGCCGGGTCTGTTGAACTGCACCTTGGCCAGAACGACCGCGCCACCGGCGAGGACCACGCCAATCACCAGCACCGTCACAACGAAATTCAAGAAAACCACCAGAGGATGGCGAACTGCGCGCGACCGTGGCGGCGGCGGCGGTACCCGCTCTGGTTGCAGGGCCTCGGAGGGACTCTTCGGCGAGGCACGACCAAGAGAGGAGGAAAGCCGCGCGGAAAGCGATTCCGCATCGTCGCGATGGCGTTCCCGGTCGTCCGTCATGTCATGCACTCTGACGTCAGCTCCCCGTTTGTTGGCCGGCGACGGGCGACTGTATCACCGATTATGGCCAAAGCGGGATAGGTGACCTGCGGCTCATCCATGACGGCGGAAGATCAAACAGGCGTTGGTTCCACCGAATCCGAACGAGTTGGACAACACCACGTCCACGGACCGTTCGCGCGCCCGGTGCGGGACCAAATCGATTGCCGTAACCACCGATGGGTTGTCGAGGTTGAGGGTCGGCGGCACGACGTTGTCGCGAATGGCGAGCAAGGCAAAGATCGCTTCGACCGCGCCGGCGGCGCCGAGGAGATGGCCGATCGCGGATTTCGTCGAGGACATGCTCACTCGCCCGGCGGCGTTGCCGACCAAGCGCTCGATCGCCTTCAGCTCGATTTCGTCACCGAGTTGCGTCGAGGTGCCGTGGGCGTTGATGTAGTCGATCTGGTCGGGCATGAGCCCTGCTCGATTGAGCGCCATGCGGACGCAACGCTCGGCACCGTCCCCATCCTCGGCTGGCGCGGTGATGTGGTGAGCGTCACCGGAAAGGCCATAGCCGACGATCTCGCCATAAATTCTGGCGCCGCGCGCCAGAGCGTGCCCACGCTCCTCGAGCACGACGACGCCGGCACCCTCGCCGATGACGAATCCGTCGCGATCGCGGTCGTAGGGACGCGACGCTTGGCCCGGCCGGTCGTTGAAATGGGTCGACAGGGCCTTGGAGGCGGCGAAGCCGGCGATCGCCAACCGATCGACGGGCGACTCGGTTCCGCCGGCGACCATCACATCGGCGTCGCCGAGCGCGATCAGGCGGCCGGCGTCGCCGATGGCGTGGGCACCCGTTGAACAGGCGGTGACCACCGCGTGGTTGGGGCCTTTCAAATGGTGGCGGATCGACACCTGCCCGGCAGCCAGATTGATGAGGCGGCCGGGGATGAAGAAGGGGCTTATGCGACGCGGTCCGCGGTCGCGCAGGGTGAGCGCTGCCTCCTCGATACCGGAGAGCCCGCCGATGCCGGAGCCGATCAGAACGCCGGTGGCGACCTGATCGTCATAGGTATCCGGGTGCCAGCCGGCGTCGTCGAGGGCCTGGGCCGCCGCGGCGACGGCGTAGACAATGAACAAATCGACGCGCCGGCTTTCCCTGGGCTCCATCCACTCGTCCGGATCGAACTTGCCCTGCGCCGCCGCACCCGAGGGAATACGGCCGGCTATTTGAGAGCTGAGATCATCAACCGGGAATTCAGTGATCCGGCGGATGCCGGACTGGCCGGCAAGCAGGTTCGACCAGGAAATCTCGACACCGCAACCAAGCGGCGACACCATCCCCAGTCCGGTGACAACGACCCGTCTCATGGCAGCGCGCGCCCCGCTTGGCGCAATCAGGGCCGAGGCGGAATGCCCGGATCAGGCAGTGGTCTTTTGCAGGAACCCGATGGCGTCGCCGACGGTCAAGATGGTTTCGGCGGCATCGTCGGGAATCTCGACGCCGAACTCTTCCTCGAAGGCCATGACGAGCTCGACAGTATCGAGACTGTCGGCGCCAAGATCATCGATAAAGCTGGCGTTGTCAGTGACTTTCTCCGCATCGACGCCGAGATGCTCCACCACAATCTTCTTTACCCGCTCAGCGATGTCGCTCATTTGCAGAACCTCAGTTGCCTTCACCTGATCCACTCGAAAGAGCCTCGCCCCGCGAGTAGTCGATCTTCCGTCTCTGCACGGTACGGGTGGATGCGCCCCAACAGAATCGATGCAACGTCGTCACGGTAGCCGACGGGGAAACGGCACGTACGACATACCGCCAGCATCGGCGCAGAGGCCGGTCGTAACACACTTTTTCCGCCTTTGCCAACAGCGCAAGCTACCCCGCCACAGCGGTCGCCGGCCGCCGGGTCGGCACAAAATTGCCTCATCATATCATGGCCATGCCGCCGTTGACGTGAAGCGTCTGGCCGGTCACATAAGCAGCTTCGTCGGAAGCCAGAAAGACGGCCGCCGCAGCAATGTCGGCAGGCGTGCCCAAGCGACCGGCGGGAATGCGCTGCAAGATGCGCGCCTGCTGAGTCTCGTTGAGGGCGTCGGTCATCGGCGAGGCGATGAAACCCGGCGCGATGCAGTTGACGGTGACGTTGCGTGTGGCGATCTCGGCAGCGAGCGACTTGGTCATGCCGGTGAGCCCGGCTTTCGAGGCCGCATAGTTCGCCTGACCCGGGTTGCCGGTAGTGCCGACGACGGAAGTGATCGAAATGATGCGGCCGCGTCGCTGACGCAGCATGCCGCGCAGGACCGCGCGCGACAGCCGAAACGCCGCCGTCAGGTTGACATCGAGCACGCGTTGCCAGTCCTGGTCCGACATACGGGCGACCAAGGTGTCGCGGTTGGCGCCGGCGTTGTTGACGAGGATATCGACGCTGGCGCCAAGGGCCGCTTCGGCAGCCGGTACTAGCTTCTCGATGGCGCTGGCGTCGGCAAGATCGCACGGTACGACGTGGCAGCGGCCGGCCAACTCGCTCGCCAGTGCTGCCAGAGCGTCGTGCCGCGTGCCCGACAACACGACGGTGGCGCCCTGAGCGTGCAGCGCACGGCTGATCGCACCGCCGATGGCCCCACTTGCCCCGGTCACCAGCGCGCGTCTGTCGGTCAGTTCGAACAATGGTGTCGGTGTCCTCGGCTCAGGTAAGACGGGCAACCGCCGCATCGACATCGGCCGGCGAACCAACCGCAAGGGTCTCCGCCCCGTCGACGATTCGTCGCGCCAGACCGGATAGCACCTTGCCGGCCCCGACCTCAACGAACAGATCGACGCCGGCGCCGGCGAGCCACTCCATGCTTTCGCGCCAGCGCACCACGCCGGTCACCTGTTCGACGAGGCGGCGGCGGATTTCCTCCGGATCCGAGATCGGGCGGGCCGTGACGTTGGCGACAAGCGGTACGGCCGGTTCGGCCAGCGCAGCACCGGCGAGCGCGTCCGCCATCACGCCAGCGGCCGGCGCCATCAGCGAACAATGAAAAGGGGCGCTCACCGGGAGCAGGATCGCACGCTTGGCCCCGCGCGTGCGCGCCAACTCGACGGCACGCTCGACCGCGACCCGGTCGCCGGAGATAACCACCTGGCCACCGCCGTTGTCGTTGGCCACCTGGCAAACCCGCCCGCCGGCGGCAGCGGTGGCAACCTCGCCGGCGGCGCTGACGTCGAGACCGATGATTGCAGCCATTGCGCCACTGCCGACCGGCACGGCTGCCTGCATGGCGCGGCCGCGGGTGCGCAACAGCCGGGCCGCGTCGCCCACCGACAAGCAGCCGGCGGCGGCGAGCGCCGAATATTCGCCAAGCGAATGGCCAGCGACGTAGGCGACCTTGTCGGCGATCCGAATGCCGCTTGCTTCCAGCACGCGGACGACCGCAAGGCTGACCGCCATCAACGCCGGCTGCGCATTCTCGGTCAGCGTCAGCGTCTCGGCGGGTCCTTGCCAGATCACCTCGGACAGCTTCTCACCGAGGGCGTCGTCGACCGCTTCGAAAACCGCGCGAGCTTCGAAGAACGAGTCGGCGAGCTCCTTGCCCATGCCGACCGATTGGCTGCCCTGCCCCGGAAACGTGAATGCGACAGCCATCTCCCGCGCGCCATCCGATCCTTGCGTAGGTGCCCTTGATCATGGCGGACGGATCGGCTGTCAAGATCGTCCTGTCGGCCTTGCATTCCCCCGGACAATCACTATAACCGCCCGGTCCCAACGGACCCCGGCCGGGGGCTGAACGGAAGGCGGCGGTGCCGCCGGGTCGCAAGTCGATCCTTCTTCCCGTGTCCCCGCTCTCGAAGTGTCACCGACGGCCTTTCCACCCAGGCTTCGGCGAGGCTCAGCGCCGGCGAACACAAGGAAAGGCACCTATGCCTTTGTACGAGCACGTCTTTCTGACGCGGCAGGATGTATCCGGCCAGCAGGTCGATGCCCTCACCGACCAATTCAAGTCGGTCATCGAAGAAGGCGGCGGCAAAGTCGGCAAGGTCGAGAGCTGGGGCCTGAAGTCGCTGGCCTATCGGATCAAGAAGAACCGCAAGGCGTACTTCACGCTGATGAATATCGACGCGCCGCCCGCGACGATCACCGAAGTCGAGCGCCAGCAGCGCCTCAACGAGGATGTCTTGCGCTCGCTGACGCTGAGGGTCGACGCGCTGGAGGAAGGGCCCTCGGCCATGATGCAGAAGCGTGATCGCGACGAGCGTCGCGATCGCGACGATCGCCGTGGTGGCCGCTTCGGCGACCGCGACCGCGGCCCGCGCGGTGACCGCGATCGGCCACGACGGGAGGGCGAAGGCGACAGTCGTGCCGAAGCGAACGCTGCCGCGCGAAGCGAGGGAACGGATTGATGGTCGACATCAACCAGCTGCCGTCGCGGCGGCCTTTTTTTCGTCGTCGCAAGACCTGCCCTTTCTCGGGCGCCAATGCGCCCAAGATCGACTACAAGGACGTTCGCCTGCTACAGCGCTACATCTCCGAGCGCGGCAAGATCGTGCCGTCGCGGATTACTGCGGTCTCGGCCAACAAGCAGCGCGAGCTTGCCCGGGCAATCAAACGGGCCCGGTTCCTCGGGCTGCTGCCGTACGTGATCAAGTGAACTGACTGCATGCGGTGAGCGCGGCTTGCACGTGCCGCACGCATGGTGATTGCGAAGAGAGCTGGGGCGTGACGTGGACACCACATCCACGATCCGCTCCTAACCGCTAGAAAGGCGGGACAGCGATGGCACGGGCCGTTTTGGTCGGCATCAGTGCGGGTCTGGCGGCGGCACTTCTCTTCCTGGCGCCGGTCAGTGGAACCTTGCTCGCCTTTCCGCTTTTCGCCCTGACCGGGTTGCCGGTCGCGCTGGCCGGGCTCGGCTGGAGCGTGTTCGCCGGCGTCGTGGCCGGGGCGGCCGGAGCCGGGCTGGTGGCTGCGCTCGCCGGCTGGACGAGCGCCGCGATTTTCACGCTCGTTTTTGCGGTGCCGCTGACATGGCTGACGCGGCTTGCGGTATTGTCGCGCCCGGTCGATGCAGCGGTAGCGGAGGGCGAACGGGAATGGTACCCACCCGGTCGCATGCTGTTTCATGCGGCGGTCGTGGTCGCCATCGGCCTCGTGGCGGTCGGCATCGTCATCGGATTTGATCCACAAACGCTGGTTCGGGAAATCACCCTGCGGTTCAGCCAGTGGCTGGCCAGCGCCGACAACACCGGCGGGGCGCCGACACCGGCGCAGATCGAGCCTTTCGTTCGAGTGAACGTGGCGTTGTTGCCATTCACGGTGGCGATCGTCACGCTGGTGATCGTGGTGGCTGATCTGTGGCTGGCAGCGCTGGTGGCGTGGGCGTCGGGGCGGCTGGCGCGCCCGCGCGACGACATATGGGCGGTAGCGTTGCCGGGCCGGATATTGGCCGGGCTCGCCGCGGCGGCGCTGCTGGCATTCGTTCCGGGGAACGTCGGCCACGTGGCTGCGGTGTTCGCTGGAGCGCTCGGGACCGCGGTGGCGCTGGTCGGGCTGGCGGTGGTGCACTCGCTGACGGCCGGTATGACGGGCCGGGCAGCGCTGCTGTCGGTCACCTATGCGCTGGTTTCGGTTTCCGGCCTGCCGCTGGTGCTGTTCGCCGTCATCGGCATCGGTGAGACGGTCTTTCACTTGCGCGAACGTCATGCCGGTGGCGGCAACCGATCTTGAACGTGCTATCGAATGGAGTAACGGCAATGGAAGTCATCCTGCTTGAGCGCATCCCGCGACTCGGACAGATGGGCGATGTCGTCCGCGTCCGAGATGGCTACGCGCGTAACTACCTGCTGCCGCAAGGCAAGGCGCTGCGCGCCAATGATGCCAACCGCAAGCGTTTCGAGTCCGAGCGCACGCATCTCGAGGCGCGCAATCTGGATCGTCGCCGCGAGGCTGAGGCCGTCGCCGCCAGAATCGCGGGCCAGTCGTTCGTGGTCGTCCGCCAGGCCGGCGAGACCGGCCAGCTCTATGGCTCGGTCACGGCCCGCGACCTGGTGGAGATAATGGAGTCCGGCGGCTTTTCGGTAGCGCGCAATCAGGTCGACCTCAATCAGCCGATCAAGATGGTCGGCATCCACAAGGTCAGGATCGTCCTTCACCCCGAGGTCGACGCCACGATCGGTGTAAACGTGGCGCGGAGCGAGGACGAGGCGGCGCGGCAGGCGCGCGGCGAGGACGTAACCCTTGCCGAGGGTGCGCCCGAGGCGCCGCCCTTACCATCGAGCGGCGAGGCGCCGGCCGACGACGCGGTTGAGACGGCCCCCGCACCGGACGAGCCCGGCGCCGGTTGAGACGCGATCGCCGTCGGGGCTAACATCGGTTCCCGTGAGGGTTCTCGGAGGGGTGCCGCCCGGTTTGCCATGAATGGCTTGTTGCACAGGTTCCTTGGCCGCGCCGTCAAGGTCGGGTCGTTGGAGGTAGTCGACCCGGACGGTGGATCGCGGTCCTACGGTGATGGATCGGGCCCGCACGTGCGCATCCGATTCACTTCCGACCGCGCCGTCAGCAACATCGTGCGCCACCCCGACCTCAAGCTCGGCGAGGAGTTTGTCGACGGCGGCTACGTGATCGAGCAGGGCTCGATCTACGAGTTTCTCAACCTGGTGCTGGCGAACGCCCAGGGGGTGCTGCCGCCGTGGCCGGCGATCGTCACTGCGGCGCTGCGGGTTGCGACGCGGCGCCTGCGCCAGTTCAATCCGCCCGGTCGCGCCCGCCGCAACATCCACGCCCACTACGATCTGGACGGACGCCTCTATTCGCTCTTCCTCGACAGCGATCTTCAGTATTCATGCGCCTATTTCGAGAGTGACGTCAGCTCGCTCGACGACGCCCAGCAGGCCAAGAAACGTCACCTGGCGAGCAAGCTGGCGCTCAAGCCCGGCCAGCGGGTGCTCGACATCGGCTCCGGTTGGGGCGGGCTCGGTCTCTACCTTGCCGAACACGCCGACGTCGACGTAACCGGGGTGACGCTGTCGGACGAGCAGCTCGCGGTCTCCAACCGGCGGGCGAACGAGCGCGGGCTCGCCGATCGCGTCCGCTTCCTGCTGCAGGACTACCGGGCCATCAAAGGTCCCTTTGACCGCATCATTTCGGTCGGCATGTTCGAGCATGTCGGCGTCAGCCACTATGGCGCCTTCTTCCGGGCGTGTCGCGACCTGCTCACTCCCGACGGAGTGATGCTTCTCCATTCGATCGGCCGCTTCGGCCCGCCGGGCGACACCAGTGCGTGGATCCAGCGCTACATCTTTCCGGGGGGCTACATTCCGGCGTTGTCGGAGGTCATCCCCCGCATCGAACGGACGCAATTGTTCGTGACCGACATCGAGATCCTGCGGCTCCACTACGCCAAGACGCTGAGAGCCTGGCGGGAGCGCTTTCTTACCCACCGCGAGCAGGTCGCAGCCGTCTACGATGAGCAGTTCTGCCGCATCTGGGAGTTCTACCTGGCGGCCTCCGAGGCGTCGTTCCGGGTCGGCGGAATGATGAATTTTCAGATTCAGCTTGCCAAGAGCCTGGAGGCCCTGCCTCTCACCCGCGACTATATGCAGGACGCCGAAGACGCGCTCAGGCGGGCGGAGCGCGAGACGGAACGCGCGCCCCTCAAGCTTGCGGGAGAATGACCCGCGGTCTGTCGCCGAATCGCGTGGAGCCGGGGCCGCCTGCGACAGCGGCCGCCTCATCGCAAGGGCCTGGCTGGCGTGATTGTGATTTGCGTGTGACTCCGTGACTGATGGTTCGCGAATCTGCCACCCGTGTTAAACAGGAATTCGCGAACGGTTCTCCGTTCGCCCGAGTCGTTCCGGCCGTGGCCCGGAATCGATGTTTCAACCGGTAGCGCGAGCATGGTCGCCGGCACTTTCCGGAAGTGGCGGTTTCGCGGCTGGCGCCCGTCAAGCGAGGAAGGAGCCGACGATGGCATTCGCGGTACGCGCCGTCGCCGAGACCAGCGAAACCTACCGCAGCGTCCCGCAAAACGTGGAGGCGGAACAGGCGCTGCTCGGCGCCATCCTGGTCAATAACGAGGCGTTTTACCGGGTTGCCGACTTTCTCGAGCCGGGTCATTTCCACGAGCCGGTGCATCGCACCATTTACGAGGTCGCCGGCCAGCTTATCCGCCTCAACAAGGTGGCGACGCCGGTCACCATCAAGACCTTCCTGCCGGCCGACCTCACCATCGGCGACAGCAATCTCGCCCAATATCTCGCCCGGCTGGCGGCCGAGGCGACGACCGTCATCAACGCGGAGGACTACGGGCGCGCCATCTACGACCTTGCCATCCGGCGCGCGCTGATCGGCATCGGCGAGGACATGGTCAACCTCGCGTACGACGCGATGGTCGAGCAGACCCCGGCCGCGCAGATCGAGGATGCCGAGAAGCGGCTGTTCGAGCTTGCCGAGCGCGGTCACTACGGCGCCGGGTTCCATCCGTTCGAGACCGCCCTGCTCAACGCCATCGACATGGCCAGCGCGGCGTACAAGCGCGACGGCCACCTGTCCGGGATGGCGACCGGTCTGGAAGACCTCGACCGCCTGGTGGGCGGTCTGCAATCCTCCGACCTGATCATCCTCGCCGGCCGACCGGGCATGGGCAAGACGGCGCTCGCCACCAACATGTCGTACAATATCGCCAAGGCCTGGCGCGGAGAGGTCCAACCCGACGGCGCGGTCAAGACCGTGGACGGCGGGATCGTCGGCATCTTCAGCCTGGAGATGTCCGCAGAGCAACTCGCCACCCGCATCATCGCCGAACGATCGGGGGTGTCGTCGGCTCATATCCGGCGCGGTCGCATCGACGAACGCGATTTTGCCAATATCGTCGAGGCGGCGCGCGAGATGCAGAAGATACCGCTGTACATCGACCAGACCGGCGGCCTCACCGTTGCCCAACTTGCCGCTCGGGCTCGACGGCTGAAGCGCCAGCGCGGCCTCGACTTGCTGGTGATCGATTACATCCAGCTCATGCAGGCGCACAACCGGCGCTCCGACAACCGCGTTCAGGAGGTGACCGAAATCACCAACAACCTGAAGGCACTGGCCAAGGAGCTTAACGTTCCCATTCTGGCGGTGTCGCAGTTGTCGCGTCAGGTCGAGAACCGCGACGACAAGCGTCCGCAGTTGTCCGATCTGCGTGAATCCGGTTCGATCGAGCAGGATGCCGACGTGGTTCTATTCGTCTTCCGTGAGGAATACTATTTGAAGAACCGGGAACCAAAGCCGGGAACCATGGAATACGAGACCTGGCAGGACGAGATGGCCCGTGTCCACGGCGTCGCCGAGGTTATCATTGGCAAGCAGCGCCATGGGCCGACGGGCACCGTCCGGCTGCATTTCGAAGACACACTGACGCGGTTCTCCAACCTGGCGGATGAGGAATCGCTGCCTGTGCCGTTCGACGGATAACGTTATGTTCAAATGGCTGAGCGGCAAGAAGCAGGAACAGACCGCCGAAGGCGGCAAGGACCTGTTGGTCGCCAGCCGGACCGTGCAAGCGCCGGTCGAGCGTGCCTTCGCGGTGTTCGTCGATCAGTTCAACGACTGGTGGCCACGCGAGCTGACGTGGGGTGGCGACAAGCTCGCCGCCATCGGCATCGAGGCGAAGATCGGCGGACGCTGCTTCGAACGCACAACCGACGGCGCCGAGTCGCGCTGGGGCACCGTGCTCACCGTGACACGACCGAACCATATCGTGGTTGCCTGGCAGATCACGCCGGACCGCATGCCGGAGGACAACGAGGCCGCCGCGAGCCGGGTCGACGTGCGCTTCGTCCCGGCCGGCCCCGACCAGACCGAGGTTGTCCTCGTTCACCGCGACTTTCCCCGGCACGGCGAGGGCTGGGAGAAATACCGCGCCACGATGGCTGCGGCCAAGGGCTGGCCGCGCCTGATGGACCTCTACGCCAAGGCGGTCGGCGCCGGCTGAGCCGGACGACCTACATCGCCAAGGCCGGCTTGACGAAGCAATAGATGTAGCGGTTGGGGCTCGAGCAAACGTACGCGTCCCCGTCGATCGATTGCTTGTCGAGTTCCTTGTCGGGCGGAATCGGCGTCCACTGACCCTCGACGATCGCCCACCACTGTCCGCCGTGCCAATCGGCATCGGTGCGGCGGCAGTCTGCGATGTCGCAACACGAATAGCCTGTCTTCGGCTGTGTCAGGCTCTTGAACCACACGCCGCGATCTTGCGAGAAGGCCGGCGAGGCCGAGATGAGGCTGGCCGCGAGGAGGACACCGCACAGGATGCGACTTAGATGATCCATGGTTCTCACTCCGAGAACGAATCATCCTCCCGTTGTAAGTTTGCGCCGCAATAACGCGTTTGTCTTGCGGTGGAGTTCCAATACTGCTCGGAGCGTGTCGAAGAAGCCACACTTCGGCCCACTCACCATGAAAATCGGCTAGCTTTGCTCCATGTCCGCTTCGACATCAGATGGATCGTTTGCGACGGGCGGCCGGTTGACTATCGACCTCGCCGCGCTCGCCGCCAATTGGCATGGTCTCGCCGACCGGGTCGGGGACAACGTTGCGACCGCCGCGGTGGTCAAGGGCGACGGCTACGGTATCGGCCTTGAGATGGCCGCGCAGGCGCTCGCAGAGGCCGGCTGCCACACGTTCTTTGTCGCTTTGCCCGAAGAAGGGGTGCGTTTGCGAAGCACCGTCCACGATGCTGCGATCTACGTCCTCGACGGGCTTGTCCCAAACAGCGCCGACGCACTGGTGGCCCACGATCTCAGGCCGGTTCTCGGGTCGATCCCCGAAATCGAGGAATGGGCGGCGGTCAAGCGGGCGGGGGCGCGCACCGGATCGGCGCTGCATGTCGACACCGGCATGAACCGGCTCGGTCTGACGCCGGCCGATGCGCGCGCACTGTCGGAGCAACGCGACCTTGTCGATGCCGT
>Ga0307436_1000580_pt1 | contig 17140 bp, 16 predicted proteins | sample SalMarWE160440MG_FD_202513 | JGI IMG/M metagenome (GOLD analysis project Ga0307436, IMG submission 202513) | Salt marsh sediment microbial communities from the Plum Island Ecosystem LTER, Massachusetts, United States - WE1604-40 | ecosystem: Environmental > Aquatic > Marine > Intertidal zone >...
CCAGGGCGAGGCGTTCCGGATGTAGAATTCGTCATACTGGTCCTTTTCCTGCGGCGTCAGGAACTTGCCGCCGTTGACCTGGGCCCAGCCGGTAATGCCAGGGCGCACCATCAGGCGGGTAGCAGGATTATCAGGTTGATCCTCGGGCAGGAGAGGGCGCGGGCCAATCAAGGCCATGTCGCCGACCAGAACGTTCAATAATTGCGGCAGTTCGTCGAGACGTGTCTGGCGCAGCAGTCTTCCGATAAATGACAGCCTGTTGCGATCCGGTATGGGGTGGCCGCGCCAGTCGTAGGGTGCGCGCAGGGTGCGGAACTTGTGCAGCAGGAACCGGCGGCCGGCTTGCCCGATGCGTTGCTGCCAGAACAACACGGGTGGGCCGACATCCAGAAGTACCAGCGCGGCCCCAATAATCAGAAGCGGAGATAAAAGGATGGACATCGCCAGCGCGGCGAAGAAATCGAAAATCGGCCTAAATCTAAAATAGCGCGGCAATTCAAATTTTGGCGCCGAATTTGCCTTTGCTTGAGGATTTTCTCTAACAGTGGCCGGCGGCAACTCTCCGAGCCCGATCAGTTGCTGCACGACATCCAACTTGATTCCGTTTTGGTCGCATACCTCCCGGATTTCCTTTAGCTCCTCCTCAACTAAGCTATTCGTCTCGTCGCCAATGATGACCCTGTCGGTACGAATTCCGTGGACATCAAATTCGTCGATAACGGACCTAAGCTGGTGCGGCAACGCCAAGATGCGAATGCCGGCTATGGAACGACCAACTAGCTGAGGCCGGCCGTCAAGCAATGCAATAATTCGACGCTGACCTGGCGAAACGGCCTCGAGCAGTCTGATATATAGCGACGATAGATGCGTGGCACCGATCATGATGATGTTTTCGCGCGCGGCGTGGTTATGCCCGTTCGGTGATGTACCGCCCTTCTCGAACGCCTGCGCAAGAGTTCTGATGGCGACGAGGCCGGCGCCCAGTATCAGGGCTTGATATATTGGCGTCGAGCGCGGGATGCCGTCGAGTCGGGTGAAGGTGAAAATCGCGACGACAGTCAGGAGTTGGGAAAAAACCGTAGCCTTCAGTATATCCAGTGCATCATGAACGGAGAAATAACGCGATATTGGATCATGCAACCGGAATATCAGAAAGGCAATGATTGAAAAGGCTAGGGAGAGGGCACAATATAGAACGACAGTCGAGACATATTGAAATCTTAAAATATAAGCGTCGCTGCAATACAACGCCAAAAGGGGCGCAGCAAAGGCACATAAACAATCAAGGATAGAAATGCGAATCCGAATCGCGGCGCGGGATGTCGGTGGTCGAGTACGCATTAGATGACCTAATTACCCTTTTCTTCACCACAGACCGTCGCATTCGGTATCGAACGCGAACTTCAACGTTCCAAAGCCTCCGTTTTTTTTCGAACTGCCATCCCAGCGAAGCGGTGACCCAGTTGCTCTTTCTACTAATTTGACGCCACGTCACGTCAACTAGTAGCGGCCGTTAGCTATAAAAGGTAAGGTTTCCGGCATTCCTATTGCCGCGCGTCGCCGACAATGACTTTATTATTGCTTCGTTCTTGTCAGCTACGCTGCTCTACGGCTTGGCGAGTTGACCACCTCCGTACGTAGCGCTATAGTTCTCCCAAAGCCATTATTTTTCGATATGTTGAATGGAGTCAATAGAGAAAATTATAGAAAAAGGGTAGTTCTGATCGATAAACGCCAAAACGTTGACTTTGGCCACAAGCCACATTTGCTCAAAATACGCGAAGCTACTTCCGAACGCCGGATTTCTGACGGCGAAAACCTACTTTTCTGTCATCGCATATGAGCCGTCCCAATCGGAGGGCAGCGGCGTTTGCCGAAGCAAATTGATACGCGAGGCAAATAACGAATAGCAGGTATCGAGTTGGGAGACTCCAATGTCGCGACAATCACGAGTCAATTGTTCGGCCGCATCCCACTTTTGATTACGGTAAGCGGCCAGAAATGCTGTGTGCTTCTCTTTTAGGCATTCGAGCTGGGTCTTGTTGCCGTCAAGCATTTCAACAAGCGTATATATTTTTGTAGGCCGTGTACGTCCTTTTACCGCAACCATGTCTATTTCAAGTGCGTCTATGCCGGGCGCAAGAGCGCGTTCGCCAATGATGGCAGGCACACCGTACATTTTTGTCAGTCCCTCGAATCGCGAGGTAACATTTACTTCATCACCGATCGCGGAATAGTCAAAGCGATAGGTTGAGCCGAGATTGCCTACGCAGCACAAGCCGGCATTGATACCCATTCCAATGTTCACCCGTTTGTACGGGCGCTGTTCGGCCTCAGCACGTTGCCGCCATATTTCATTAAGCTCATCCATTTTTGCGATCATCCTGAGCGCGGCATTACAAGCATGGCTCGTGTGCTCGGGATCATCAAGTGGTGCATTCCAAAACGCCATGATCGCATCACCCATATACTTATCAATAGTGCCGCGTTGTTCCAGAATGATCTCTGTAAGTGGACTTAAGAGTTCATTGATGAACTGTGTGAGATCGACGGCTGAGAGATCCTGAGAAATCGAGGTAAAATTTCTTACATCACAGAACATCAATGTAAGTTGGCGCTCCTCACCGCCTAATTTAAGCCGGTCAGGATCGGCGATGATTTCTTGAATCACCGCAGGTGATAGATATTGGCTAAATGCGTGACGTATATGGCTGCGCTGGGCCTCGACGCCGTGGTAAATATAGGAGGTGATGGCGGCGGTCATGCAGCCTAGGGCGACCGCTGGATAAGTCGGATCGAACAAAAGGCTCGCATAGCGGAAAGCTGCCCAGCCGCCGATCAGAACAAGTGCCATCACAAACAAGCCGACTACGATGGAAATCTTGGCTGACACTCGCGGTAAAAGGAAGGCAAGCAATATACCGAGTACAAGAACGACAAACTGCTCAAGCCCCAAAGCGTAATCCGGGCGGGTGAGAAATCGCCCGGTCAACATTTGCTCTATCACTTGCGCATGAATGTCTATGCCCGGAACCGCAGCGTCGAGAGGGGTCGCCCGGACGTCTAACAAACCGGGGGCGCTCGTTCCGATCAGTATGATACGTCCAGCAATATCGTCATTTGACACTTCTCCGGCCAGTACTTTCCACGCTGAAATATAAGGTTTCCGGGTATAATGCCGGAATTTGAGATAAACTGCGCCAGATTTATCCGTTGGCACCGCGATCCTTCCGATACGGATATGATTGAGCCCGGTAGATTGCCCGAGCGCCGTTTCACCACTCGCATTCGATGCCTTGAGGAGGTACGAATGGGCATTTTGGGCGACGCGAAGGGCTTCGGCCGCAAGGGTTGGGACGAGAGTTTTGCCAACCCGATAAATGAGCGCTACGCGCCGTACAATTTGATCTCGATCCGGTGTCCAGTTAAATGCACCAATTCCATGTGCGGCGTTGTCAAGCAACGGAAGATTTGTAGAGGCGCCGTTAAAGTTTAGAATAAATGACCGCGGGTCCTGGCCGGCTATGGCAAACCCAGCCTTTACCGGGATTGAGGTCTTTGTTCCGCCACCCAGGAAAATCGGGAGCACGCTGGGAGTTTTTTTTAGTGCGGCCGCAAATATTTGATCATTAGTGGGCTGTCCTTTGGTGGCAGCTAACAATAAATTTGCTTGTGCCTTCGGCAGTCGCTTAGAGATCTCCTCGACGGATGTACGATCTGGTTCCGCGAATAGAATGTCGAATGCAACAACTGCCGCTCCCTTCGATGCTAGCTCGAGGAGTAACTTGGCCATGACTGTTCTGGGCCAAGGCCACTGTCCAATTTTGGCTAGCGACTCGTTGTCAATGTCAACGATACGGATAGGGAGTTTCGGATCATACTGTTCGGGGTTAAGTCGCTGATAGGTATCGAAAGCGATCAGGCGTAAGGCTCGAACAAAGAACGGGTCAATGTAACGAAGTAAAATAGCGGTCGCGATGAGTACGGACACCAGCGAAATGTAAGACCAGCCTCGCTTCATTTGGGACCATTTGATTAATTGTCAGGTAATTGTGACGCAAATTTAGATATCGTTCAACGCCCAAATACCTTCATCAATTCAGGAGCTAAAACCAAGAAATAACCGCTTTGCGTGTAGGCACCAATCCGACGCAACGACAGCTGTTAGCATATCACGTGTTAGCATATCACGCGACGTCAAAAATTCACGCGACATCGAAAATAAACTAAAACACCTCGACCAGTCTTCAAGTTTTGGCCTCGCGGCTGGCAACGTCCTTTGAGAGATATGGTTGTACAACTCAACGGCATGAAGGTAACTTCGGGCCTACCGAAACTGATGCATACGCACGAGGTGGTTCCATGCGCATAGCTACACCTATACTCACCATGGTCGCACTAGTTATAGGCGGGACTGTGTTCGCGCAACATGGCAATAAAGGTGGCGCGGTCAGGCCTGTGCGAGTCAGCAAGGTGCTGAATGCTAACCCGGAGCCAGATGGAAAAGCTTACCGAATCGATCTTCAGCTTCGGAGCGGGAAGCGGGTCTCGTATGAGGTCTCCCCTGAAGAAGCCACAAAGATCGCCGACGGACTGAGTAAGCCCGCGGTGGCAGGCGGCCAACGCCAAAAGGTTGCCACCCTCGTATATGGCATGAGCGTCGTGGTGGACAGTAAGGGCCTAGCCCTGGTCCTCAGTCCGCGTGGTCGACATGGGCCGTTGGAGCCGCTAGCGATTCCGTTAAGCGGGGCGGAACCGCTGGTGGCGGTTCTGCAAGAAAAGATTGCCGAAGGGAAGGCCATTGCTGCTAAGGAGGCTAAACCGCGGAAAAAGCCATAATAAGCCGCCGAAAAGGCCATAAATAGACCGCCAAAATTGCCATAAATAAAGCGATAATTAGCGGCGGAAAATCGCTGCGCATGCGGCCCCAGCCGGGTCTTATTGGCAAGGCCAGACGGAATTTGTCAGTCCTTACGCCAATGACAGCGTCTCCCTTGATTTGCTTGTCTACAAAATGTAATATAGTTACCAGGAAGTTAGCGGAGTGCCTAGCCATGCCAAAACATCTGTGGGCTTCCGTAGGCGCACTTGCCATGTTGTTTACAGTGCAGTCGACCGTTTCTCTTGCCCAGACTCCCAAGATCGGGGGCGCCACGGCCGTCAAAAACCAAGTTAGAGGTAATGTCGGAGGCACCACTCAGAGGATTTTGAAGGGCTCCAATGTTTACAGCGACGAAGTCGTCCACACCTCAGCTGCAAGCGTTGCAGATCTAAAATTCCTCGACGACACGACTTTAACCGTTGGACCTATATCGGAGATCCGACTGGACAAGTTTGTCTATGATCCCTCCGGCTCAGCGGGCAGTGTTGTTATCAATGTAACTCGCGGCGCTTTCCGATTTGTAACCGGCAAGCAAGACCCGAAAGCCTACCAGATCAAAACGCCGTATGGGACGCTTGGTATTCGTGGATAGCTAAGTTTCCCCGAGAGCATCTTTTTTTGGTCCGATAAGATGCATGCGATTTCGTGAAAAGGGCGTCGCCCGTGGCGTACAAACACAAGTGGACCATATTGTTTGTTTCGGCAGCGCTGCTGGCGCTGCAATCGACCGTCTCCATGGCTGCCGTGGTTGAAATGGTCGTTATACCCTGTACCCCGCAGCTTCGACCGGATGAGTGTGGTCTCAAAATAAAGGTTGTCCAGGGCACTGCGACCTTCACCACAACAACCGGACAGACTGTCACCGTATCAGCGGGCACAGTCGTAACTGTCTCGGGAACAGGGATCGTTTCGCAGTCAGCCCAATCAGGCTCGATTTTAAATTTCGCAAGCGCGGCCACCGGCAGCGAAGCCACCGGTAGCATTGGAAACGCAGGAGCTGCTGGTGGTGCTGGTGGAGTAGGAGGGCAAACGGCTGCGCTCCAGGGCGGGGGGGAATCCAATGGCGGCGGCGGCGGTAGCAGTGGTGTCGCAACTGGCAGTACGTCAGTTAGTACTGGAGGCGGAGGTTTAACTGGTGGGGGGGTCGGTGCCGGCGGCGGTCCCACTCCACTTGGCACTGGGGTTACATCGTCAACAAGCCCATAAAATGCATTCGCGCTCTTCTGAGCAGGCAGCTTTTACGAGGCTGTCAACAAACTCAAGCCTTTTCTAGGGCGTGTCCTCTGCCTTTATAGCAATGCCAGCCGTTGATCCGCTTAATTTCCAATTCAATGTGATAACCTTGTTTCCACGATCATGATTAAAACCAATTGCGTATTCCCTCATGCTCAATATTGAAGCCTCGTCCTTGCCGATAGGGCACTGAACTGCATCGTGTTGTATTCCGGATCGAAATAGCATTTTGCCAAAGAAAGCCTCGCTCGTTCTCAGTGAAGCGCTCTTTGGAAATGCTGATGATATATAGACCGTCTTTTTCTCATATGAAGGTGCAAGGCAATATTGCCAAGCGGAGCGGCGGTTTGGTTTTGGACCATTTATGCCGGTATGGATGTTTTCACTTCCCGGATGGAAAAATTGCGGTGGTTCCCAATTGATAATCGTATTTCCGGCATTGCGGTTGAAACTGATCGCATGCTGTCGCATGATCGATACCAACCCCTTGTCATAAGCAATCGGGCATTGGACGTCGTCATGTTGAACTTGGAGCAACATTTGGCCAAATGCGATCGCAATATCCGCGTTCTTTGGAAACGGCGGCGATATATAGACCTTATTGTCCGCATTTGACGGCGCAAGGCAGTATTGCCAGCCGTTGACGGCGACGCTTGATCGACCGCTTGAATTGGTAACGATGTCCGCAGTGTTTTCGTCCGCTGGCCGGGAAGATTGGAATGCATTGCTGTATAATTGGCTATTGGTGGCTGATTTTAAATCCGCCGGAGATTTCGTCGGAGTAGAATTAGCGGTGCTCTGCGTTGCCGCGTGACTAGAATCGGCCTGGTTATAAGGTTCGGCGTTGCAACCGGGGCTGATAATTGTCAGAATCGCCATCATGAAGGTAATGGCGAAGTTGTCACGACTTACCGAGTAAAGTTCGCGCAGTATCCGACGTATTTGGGCAAAATTGGTGCTCCGGCTCATCGAATGACACACGCACAAAAGTGAATTCGGACGCGACATCCTGAATGCAATGCGTCAAATAAGAGTAAAGCGTACGTTCAGTCACCGCGAATCCCGCCGTGCGCGGCAGGTCTTAGAAAAAGCCGGTTTAAGCCGCCTTTTCCTTGGGTTGGGACGTTGTCGCGTCACCGAGAGGAATAGCGCAAACCGCGTCCGAGTTCTTTAACGCGCTAATTATGGTTGTAATATTGATATTTTCTACTATTGCGGTGCATCTGTTGCGCGATTACAACTAGCCTTTCGAATCCCCTGTGGTTTTCGTTCATGGCGATCTACTCTGACTTGTGCCCGCAAGCCGGTAGGTGTGATAAAAACGGCAATAGGGTGGGCTATGCGTTTTCCTTGGCTTTTGCCGTTGTTGCTTATCGGTACCGGCGCCACCGTGGGGGGCTGTGCGATTATGCCGTCCTCGGGGCCGGCGGGGGACGATGTGGTGGCGGGTCAGCAGAACCCGACAAGCCTTCCCTACGCACTCGTAAAGGTTACACCGCAAGTGGAGAGAGTGTTGGCGGTCAATACCCCGCGCCTGGGGAAGATGTTCAGGGATACCAAGCCGCCCAAAGGCATAACCTTTGGAGTGAACGATATTCTCAGCGTTACAATTTTTGAAGCCGCGGCGGGTGGTCTGTTTATTCCGGCCGAAGCGGGCGTTCGTCCGGGGAATTTCGTCAACATACCCAACCAACCCGTCGATACTGATGGCAATATCATGATCCCATATGCCGGCAAGATTCGCGCGGCGGGAAAGACGCCAGTCCAGGTGGAAGACGAGATCGTTAACGCGCTCAAAAACAGGGCAATTGAACCCCAAGCAGTCGTCTCTATAGTCAACCAGAATTCTTCGTTGATTACCGTCCTAGGCGCCGTAAGCAAACCGTCACGTTTTCCGGCAAATTATAATGCCGAACATATCCTGGATACGATCGCTCGAGCGGGCGGGACATCAAGCCACGGTTTCGATACATGGGTTATGCTTGAACGAAACCATAAACGCGACATAGTGCCCTTCGGGGCGCTACTTTATGATCCTGCTGACAACAATATTTGGACGCATCCAAACGATACAATTTATCTGTATACCGAACCTCAAACTTTTGTAGCTTTTGGAGCGGCTGGGTCTCAGGGACAATTCAACTTTGGTGCTTGGCGGCTTTCGCTTGCCGAAGCGGTCGCCAAAGCGGGCGGCTTAAACGATGCCACGGCAGAACCGGGTTACGTCTTTCTCTATCGTGGCGAAACGCGCGATGTCGCCAAGCAACTTGGGATAGATACTTCAAAGTTCCGCGGGCCGATCATTCCTATTATCTACAACATCAACTTCCGGGATCCAGCGGGCTATTTCCTGGCTACGCGGTTCCAAATGCAAAACAAAGATGTTCTGTACGTATCTAATGCAACAACAGTCCAGGCTGCGAAAGCGATGAATTACTTCTCGCTGGTTCTCAGTACCGCGCAAGACCCAATCAATTTCGCCATGAGCGTTTACGGATTGAAAGCTGCGGTAAATGGTACTGCACAGGCAGTTGTTGGTGGTGGGAATATCACTACAACTACAGCTCCAACTCATTAACCGTGGAACAGAAATTCGGCGGTGCCCACGCCGCTCAGATGGATTTAGCGATAACTGTCATAACCGTATGAGTACGCACCCCAATAGGCAGCTCCGCCATAAGGGCCGTACGCGCCGTACAATGGAAAACAAGAAACGCGGTCCGGACATCGGTAAGTTTTACGGCGCCATTTGCGGCAGCCGTATGGGCCACAATGCGAACGAGACACCTGGCGCTTGCCGATGTTGAGATCAGCGGCTTGCCCCCGACTCGCAAACAACAAGGCTACTGAAGAAATTGCTATTATCGCAGCCAAATACAAAAGGGGTCGGCGCATCACAACCTCCTCACGGTCGGGACCGATTGAAGTTTATTTGACCCAGGAAGTCTGTCCAGCATTGTTTTGGGCAGCGCCACGGTGAAACAAGCGTAAGCTAAACTGTTATCTTTGCTCATGAATCAGGGCTGAAGTCGACAGTGGCGAGACCGGTGCGCCTTTGGTCTCGCAGGCTAGTGATATCGAGGTCGCAAATGGAATACGTGCATTCGCATATCATTACGAAGCGTGATGGACCACGCGGGATCAATGCGAAAGTTTGCGGCGAGCCAGCATGTCAAGCATTAGGAGGCCGCTCTGCCAAAAAGGGGATGACATTCATCGCTCAACCACTAATGTCATCGCTACGTTTGGCCTGGCTCTCTCGCGCAGATCAATTCAGTTTGAGTTTGTCGTCTCGTTTGCCTGGAGTTCCTGACGCACTCGGCGCAGAAACGTCGGGATTTTTGACACAACGTCGGAAAATTACGTAACCGATTTTTAAAGCTTTATTTAGTTTTCAACTGCCAGTGGACAATCCGAGCTTGTGAGGGCTGACCTTCTAACCTATCATCACAATCCTTATTTTAGTCGGGGGTAGTCGTTATGCGGAAATTTGTCTTTGTTCTGCTCGCAGGTACCATATTTGGCTTCGCGGGTAACCAGGCTTGGGCAGGCGGATACCCGTCGGCGGGTGTATTGAGTGCACCTTCCCTTTTCGCACCGCCACAGCACGTTTGGACTAACGTTTACGTCGGTCTTAATGCGGGCGGCGCGTTCGGCACATTTAGCGGAAGCGCCACATATGGCTCGGCCACAGCCGATTTCGGATCCGTCGATGCGAGTGGTTTTATTGGTGGCGGACAGGTCGGCGCCCAAATTCAGTATCAACACGTAGTGTATGGCATCGAAGCCGACTTTCAGGGGTCCTCGCAGGATCACAGCGACACCTATTCGGAGTTAGGCTTCCCCGTGTCAGTCAGCGAAAGCATGCCGTGGTTCGCTACGGTCCGTGGTCGCCTTGGCTGGGCGGTAGACAACGTCCTGTTTTACGGCACGGGGGGCATAGCCATAGTCGACGGCAAGTTCAGCGCCTCGGCACTTGGATTGACGGCTAGTACAGAGAAATCAGACATTGGCTGGACTGCCGGAGGCGGCGTGGAATGGGCGTTCGCGCCGCACTGGACCGCTAAGGTGGAATATCTCTATCTCGATAGTGAAAATATAGAGATAGCCAATGTCGCCGGAGTCACGGTCGATGGTCGAATCACGGATAACATCGTGCGTGCCGGAATAAATTATTATATCTTCAACTGATCGATATTTGGCAATCCTGAAATGAAGGTTAGCGAACGGCCCCAACTGCGGACGATGGTCGTTATATTTCATTTTGCCTGAGGAAACAGATCGAAGCTGTCGAATGCGATCCGAAGGATATGGCTGAGCTCAGCCTGATCGCCGCCAAGGGCCACAATGGCACGGCCGAGTTGCTCAAGACCATTGGCAACGTTTGCTCGACGGTCGCAATTATTGACTACTCACTTTAGAGTGAGTGCGCACAGAGCCCCGACACCCTTCAAGCGTGATCCACGGCAGCAAAGCCGCTCAAATAAAATCAACCTTGTCTTCTTCCAGCATTAAGCAGGTCAACCGTCCAGTTGCGAAGGCGCCCGTGTCAATGTTTATCCGATTCGAGCGAACGTCCGGCTGCAGCACAGGCGTGTGCCCATGAACAATGATCTTGCTGAAGTCCTCTTCGTAAAGGAGAAAATCCTGGCGAATCCAAAGCAAGTCCTCTTCTTGCTGTTGCGTCAGTGGAATGCCCGGCCGTACTCCTGCGTGGACGAAAAAGAAGTCACCACACGTGAATGATGGTTTCAAATTATCGATAAATCGGCGATGGCTTTCGGGCAATGCTTGATCAAGATCGGCAGCGAGTTGCGCTTGCGTGGCCGCATTCGCGTTAATTGATGGCATAATCCCATAAGACATCAACGTCTCGAGGCCCCCATTGCGTTGCCAGTCCTCGAGAATAGATGGATTACTCAGAAAGCCGGTCAAATAGTTCTCGTGGTTGCCTTTGAGGAAAACCGACCGACCTGCCCGGTCGCGCGCTACGAGGCGGTCGAGTACTTCGCGCGAAGCCGGTCCGCGATCGATATAATCACCTAAAAATACTTGAATGCCACTACGAACGGGATTTGATGCTAGATCGGCGTCGATATGATTGAGCTTCCGCTCGAGGAGGTCCGCACGGCCGTGAATATCGCCGATAGCATAAATACGAACACCCTCGGGCACACGCGGTCGCGGCTTCTCTTTTCGTCGTAGGAAGGTACTTCTCATGTCGGCTCCATTGGCTTAGAAATAATATATGAGCCCTCGCGCGATTGACAATTCCGGAGGTCATTCTCAGTATTTTCAGCGAGCGGGGCGTACCGGCAGACGTTTTGCAATCGTTGTGTGCAGGTGCCCACCTTAAGTGCTCGGTCAATGTGCGGCACAAATCGACTGCAATTCCTTGAAAGCCGCTTGCAGACCTGCGAGCTTAACGACGCCACGGATTGTGGATTGACCAAAGTCAATCCGGATAGAAAGATCGTCCAAGGCTTGCCATGGTCCATTCACCAACGTTGTTGCGTCCCTCGGCAGTAGAACCGCTGTGCCGGGCGGTGCGACGGTCGCCTCGAATTGGGTTTTAGTTCCTGACTTACCGAACGCGACGTGAGGTCGGGTGCTAAACGGCATTGCTGGTAAAATAACAATGATTACTTCGGCGCTGGTTTCACCGCAGCGGATCATGAGCCCTGCAAGATCGAGGTCGGACCTCGATGTGTCGGCGGGGTGAATGATGGAAATGGCATCGGCGCCTCCATTTGGATTGGGCGTACGGACAAGATGCCAACCACCCGCCAATTCGGAAATGTGCTCGGCCCCGCCGGCAGCAGATGCGGGCACGGTAGCCAAAATAAAAATCGTAACAAAGAGAGAGTAGAACCGTCGCGGTGTCGCCATTATCATCCAGCACACGTTCCATGCCATACAGAACATCGAACACACTATCAATTTTTCCAATCGCGTAGAAGCGGCGTGCCGGTCGACTCTTGGCGGCGAGCGCTTACCGAGGAACTCCGCATTTTATGCCTTTCTTCTTGGTGTTGCTCTTGAATGCCAACACTATTTGCGCAAAAGATTCTTTGGAGTGGCAGCTGGTGGCTTGTCCATTCCACTTGATTGTGATCTAGAGTTGCGTCATGAGAATAATTCTCGCCGCGCTCGTCGCCATGGAGTGTTTTCAAAGCCACTGGATGAAATATGACGACCGCTGCGGCAGCGCCATCAAACCGAATTTCGTCCTTTATCCTCTTTGCAACGGTGGCTGCCGTGCCATTTCCCTTTGGCTCGATAGCCCCTGCTGCGATCGCGTTCTGGTGCATTGTTCTTGGATTCGGCGCCATGACTGTATCGCCGCGAAGACTTCGTCGAGAACACCTTCCACTGGTTGGTTTGGCGGTGATTGTGATCCTGGCCTTTGGCTTCGTTTTACATGAACAACTCGCCGCACGACCCTGGATCGCGTCGCCGAGTCCGCTGTGGCGCGAGTCGGCCAACGCACTCGGCATTTCGATTCAACCGTCCGTGTCAATCGCGCGTAACGAGCCATTCTTCGCGCTCGGGGCGCCGCTCGCCAATATGCTCGCGCTGATCTGCAGCTTTATCGTCTGTATTGATCGCAATCGCGCTCGTCAACTGCTTCTCGTAGTGTCCTGGTCCGGCGTGGCGTACGCTGTTTATGGAATAGCGGCATATCTGATTGATCCGACCCATATCCTCTGGCACGAAGCACCACAGCTCCATACCCTCTCGTCCACATTTAACTGGCGCAGCACAGCGGCGGTTTATTTCGGGTCCTGTGCTGTGGTGTGGTTGCTGCTTTCATTGCAACATCTCCGTCGCCGCCTGCCACAGTTATCGATTTTTTGGAGGAGCGCCCCGCGTTTGCTTCTGTCTGAATTGCCGATTCTCTCATTCATGATGCTCTTTATCTGCCTTGCGGCGATGCTGATGACGAAGTCCAGAGGCGGCACCGTACTTTCGTTTATGGCGCTCGTTCTCGCCTTTGCAGGCTTTTTCTACCGTGACCTGCGGCGGCGCGGCTCGGTTATCGCGGGTTTGCTTATCGGTGGACTGACCGCTTTGGCTTTACTTGAGACCCTTGGACAAGATGTTGTTCACCGGTTCGAGACGGGAGGATTTAATCTGGATCTAGGCCGCCTTGAAACCTACCACTCGATGTTAAGGATGATCGCCGATCATCCGTGGTTCGGAACGGGGCTGGGAACTTTTGTGTGGAGCTTCCCCGCCTATCGCGCCGGCAACATGTGGGGAATCTGGCTTTTCGCCCATAGCACACCTTTGGAGCTTGCCGGTGATCTCGGGCTTCCGCTAACCGGATTGATTGCTCTGGCGTGGCTGGTTGTCTTATTTGTCCTGGTGCGGGGCGTGCGCACGCGCCGACGTGATCGGATCGTGCCGGCCGCTGCGCTCGCAGTCGCCATTCTCAGCCTGTCGCACTCATTCATCGACTTTTCGTTTCAAAACCCTGGCTACGCAATTGTCATATTTGCTTTGATTGGCGCGGGCCTGGCGCAGTCATTCTCAAGCAACAACGTGAATGGAGTGCGGGAAAACTCGGCGCCTGCGGCTGCGCCGCAATTGACCTGAAATGTTATGGTTTAATCACAGGAAATGGGCGCCGAACTTCACAGCCGGCTGTCCGACTTAACAAGCAGAATGGGCCATATGGCTATACGAATTAAAAAGCTCACTAGTCTCGTGACTGCGCCTTACATTCTGCTGGCTCGCATTTTTATCGTGATTCTCGGCGCCGTTGCGGTTTGGTGGGGAATAATCGGATTTCCAGTTTATTGGCAAGACTCCTCAATCGAGCGAGTTGCCACTCAGATAATTGCTGGCGAGCCATTTAAAGCGGAGACGCTTGCCCGGCTGGTTCCCGTGCTGGACCGCATCGAGAAGTCGGCCCATTGCCGTCCTGCCGCGGTTCGAAGCGCCGCCATTATTCGACTGCGTATGTCGGAAGTCGCAGCCTCGACAAAAAATCATCGACACCTCAATGAGCATTTGGAATCGTTGATCAATGTAATCCGCAGCTCTTTATCCTGTGCACCCGCTGATCCATTCCTGTGGCTCGCTCTCTATTCCGTCGAAGTTACCAAAAATGGGTTTAAGCCGGATTATCTGGAATATCTGCGGTTATCGTATCAGCTTGGGCCGCACGAGGGATGGATTGTGTTAAAACGCAATCCTCTTGCGTTTAAGGCGTTTCAACAACTAACTCCCGATCTCCGCGAAGACGCGCTCAATGAATTTGTTGCCATGTTGCGCGATAGCCACTTCTCCGATCAAGCTGCAAAAATCTTAATTGGTCCGGCCTGGCCGGAGCGTGAGCTAATTTTATCACGCTTGACACACCTCAACGACAATGATCGCCAGCGTTTCGCGGATGTGCTTTACAGGCATGGCTATGATATACTACCGGGAATTGGTCTTGCCCGCCGGGGTTCGCATCGTTTTGCACCAAAAATTCGTGTGCCGCAGTAGAAAAATTGCCGAGATGCGTTCGCTTTCAGAAAACGGGTTTAAGCATTGAGTTCATAGTGACCGATGCGTGCCTGGGTGGACATTGAGCGCCTCGATCAGGCCATGGATCTCGATCGAGACCATGCATCTAGGTTTTCAGAACTTGAACAAGCCGTCCATCCCGTCCATGTTCTGACGAAACTATCCTGTCCACATCATCTCGAGAATGCGCACCGCCTATTTTCTGCTTCTTGGCCTGATTGGCATATCGCCCGCATTGCTAATCGTGGACGGGTCAATGATTCACGCCCTCCTTGTTGCCTATGCCGCCGTGGCGATGGCGCTGGTCGGCGCGTTGATCCGCCCCGGCGAAGCAGGACATCTCGCAAACCTCATTCGTCCGATCGCTATAATGGCTGGGATCGTTGCTGTCTGGCTGATCGTGCAAGTGATTCCGCTCCCAATTAAGAGCTGGGCTCACCCCATCTGGGCAGACGCCGAAACAGCACTGGGCACACCAATAGCAGGTAGCATCACGATCGATCCAGGCGCCACACTTGTGACGATTTGCCGCTATTTCTCGGTGATGGCTATCCTCTTTGTGGCCATAGCGGTCACGATCGATCGCATGAGAGCCGAGTGGGTTTTATTTTGGCTCGTGGGCGCGACCACGCTCGCCGCGGTGGCGCACATCATCCAGGGCATTTTCGCATTCGAATTCCTCAACGCGGCTACCGGCGTCGGAGTGTCCACAACAGCCCTCTGTGCGCTCGGTGTAATTATGGCAGCGGCAGCTGCGGTCCGGGCGACCGAGCACTATGAAATGCGTCGGACCGAAACCGCCGTGCCATTTACCAAATTCGCGACTGCCCTGGGCCTGGCGCTTGGCGCATTTGGCATTTGTACGCTCTCGCTCGTCATTTTCTCGCAGCCATTCGTTAGCTTTGCCGCTGCCAGTGGTCTAGCGACAATTGTCATCCTCACGTTGATCCGCCGCCTTGGCGTTGGACCTTGGGTAGGGGATACTATTGCAGTAATGGCGATCGGCGTTGCCATCACTCTCGCCATCGCGATTGCGCAAAAACACGCCGGATCGGGCGACGCAGTACTTCGGTATGCATCGCACGCCCAATCGTCTCTGATTTCGATGACGCAACGCATCATCGCAGATACAGGATGGGCCGGTACAGGAGCCGGGACATTCGAATCGCTGCTGCCAATTTATGGCGACTCTAGCAACAGCGCCGTTGGGATGTTGGCACCTACCAGTGCCGCAGAGATCGCGATCGAGTTAGGACGGCCTGCACTCGATGCGATCATCATCATGACAATCGCAATCTTGTTTATGCTGTTACGCGGCTCGCTACAGCGTGGCCGGGATTGGTTTTATCCGGCTGCGGGTGCAAGCTGTATCGTCGTTTTGACACTCGAGGCGTTTTGCGACGCCAGTCTCTTCAGCACCGCAGTCTTAATCTGCGCGGCTGCCGCTTTAGGCCTAGGCCTTGCCCAGCGTGTAAGCCGCACGAACCCATGACTGCAGATGACGCTGGTCGGTTCGAGCAACTTTTGCGGTCGTTTGGTGCTGGTCTGCGGGAGCCGATTCACGTAGCATATCTGAACATGAACGGTTCAAATGGAAGAAAGGGCGAGTAGTGTGACAATTCGGGCGATATGCATTATAAGATTTATCTCTTTGTGTTGGTTTTCGCATGACGCCACGCCGCACATTTTGGTTTCGCAATAATATTCTGATCTTTGCGGCTGTTCTTGCGGTGCAAGCGGCTTGGCTTGTAACTGCCGAGTCTATCCGACCGAAACTACCGTATTTTCCACAAGATAAAGCTAGTGAAGAAAGAGCTTCCGCTGCTCGCTCCGCGGCCGTTACGGCTGCATCGATCGGTTGGGTGCGCGGTGATCTTTGGACAGACGGAGCTATCGCTTTATGGAGCGGCTTAACCAGCGAGGTTGCACGCGGAAATGCTCAAATGACGGCACAGTGGGACCACGCAAGAGCCGTAGCACAACGAGCTGCTAGATTATCGCCGCACGATACCCGGATATGGCTTCTGCTCGCGGCGTTGGATTCTCGATTTGACTCGAAAAATCGCGAAGTTGCTGATCAGTTGAAGACGTCATACTTCACTGGACTAAATGAATTCGCACTTGCTCCGCTCAGAATCCGAATCGCAACGCGTTCAACGGCAATTACCGATGCTGAGCTCCAACCTCTCGTCGCGCAAGAAATCCGCTCAATTATTCTTCGCCATCAGGATCAAAAGCCTGCCCTGATGGCCGCTTATCGAGATGCTTCCACTGACGGCAAAAAATTCATCGAAGCGACTGTTGGCGATATCGACAAAAATCTGTTAGCGGCGATCCGCGCCGGCGGAGGTCGCCAATAGCTCGGCGACTGCCACGTGATCGGCAACGCGGGGTGGCGTCAGGTTGAACCGCCCCGGGTCTGCCGGAGGCCCCAACTCCTGAGGGGATGGGCTTCGCTGGGCGCAGATCCCGTCAATTGTGGCCAAGATCGGTTGCACGGCGCAGACG
>Ga0307436_1000581_pt1 | contig 17137 bp, 11 predicted proteins | sample SalMarWE160440MG_FD_202513 | JGI IMG/M metagenome (GOLD analysis project Ga0307436, IMG submission 202513) | Salt marsh sediment microbial communities from the Plum Island Ecosystem LTER, Massachusetts, United States - WE1604-40 | ecosystem: Environmental > Aquatic > Marine > Intertidal zone >...
CGCGGGCATGGCCGTACTGGACGTAGAACACCGGGTTCTCGCGGGAATGCTCGATCACCTTGGCGAGGTCGAAATCCAAGACGGCGTCGTTCTTGCGGTAGAGCATGTCGAAGCGCACCGCGTCGCGCCCGACCTCGTCGACCACTTCGCGCAAGGTGACGAACTCGCCCGCCCGCTTCGACATCTTCACCGGCTCGCCGGCGCGGAACAGGCGCACCAGCTGGACGAGTTTCACGTCCAACACCGCCTTGCCGGCGCTCACCGCCTTCACCGCTGCCTGCATGCGCTTGACATAGCCACCGTGGTCGGCGCCCCAGACGTCGATCAGATTGAGGAAGCCGCGCTCGACCTTGGACTTGTGATAGGCGATATCGGAGGCGAAATAGGTGTAGCTGCCGTCCGACTTCTTCAGCGGCCGGTCGACATCGTCGCCGAAATCGGTGGACTTGAACAAGGTCTGCTCGCGGTCCTCCCAGTCCTCGGTGGCGCCACCTTTGGGCGGCGGCAGCCGGCCCTCATAGACCTCGCCGCTTTGGCGCAAGGCTTCGATGGTACGGGCGACCTGATCGCCGTCCCCTTCGATCAGCCAGCGCTCGGAAAAGTACTCGTCGAAATGCACGTTGAGCGCGGCGAGATCGGCGCGGATGGCGTCCATCATCAGGGCGACGGCTCTCGCGCGCACCAACGGCAGCCATTCGGCTTCCGTCATGGTGGTGAGCGTGAAACCGTGCTCCTCCGCCAGCTCGCCGCCGACGTGGCGCAGATACACGCCGGGATAGAGCCCATCCGGGATCGTGATGGCCTCGCCGAGCGCCTCGCGGTAACGCAGATAAGCCGAGCGCGCCAGCATGTCGACCTGGGCGCCGGCGTCGTTGATGTAATATTCGCGCGTCACGTCGTAGCCGGCATATTCCAAGAGGCTGGCGAGCGCGTCGCCGAACACCGCGCCGCGGCCGTGGCCGACATGCAAGGGGCCGGTCGGATTGGCGGAGACGAATTCGACATTGACCTTCTCGCCGGCGCCGATGGCGCTGCGGCCGTAGTCGCGGCCGAGCTTGAGCGCGAGGCGCAGCTCTTCGCCCCAGACCTGCGGCTTGAGCGTGAGATTGATGAAGCCGGGACCGGCGACGTCCACCTTCTCGATGGTCGGCTCGGCGCGTAGTTTTTCGGCGATGGCCTCCGCCAGCTCGCGCGGCTTTTTGCCGGCGTCCCTGGCCAGCACCATGGCGGCGTTGGTCGCCATGTCCCCGTGGGTGGGATCGCGCGGCGGCTCGACCACGATGCGGGAGAGATCGGCATTGCCCACGAGCGGCGCCGTCGCCGCCTGCACGCGGGCAAGCATGGCGGCGAAAAGGTGTTGGGGCTTGGCGGCGGGCATAGTGGGCGTGCGGCTAACGCAATTCAGGGGTCGAGTCAAAATACCGCGCGTGCTCCACCAGCGCGTATCTGTCCGTCATCCCCGCGATATAGTCGCCGACTCTTCGGGCGCGCGCGCCTGCATCGGTGAGATCGATGCCCTCGCGCCATTCCGCCGGCAGGTCGGCGGGCTTCTCGGTGAAATGCGCGAACAGGTCGCGCACCACGCCCCCGGCCTGCTCCATCACCGCCATCACCCGCGCGTGGCGATACATGCGCGGATAGAGAAAGCCCTTGATGTCGGCGTCGGCTTTTTCGACCGCCGGCGAGAACGCCACCGCCGGCTCGGCGGCGTGGCGCACGTCGGCGGCCGATTTGGGTTTCAGCGCCGTAATGTGCAGCCGGCTTTCGGCGATCACGTCCTCGATCATGCGGGTGATCAGCCGGCGCACCGTCTCGTGCGCGCGCCGCGTGGCATCGAGGTTCGGTTCGATGTCACGCAAAATGTCGGCCACGATCGGCACGCACGCGATGTCGTCCAAGGTGAACAGGTCGGCGCGCAAGCCGTCGTCGATGTCGTGGGCGTCGTAGGCGATGTCGTCGGCAAGAGCGGCGGCCTGCGCCTCGGCGCTGGCGTAGGACCACAGTTCCAAGTCCCGGATGCGGGAATACGCCAGGATCGGCGCCGGCACGCCGCGCTCGGCGTAGCGGCCGATGGCTCGGCCTTCGCGGTCGGTGAGCGGGCCGTTGTGCTTGACCAGGCCTTCCAGCGTCTCCCAGGTCAGGTTGAGGCCGTCGAATTGCGCGTAACGGCGCTCGAGCGCCGTGACCACGCGCAGCGCCTGGGCGTTGTGGTCGAAGCCGCCGTGGCCGCTCAGCACGTCATCGAGCGCGCGCTCGCCGGCGTGGCCGAAGGGCGGATGGCCGAGATCGTGGGCAAGCGCGGTGGCCTCCGCCAGGTCCTCGTCGAGGCCGAGCGCGCGCGCCAGCGAGCGGGCGATCTGCACCACCTCCAACGTGTGGGTGAGCCGGGTGCGGTAATGGTCGCCCTCGTGATAGACGAACACTTGCGTCTTGTAGGCGAGGCGGCGGAAGGCGGTGGAGTGGATGATGCGGTCGCAGTCGCGGCGGAAATCGTTGCGCGAGGGGCTCGGCGGCTCGTCATAGCGCCGGCCCCGGCTGTTGGCCGGATCGGCGGCATAAACGGCGCGTTCGCTGGGGGTATCAATGGCCATTTTGCCCCGCATTGACCTAGCGGCCCTGCGCACTTAACTAATTGCAACGGGTTCTGCCAATACCATTACGGGTACAAGGCCAGCCGATGAGCGAAGCGAGCATCACGGTCAGCGAACGGGCGGCGCGGCGGATCGGCGAGATCCTCAAAAGCGAGCCGGCCGGCACCATGCTGCGCGTCTCCGTGGAAGGCGGCGGCTGCTCCGGCTTCCAGTACAAGTTCGACATGGAGACGGCGCAGGCCGAAGGCGACTTGGTGATCGCGCGCGAGGGCGCCACCGTGCTGATCGATCCCGTCTCGCTGCAATACATGGCCGGCTCCGAGATCGACTTCGTCGAGGATCTGATCGGCGCCGCCTTCAAGGTGAAGAACCCGAACGCGACGGCGTCCTGCGGCTGCGGCACCAGCTTCGCGCTGTAACCACCCCTGTCATTCCGCGGCGCGAGCGCAGCGAGCGAACCCGCAATCCATAATCACAGACCGGGCGTATGATTCCGGGTTCACGGCCTTCGGCCGCGCCCCGGAATAACTAGACTATTGGTGAGCGCCGCTACTCCGCCGCCACCGCCGGCGGCGCCTGCGGTACTTCCTCGAGCTGCGGCTCGATGCGGCGCTTGATCAGCCGGTCGAAGCGGTCGAGATAGAGATAGATCACCGGCGTGATGTAGAGCGTCAAAAGCTGCGACAGCACCAGGCCGCCGACCACGGCAATGCCGAGCGGCTGGCGCAATTCGGCGCCGGCGCCGGTGCCGAGCGCGATCGGCAGCGAGCCGAAGATCGCCGCGAAGGTCGTCATCATGATGGGCCTGAAGCGCAGCGTGGCAGCTTCGCGGATGGCGGCTTCCGCCGAGAGCCCGACGCGGCGGCGCTCGATGGCGAAGTCGATCATCATGATGGCGTTCTTCTTGACGATGCCGACCAGCATGACGATGCCGATCATGGCGATCACCGACAGGTCCATCTTGAACAGCATCAGCGTCAAGATGGCGCCGATGCCGGCGGACGGCAGGCCGGAGATGATGGTGATGGGGTGGATGAAGCTCTCATACAGAATGCCGAGCACGACGTAAGCGGCAAAGATCGCCGCCAGGATCAGGATGCCCTGCCCGCGCAACGAATCCTGGAACACCTGCGCGGTGCCCTGGAAGCCGGTGGTGATGGTGTCGGGCAGCCGCTCTTCGCGCTCGAGCTGGGTGATGGCATCGACCGCCTGGCCGAGCGCGACACCGGGCGCCAGGTTGAACGAGATGGTCACCGCCGGCTGCTGGCCCTGGTGGTTGATCTGCAAGGGCCCGACCGTGGGCACGAAATGGGTCACCGCCGAAAGCGGAATGACGGTGCCGCTCGCGCTCTTCAGATAAAGCCGGTTGAGGTCGCTCGGGGCCGCCCGGTATTGCGGCATGCTCTCCAGGATCACTTCATAGTCGTTGGCCGGCGTATAGATGGTGGCGACCTGGCGGGTGCCGAAGGCGTTGTAGAGCTCCTGGCGCACCTGATCGACGCTGACGCCGTAGACCGCCGCCTTCTCGCGATCCACATCGATCGTGATCTGCGGGTTCTTGATGTAAAGGTCGGTGGTGACGTCGCGCAGCCCCGGCAGCTTGGCGATCTTGTCGCGCATTTCGGGCGCCACCCGGTAGAGCGCGTCGGTGTCGTTGGACTGCAGCGTGTATTCGTACTGGCTCTTGGTGAGCCGGCCGCCCAGGCGAATGTTCTGGATCGGCTGGAAGAATATCCGAATCCCGGGCACCACATTGGCTTCGCGCCGCAGCCGCCCGATGATCTCGCGCAAGGGCGGGCGCTGGTCGCGATCCTTCAGCGCCACCAGCATGCGTCCGGTATTGCCGAGCCCGCGCGATCCGAAGCCGCCGACCGACGAGTTCACGTAGGACACGGCCGGATCGGCGCGCACGATATCGGTGATCTTGCGCTGGTGCTCGATCATCGACTCGAAGCCGATATCGGTCTTGGCCTCGGTGATGCCGAACAGGAAGCCGGTGTCCTCGGTGGGGAAGAAGCCCTTGGGCACGATGACGTAGAGCCATATCGTGACGGCGAGGGTGGCCAGCGTCACGATCAGCATGATCGACTTGTAGGCGAGCACGCGGTCGAGCGACCATTCGTAGGCGCTCTTCATGCGCTCGAACAATGCCTCGAAAGCGCGCAGCACGAAATTCTGCTTCTCGTGGTCTTCGTGCCCCTTGAGCACGCGCGCGCACAGCATCGGCGTCAGCGTCAGCGAGACGAAGCCGGAGACCACGATCGCCACCGAGATGGTTACGGCGAATTCGCGGAACACGCGGCCCACCATGCCGCCCATCAACAGCACCGGGATGAACACCGCGATCAGCGAGAAGGTGATCGATATGATGGTGAAGCCGATTTCGCGCGAACCTTTGAGCGCCGCCTCGAACGGCCGCATGCCGCCCTCGATATGGCGCACGATGTTTTCCAGCATGACGATGGCGTCGTCGACCACGAAGCCGACCGAGAGCGTCAGCGCAAGAAGCGTCATGTTGTTGATGGAGAAGCCGAAGGCGTACATCGCCGCACAAGTGCCGATCAGCGACACCGGCAAGGCCAGGGACGGAATGATGGTGGCGGACACCTTCCGCAGGAATAGGAAGATCACCATGATCACGAGCGCAGCGGCGATCGCCAGCGTCTCCTGCACGTTCCAGACCGCCGCGCGGATCGAGATCGCGCGGTCGAACAGTGGCGACATTTGGATCGCCGCCGGCACCTGCGCGCGCAATTGCGGCAGCTTGGCGCGCACCTGGTCCACCACTTCCACCGTGTTGGCGTCGGGCTGGCGGTAGATGCCGAGCACGATGGCGCGCTTATCGTTGTACCAGCTCGCCTCATTGTCGTTCTCGACGCTGTCGATCACGCGGGCGACTTGGTCGAGCTTGATGGGCGCGCCGTTGCGATAGGCCACCACCACGTTGCGATAGTCGGCGGCGTGCTCCATGGCGCCGGTCGCCAGCAGCGAGACCGTGCGGTCCTTGCCCTGCAGCACACCGACGGGCGTCGAAGAATTGGCCTTGGCGACCACGCTGCGGATGTCGTCGAGCGAAATGTTGCGCGCGGCGGCTGCGGCCGGATCGACCTGGACGCGCACGGCGAACTTCTGCGCGCCGTAGACCAGCACCTGGGCAACGCCTTGCATCTGCGAGATTGTCGGCGCCACCACCGTCTCCGCGTAGTCGTCGATCTTTGATAGCGGCAGGGTGTCGGAGCGCATGCTCAGATAGACCACCGCGAAATCGCCCGGATTGACCTTGCGGAAGAACGGCGGCGTGGTCATCTCGACCGGCAGCCGCCGCTGCGCAGTGGCGAGCGCTGTCTGCACGTCGAGGGACGCGCCGTCGATGTCGCGGCCGAGGTCGAACTGGACAGTGATCTGGGTCGAGCCGAGCGACGACGACGAACTCATCGTCGAGATGCCGGAGATGGTGGAGAGCTGGCGCTCGATCGGCGACGCAACCGAGGCCGCCATGGTCTCCGGACTTGCTCCGGGCAAGCTCGCGGTGATCTGGATGGTCGGAAAATCCACCGCCGGCAGCGCCGCCACCGGCAACAGCCGGTAGGCGAAGGCGCCGAACACGATCAGCGACGCCGTGATCAGCGTCGTCAGCACCGGGCGGCGAATGCAGGTTTCCGGGAGGTTCATGCGACTGCGAGTCCGGACCGTTGAGCCTGAACCGTGGCAGCCTTACATTTTTCCTGGCGCATGATCTTCTCCGAAAACCGGTTCCCACTTTTCGGGATCATGCACTAGGTCCCGGCGCGGCCCTTGGGCGCGCCGCCGGCGGGCTTCGGGCCCCGTGGCGCGACCTTCGTTCCGTTTTGCAGCCGCAATTGTCCGTCGGTGACGACGGTCTCGCCGGGTTTGACGCCGGACTTAATCACCGTCTCGCCCTCGAACTGGCGCCCGGCTTCGATTTGGCGGACCTTGGCGACGCCGTTGTCGACCACGAAGACGAAGCTGCCGCTCTGGCTCACCTGCACGGCGTCGGTCGGCACCACCACCGCCTCCTCGCTGCGCAGGGTCAGTTCGGCGGTGACCAAGGTGCCGGGCCACAGCCGCTCGTCCTTATTCGGCATGGTGGCGCGGATGGTCGCCATGCCGGTCGAGGGATCGACGGTATTCTCGATCATGCTGACGGTGCCATCGGCGTGCTTCTGCTCGCCCGGAATGACGGCCTCGACGGTGGCGGTCTCGGCGGCGAGCGCGCGACGGATATCGGGCAGGACGTTCTGCGGCACGGTGAAGGTGACATAGACCGGCGCCATCTGGTTGATGGTCGCCATTGGCGTTGAGTCGGCCTGGCGCACGAAATTGCCGATCTTGACGGCGGCGGCGCTGATGCGGCCGGAGATCGGCGCGGTGATCGTGCAATAGCTGCGCTGAACCTTGAGATTGTCGAGCAGCCCGCTGTCGGACTTGATGGCGGCGCGGTAGACCTCGGCCTGGGTCTTGGCGTTGTCGAGCGTGACCTGCGGGGTCGCGTTCTTGGCGGCCAGATTGCTGTAGCGCTCGACGTCGCGCTCGGCGCCGGCCAACTGCGCCTTGTCGCGCGCGATCGCGCCTTCGGTCTGTGCGATCTGCGCGTCGGTGGCGCGGCAGTCGAGGGTGAACAGCAAATCGCCCTTGTTGACGTGGGCGCCGTCGCGGAAATGGACGCCGACGATGGTCGTTTCGAGCCGCGCCTTGATGGCGACGCTGGCGATGGGCGTGACGGTGCCGATGGCCTCGACGCGTACCGGCACTTGCTTGCGAACCGCCTTGGCCACCTCAACCGGCACCGGGCCGCTGCCCCGGCCCTGCGCGCGCGCGGCTGAGGTGTGGTTGCTGGTCCACATGCCGCGGGCAAGCACGGCAATGCCGATCAGGGCGAGCACCGCCACCCCAAAGAACCACTTTCGCTTGGTCATCGGCAACTTTCGGTCCCGGCTCGGCTCGTTTCGCGTGCCGCCCGGCGCTCCCTAATTCCGCGGAATAGCCATTTTATCACTACTTTACAGGCGGCCGCGCTGGGCAGCCTATTAGCATATAAACGTGTCCAGGTGCATATCCCTGCGGTAAATACGGAACGCCCAGAGCCATCATTTGGCCCGCCGGACCTGCCTCACCATGCGTATCGCCACCTGGAACGTCAATTCGATCCGCCAGCGCATGGACAGCTTGCAGGCCTGGCTGGCCGACCGGGCCCCCGACATCGTCTGCCTGCAGGAGATCAAATGCACCGACGACGCCTTCCCGCGCGAAGCCTTGGAGGGGCTCGGCTACAACGTGGCGGTGCACGGCCAGAAGACCTTCAACGGGGTGGCGCTGCTCTCCAAGCTGCCATTCGACGAGGTGGCGCCCGGCCTGATGGGCGACGACGGCGACGTGCAGGCCCGCTTTCTGGAAGCCGTAGTGTCGACCAAGACCGGAGCGCTGCGGGTGGTCAGCCTCTATCTGCCCAACGGCAATGGCGGTGAAGACAAGTATGCCTACAAGCTCAATTGGATGGATAGGCTTGCTAAGTTTTCAGATGAACGGCTTAAACTGGAAGAACCGCTGGTTTTGGCCGGCGATTTTAACGTCATCCCGACACCGCTCGACGCCAAGCGGCCGGAGGCCTGGGTGAACGACGCCCTCTTCCTGCGGCCGACCCGGGAGAAATTCCGGGCGCTGATCAATCTCGGCCTCACCGACGCCATCCGCGCCGTCAGCGACGCCGGCGATCTCTACACGTTCTGGGATTATCAGGCCGGCGCCTTCGCCAAGAATGACGGCATCCGCATCGACCACCTGCTGCTGTCGCCGCAAGCGGCCGACAAATTGATGGACGCCGGCATCGACCGCCAGGTGCGCGGCTGGGACAAGCCGTCCGACCACGTGCCGGTGTTCGTCGATCTGGATATCGCGGGGCGGTGAAGAGGCTTCGTCAGCGCACAGCCAGGCTGCCCCAGTAACGTTACTTCGTCAGGTTACTAATTGGATCAAATCGCGGTGTCAGACTCGCGCGGCTAAGATTTCCACGCCCTTCGAGGTCGACGCCACAACGGCCTGGATGGCAAGCGGAGCCACTGATCTGTTTCACGTTCAGTGGTTCCGTCTCGTTTTGTTTCATCAGCTAGAAATTTAGAAGACCACCGATCTCTTTTGCGAGATCGGCGATCTTCCTTTTTGACGAGACAGAAAGACCGCGTCACGCGCCGAGCGCGCTACTCCCGCCGCGTCACCAGCCAGTGCCGCAGATAGACCAGCGCCAACGCGCGCTCGTCCTCGGTCGCCTGCCGGAAGGCGTTGTCGTAGAGCCGGTTGATCCAATCCCGCTCGGCGGCGGCGTTGTCCTTGGCGGCGTCCTTGGCCAGCGTCAGCCACATCAGGCCGCGCGCGGCCTGGCGTGGCACATGATCGCCGGTGAACAGCATGGCGCCCAGCATGGCCTGCGCCTTGCAGGAGCCCTTCTGCGCCGATAGCCCGAACCAGCGCGCCGCGGTGCGCGGATCGTGCGGGGCGCCGACGCCGTCGAGATAGAGCCGGGCGAGGTAGTACTGCGCGTCCGGATCGCGGAAATACGACGCGGCATAGGCGAACATTTCGCGCGCGCGCGCGGGATCGCGCTTGATCTTCGTGTTCGGGATGCCGTCGAGATAGTACTGGCCGAGCGCGACAAAGGCGTTGGCGACAAAGCGGGACTGGCGGGTGTCGGGATTGTCGTCGGCGTGGTCGTCGGCGATGCGGCGGAAATATTCGAAGGCCTTGAGATCGTTCTGGGTCACGCCGTCGCCTTCGGCATACATGCGGCCGAGCTTCCACTGCGCCAGCGCGTGGCCTTTTTCGGCGGCGTATTCGAGCGCGTGAACGGCCTTGGCGGTTTCGCCGGCCTTCAGCCAGTGGGCGCCGGAGCGGAACGCCTGCATCGGCGTCAGCGGCGGCGGCGCCTTGGCGTCAGTCTTGCTGCCGTCGAACGCGAGCGCCGGCCCGGCGGCAAGCGCCGTCCCGATCACGATCACGCGCAACAGGGTCTCAAATGTCCGCATAACAGCTCTTCTCGCCCTTCCCGCCGGGATGGGTGACCGCGCCGTTGAGCGCCGTTCCCACCTGCTGGGCGTATTTCCACAAATATCCCGAACCGTAGTCGCTCTCGCGCGGCTTCCATTGGCTTTTGCGCTTGGCAAGCTCGTCGGCCGACAGCTTGACGTTGAGCGTGCCCTTTTCGCCGTCGAGCTCGATGATGTCGCCGTCGCGGATGAGCGCGATCGGCCCGCCCACCGCCGCCTCCGGCCCGACATGGCCGACGCAGAAGCCACGGGTGGCGCCGGAGAAGCGCCCGTCGGTGATGAGGGCTACTTTCTCGCCCATGCCCTGGCCGTAAAGCGCGGCCGTGGTGGAGAGCATTTCGCGCATCCCGGGGCCGCCCTTGGGGCCCTCGTAGCGCATCACCAGCACGTCGCCTTCCTTGTATTTCTTGTTCTTGACCGCGTCGAAGCAGGCTTCCTCGCTGTCGAAACAGCGCGCAGGACCCGAGAATTTCAGGTGCGTCATGCCGGCGATCTTGGTGATCGCGCCCTCAGGCGCGAGATTGCCCTTCAGGCCCACGACGCCGCCGGTCGCCAGCAGCGGCTTGTCGGCTGGGCGCACCACGTCCTGGTCCGGGTTCCATTTCACGCTCTTCAAGTTCTCCGCCATGGTACGGCCGGTGACGGTCAGGCAATCGCCGTGCATGAAACCGTGATCGAGCAGGGTCTTCATCAGCAGCGGCACCCCGCCAGCTTCAAACATATCCTTGGCGACATAACGGCCGCCCGGTTTCAAATCCGCGACATAAGGTGTCTTTTTGAAGACTTCGGCGACGTCGAACAGGGTAAATTCGATGCCGCATTCATGCGCGATCGCCGGCAGATGCAGCGCCGCATTGGTGGAACCGCCAGTGGCGGCAACCACGGCGGCGGCGTTCTCCAGCGCCTTGCGGGTGACGATGTCGCGCGGCCGGATGTTCTTGCTGATCAGGTCCATGATCATCTCGCCGGCCAGCATGCAGAACTTGTCGCGCAACTCGTAAGGCGCCGGAGCGCCGGACGAATAGGGCAGCGCCAGGCCGATGGCTTCCGAGACGGTGGCCATGGTGTTGGCGGTGAACTGGGCGCCGCAGGCGCCGGCCGAGGGACAGGCGTTCTCTTCCAGCGTGAGCAGATCGGCGTCGGACATCTGCCCGACCGAATGCTTGCCGACCGCCTCGTAAACGTCCTGCACCGTGACTTCCTTGCCCTTGAATTTGCCGGGCAGGATCGAGCCGCCATAGATGTAGATCGAGGGCACGTTGAGGCGGCACATCGCCATCATCATGCCGGGCTGCGACTTGTCGCAGCCGGCGACGCCGACGAGTGCGTCATAGCAGTGGCCGCGCACCGTGAGCTCGACCGAGTCGGCGATCACCTCGCGCGAGGGCAGCGAGGCCTTCATGCCGGCATGGCCCATGGCAATGCCGTCGGTGACGGTGATGGTGCAGAATTCGCGCGGGGTGGCGCCGACGGCGGCAACGCCCGCTTTCACGGCCTGCGCCTGGCGCATCAGCGCGATGTTGCAGGGGGCTGCTTCGTTCCAGCAGGTGGCGACGCCGACAAAGGGCGCGTGGATCTGCTCGGCGGAGAGACCCATGGCGTAATAGAAGGCACGGTGGGGGGCGCGGTCCGCCCCTTCGGTGGCGTGCCGGCTCGGCAATCGGCTCTTCAAATTGGCCTTAGCGTCCATGGTACTCAGTGCCCCCCGCCCCTGATGACCACCGGCTTGCCTTGCGCCGGCGTTATCCGAGGTATCTCGCCCGGCGGTAAAACCGAAGCCCGGCAACGGCTTGCGGCTACCCAGGGCTGGGCCTCGGTGTCGGAGAAGGGTATGGCCAAATCGCGGCGCGATGGGCATTCGTGAGCGATATGACGTATTTGTCGTTAATGTGTTGCAGACAGGACACAGGCCGGCCATGGCCCTACCCCCCAGATTACGCCGCAGCTTCTTCGACCGCTCGGTGCACGCGGTCGCCCCCGAGCTGATCGGGGCCACACTGCTGGTTAACGGCGTGGGTGGGGTGATCGTGGAGCTGGAGGCCTATCACCACAGCGACCCGGCGGCGCACTCTTACATTGGCCGGACCGACCGGAATGCCGTCATGTTTGGTCCGGCTGGCTACGCCTATGTCTACCGCTCCTACGGCATCCACTGGTGCCTGAATTTCGTGTGCGAGGCGGAAGGCTCGGCCAGCGCGGTGCTGATCCGGGCGCTGGAGCCGCGCCAAGGCTTGGGCCTCATGCGGCGGCGGCGGGGGTTAAGCGACGCGCACGCGCTGTGCTCGGGGCCGGGCAAGCTTTGCGAGGCGCTGGCGGTGACGCGCAAGCTCAACGGCCTGCCGCTCGACCGGGCGCCGTTCGAATTGCGCGCGCGCATGACCCAGCCGGAAATCGCGGTCGGTACGCGTATCGGCATCAGCAAGGCGGTGGAGCACCCCTGGCGCTACGGGATGCAGGGCTCGCCGTTCCTGAGCAAGCCGTTCAAGTCGTGATCCGGAACCCGGCATCGAAATCGAGATCACGCTTGGCCTTGGCCGACGACAGGCCTGGATCGTCCTCAGCGATATTGTAAATGCCGGGCTTGCCCCTGGTGAGCGCAAGCAGCGCCGCCTGTGCCGCGGCATCGATATGCACCGCCGGCGTGCGGCTCGGCGTCTGCGGCGACCAGGTGCCGGGACCGTAGAAGAAGCCGTAACGCAGAACGATGCCCTGCGGCAGCGACAGGACCTGGTCTTCCAGCGCGGCGACGGCGGCAATCGTGCGCGCCATAGCGCCTTCGGGGGACGCCAGCGCATCCGTCTCGACGCGCGCCCCCGGACCGGGCGCATAGATGAAGGCGATGCTTTGCGCGATCATGCGCGCGACTCCGGCTGCCTTCGCCGCGGCAACGAGATTTCGCGTCCCCTCGACGCGTAGACGCGCATTGCGCGCCAGCCCCTCCTCGTATTGCGCTGTGCCGGGCGCGAAGGCGAGATCGGTCAGTTGGTGGATGACCGCCTGAGGCGCCGCGGTCGTGACGGCGCGCGTCAGCGCCGCGCTGTCGAACACGTCCAGCACCACCGGCGCCGCGCCGAGGGCGCGCAGCATGTCTGCCTTGTCCGCCGCGCGCGTGGTGCCGATCACCTCGTGTTCGGCGGCACGCAACAACGGCGTCAGCCGCCGTCCGATCGCCCCGCCCGCGCCCGCCAGAAAGATGCGCATGGGCCAGCCTTCAACTAGTAAGAAACGATGAATTCGCAGCCGGGCGCCGTTTCGAACTGGCGGGTGGCGCGGCCGCTGGCGAGCACGAATTCCAGCGTCACCGCGGCGTCGTGGCAGCACAGATAGCCGTGTTCGTTGTCGGCGGCGAAGCCGAAGCCCATCGGCGCCTTGGGCGTGGGGAAGCCGGCGAGCTGCTCGAGCGTCAAGGCGTCGTAGACGGCGGCGTAATTGTCGACATGCGAGGAGGCGCAGACATAGCGGCCGTCGGGCGTAACACGCACGCGGCGCAGCTGATTGGCCTCGCCCGGCGCGCCCTCGATGGCGACCGTGTGATGCAGTGCGTGCGTGCGCGTATCGAACGCGTGCACCTCGCCTTTCTGGTGCGCGCAGACAAAGAGCGCCCAGCCGTCGGGGGAAACCGCGATGCCTTCGGCGCCGTGCAGGATGGTGATGAGGTCGATGCGTTTGCGCTGCTCAAGATCGAGCACCGCGACGGCATCCCTGGTCTTGAACGAGGCGAACAGCTTGCCGGTCGTATGGCTGACCGCGATCCAGTGCGGCGCGCCGCCGATATCGATGCGTTCGATCTCGTCGTTACCCGGTTCGATCGCCAGCACCGCATTGGCCAATTCGGCGGTCGCCCACAGCGTGCCGCCCTCGTCCATCATCACCGAATGCGGCGCGACATTGGTGCCGACATCGATGGTGCGCGCAAGCGATTTCGTCGCCAGATCGATGACGGCGATGCGGCGGTCGGGGTCCTTGTTTTTTCCAAAGATGCCGCCGCCATAGACCGAGGCGTAGACGGTTGCGCCGTCCGCCGCGCGCACCATCTCGTGGGTCGAGCCCGGCATGGCGATCTCGGCCGTGAGCGCGAGCGTGCCAGCGTCGAAGAATTGCACCTTGTCGGCGCTCTTAGCGGTGAGCATCAGGTTGCCGCCGCCCGGCCGGTTGTTGGGATCGATCATCGCTGTGGCACGGCCGTGCCGATCAAGCGCTGCTAAGCGGATCGGGACCGTATTCATTCGGCCCCGGCTCACCGACATGCAGATAGACCAGCGCCATCTGCACGACCCATACCACGAAGGCCAGCCCCCAGAACATCTCCGCCAGCAGCCAGGCAAACCTCAAGCCAAGGAATGAACCGGCGGTGAGAAACACCGCCAGCAGCATCGGGATGATGTTGAGCAGGCTCCACCAGCCGGGATAGCCGAGATCGTGAAACCGCTTGAAGCTGATGCAGATCGACGCCCAGACCAATGCCAGCGACACCAGGAAACCGAGGAAGGGGATCCAGCCGAGCAAGAGACTGCAAACGACGATCGGGAGCACGCCGTGCAGCCAGAATTGCCGGCGCGAAATGCGCCCGGCCGGCGAGGTGAACAGCGTGATCCAATAGTCGAGCGGCGGCAGCGAGGAGAGCGAGGCCGCATAGCGCGACGGTGCCGCGGCGGCGTAGGCGGGCGTGGCGGTGGCATAGCCCGCCGGCTGCGCCGCGGCGGCGCGCTGCGGCGGCGCGGCATCGGCCAGGATGAAGATGTCGACCGGTTGGCCTTCCCACAGCTGGAAATCGACGCCTTGGCCGACCTGCGCGCGGCCATTGCGAATTTCGCTGGTCCAGTAGCTGTAGCGCTGCCCGTCCTCGGCCGAGACCTGACCGTAGGTTCCGTCGGGTGCAATCGCCAAAATGACTCCACGCATCCGCCACCCCTTTTACCCCAGCGTCGAAACGATAGCGCCCTGCCGCCCGGCGCTGTCAAGCATCAGGCCGCGCCTTTGAGCCGCTCCAGCGCCTCGGCGATCTTGGCTTTGCGGGCGACCGCCTCCGCGCGCTTTTCTTTTTCCTCCTCGACCACCTCTTCCGGCGCGCGCTTAACGAAATTGGCGTTGCCGAGCTTGGCGTCGACGCGGGCGATATCGGCGTCGGCCTTCTGCATCTCCTTGGCAAGGCGCGCACGCTCGGCGGCGAGATCGATGACGCCTTTGAGCGGCAGCGCCACCACCTCGCCGCGCACCACCAGCTGCACGGAACCGGCCGGCGCCGCATCGGCGGACGAAATCTCCGACACGCGCGCGAGACGCTTGATGAACTCGGCCCAACGTTGCGCGCGCGTCTTTGTTTCGGCGGAGGCCGCCGCCAGCACCAGCGGGATCTGCGCGCTGATGTTCATCTCCGCGCGCACCGAGCGGATGGCCGTGACCAGATCGATCACCCAGCCGATCTCGGCTTCGGCTTTGTCGTCGGCCAAGCCTTCAAGCGACGGCCAAGCACTGAGCGCGAGCAGCACGGCGCGCTTGGGCGCCGCGGTCACCGCCCACAATTCTTCCGTCACGAACGGCATGAACGGATGCAGCAATTTCAGGATTTCATCGCGCACCCAGGCCACCATGGCTTGCGTTTCGCGTTTCGCGTCCGCGTCGGCGCCGGTGAGCAGCGGTTTGGCCAGCTCCAGGTACCAGTCGCAATAGATGTTCCAGACGAAACGGTAAGCCGCGGCGGCGGCATCGTTGAAGCAGTAGGCGGTGATGGCCTCGGTGACTTCGGCCACGGCTTTGGCGGCCTCGTGCGCAATCCAGCGGTTGAGCGTCTGCTTGGCCGACTTGGGATCGAAGCCCGCAACCGTGGCACACTCGTTCATCTCGGCAAAGCGCGCGGCGTTCCACAGCTTGGTCGCGAAATTGCGGTAGCCCTCGACCCGTTGCGTGGAGAGCTTGATGTCGCGCCCCTGCGCCGCCATGGCGGCGAGCGTGAAGCGCAAGGCATCGGCGCCGTAGTCGTCGATGATGGCGAGCGGGTCGATGACGTTACCCTTCGACTTCGACATCTTCTGCCCGCGCGCGTCGCGCACCAGCGCGTGGATGTAGACGTCATGAAAGGGAATCTCTTTCATGAAATGAAGGCCCATCATCATCATGCGGGCGACCCAGAAGAAGATGATGTCGAAGCCGGTGACCAGCGTCGAAGTCGGGTAGTAGCGTTTCAATTCCGGCGTTGCGTCCGGCCAGCCCAGCGTCGAGAACGGCCACAGCGCCGAGGAGAACCAGGTGTCGAGCACGTCCTCGTCGCGGTAAATGGGAACGACTGAACCCTTAAACTCAGACTGACCTTTGCTGTCTGGGAAAGTTGAGTCCAAAAACTTCCTTTTTGTTGCCTCGGACCTAGTTACGACTTCCACCGGCTTGCCGTATTTTGCGCGAGCTGCCGCAATTGCATCAGTTTCGTTCAATTCGCAAAATATGTCGTTGTTTAGTCCGTACCATGCCGGAATCTGATGACCCCACCAGAGTTGCCGCGAGATGCACCACGGCTGGATGTTCTCCATCCAATTGAAATAGGTGTTCTCCCAGTTCTTCGGGATGAACTTGGTCCTGTTCTCGCGCACGGCCTTGATCGCCGGCTGCGCCAAGGTCTTGGCGTCGACGTACCACTGCCATGTCAAATATGGCTCGATCACCACGTTCGAGCGGTCGCCATGCGGCACTACATGGGTGTTCGGCTCGATCTTCTCGACCAGATTCATGCCTTCGAGCCGCGCGACGATCGCCTTTCGCGCCGCGAAGCGATCGAGACCGTCGAGGTCACGTAGCGCCCGCAGACTATCGTTCTTAACGTCATACGTTATTAGTTCGTCTGTTTCGGGGTCTAAGCCCCAAAGCGCACTCATCAATGCTTCGACATCTTCGTAGTCGCGAACAAATTCTGTTCCTTCCCAGAAATCATGATTCCTGAAGAGCGAGATTCGCGCAGTTGTATCCAGCACATTAATTGGCTTGAGCGCATGACACTTGCCGACTTCGAAGTCGTTGAAGTCGTGCGCCGGTGTGATCTTGACCGCACCGCTGCCCTTCTCCGGATCGGAATAGTCGTCGGCGATGATCGGAATCCTGCGCCCAACCAGCGGCAAGATCGCGTTGATCGGATGGCCCGCTTTGAAAGCGGCGACGTATTCCTTGTAGCGCTCGTCATCCGGATGCACCGCCACTGCGGTATCGCCCAGCATCGTTTCCGGCCGCGTGGTGGCCACCACGATGAATGTCAAAGCGTCATCGGGATCGAATTTCTTTCCTTCAATCGGATAACGGATGTACCAAAGATGCCCCTTGGTCTCGACCTGCACGACTTCGAGATCGGAAATCGCGGTCAGCAGCTTAGGGTCCCAATTGACCAGCCGCTTGTCTTTGTAAATGAGCCGAGTTCCGTCGGGTAACTCGGTATTATAAAGCTCCACAAAAACTTTAAGAACCGCGCGCGACAGCCCCTCGTCCATGGTGAAGCGCTCGCGCGAC
>Ga0307436_1000583_pt1 | contig 17074 bp, 13 predicted proteins | sample SalMarWE160440MG_FD_202513 | JGI IMG/M metagenome (GOLD analysis project Ga0307436, IMG submission 202513) | Salt marsh sediment microbial communities from the Plum Island Ecosystem LTER, Massachusetts, United States - WE1604-40 | ecosystem: Environmental > Aquatic > Marine > Intertidal zone >...
TATGGTGATGAAAAAAATCCGCCGGGATTTGCGTCCCGGCGGATGTCGATCGAACTGACGGCGCTCAGAAGCTGTGGTCCCCGCCCGGCTTCATGACGATCAGCTTGTCTGCGAGCTTGCGCTTGGCAAGCGCCGCGCGGAACTGATCCGGCGTGCCGGCGAGCAGCCCGAAGGTGCCGTAGTGCATCGGGATGACAAGATCGGGCTTCACCCACTGCACCGCGAGCGCCGCGCCCTGCGGATCCATCGTGAAATAACCACCGATACACGCGAGCATCACGTCGATGTGGTGGAACATCGGGATCAGCTTCATGTCCTCGTGCACGGCGGTGTCGCCGGTGTGGTAGATCGTCGGCCCGTCCTTGATCATGAGCACGTAGCCGACCGGGTTGCCGCTCGCGAGCGCGGCCGGCTGGCCGGGTTCGGGCTTAAGTTGCGGCGCTGTCAGCTCCGAGCCGTGGACCGCGTTGACGATCATGACCTTGGCACCGGCCTTGGGCAGATCGATGGTGCCGCCGACATTGCCGCCGTAAATGACCTGGTCCTTGGGAAAACCGATCATCGAAACCATGTTGGCCGACAGCCCATAGGGCGCGAGCATTTTGGCGCCGGTCTTCTTGGCGATTTCGACCGCGTCGCCGACATGGTCGCGGTGGCCGTGCGTGATCAGGATGTAGTCCACGCGCCCGAGTTCGGCGATCGAGTTCTTGTCGGGGTTGGTCGGCACCGTGAGCCACGGGTCAATCAGGATAACCCCGCCCGAGGGCGTGGTGATCTTCCAGGCCGACTGGCCGTACCAGTGGAACTTGGTGTCACCCTTGCCGGCCAGCGCCGGGCTCGCCATCGTTGCCGCCAGCAAGAGCGCGACGCAGGCGCCGAAAACGACAGTTGCGAATAGTTTTCTGATCATTCGTGTCCTCCCCACTTTGAAGTTTCTGTTTGACCGGCCGAGCGGCTCCGCGGCCGCTGCGGCCTTGGCTTTACGCTGCATACTTTATCGAAACGCCGGGCCGCCGCCTATACGGGGTGCTGCCCTATCCCGCTTGACCATCGCAAATGACCCGCCTATATCGCGCGGCCATGACGACGTTTTTCGCCGCTTCGAACTTCGACGCTTCGAAATTTCGCCGCCGTGCCGCCAAGGCACGGGCGCGCGTTTAGTCGTCACCCCGTGCCGCCGGATCAGGCCCTCGGCACTTTATCCCCTCTAAAATCCGCGCTGTTGGCCATGCTCCGGTAGTCCTTTAAGACTCTGGATGAGGATCACGTCATGGCTAGCAAAGCGAAGATCGGCGTCCTCGGCGCCTCCGGCTATACCGGCGCGGAGCTGGTGCGGATGCTGCTGCGCCATCCGCGCAGCGACATCGTGCTGCTCACCGCCGAGCGCCGCGCTGGCCTGGAGATGCGGGCGGTGTTCCCGCAATTCTCGCCGTTCGATCTGCCGCAGCTGGTCGCCATCGAGGGCCTCGACTGGGCGGGGCTCGCGCTCGACGTTGCCTTTTGCGCGCTGCCACATGCCACCACGCAGAAGGTCATCAAGGAGCTGCTCGGCGCTGCGCCGGCCACCAAGGTGGTTGATCTCTCGGCCGACTTTCGGCTGGCCGACACCGCGGCCTACGCCAAATGGTATGGCCATGAGCATCACGCGCCCGAGCTGCAGAAGGAGGCCGTCTACGGCCTCAGCGAAATCCACCGGCGCGAGATCAAAAAAGCGCGGCTGGTCGCCAATCCGGGCTGCTACACCACCTGCGCGCAACTGCCGCTGATCCCGCTGATCAAGGCGAAGGCCATCGACCTCGACGAGATCGTGGTCGACGCCAAGTCGGGCATGACCGGGGCGGGCCGGGCGGCCAAAGAAGCCATGCTGTTCTCGGAAGTGTCGGAAGGCTTCAGCGCCTATGGCGTCGGCCACCATCGCCACATGGCCGAGCTCGACCAGGAATTTTCACTGGCCGCGGGGCGGGAAGTGATCGTGACCTTCACCCCGCATCTGGTGCCGATGAACCGGGGCATCCTTTCGACCATCTATGTGCGGGGCCGGCGCGGGCGCAGCCCGCAAGATCTTCATGCGATACTTTTAAAGTTCTACATGAAGGAGCCCTTCGTGCACGTACTGCCGTTCGGCGAGACGCCGCAGACGCGGCATATGCGCGGCTCCAACATGACCTTTATCGGCGTTGCCAGCGACCGCATCCCCGGCCGCGCCATTCTGATCTCGGCACTCGATAATCTGGTCAAGGGCGCCTCCGGCCAGGCGATTCAGAACATGAACCTGGTGATGGGCTGGCCGGAGACCCTGGGGCTGGAGCAGGTGGCGCTGTTTCCGTGAGGTTGTCATTCCCGGACGGCGCATGAGCGCCGGAACCGGAATCCAGATACAGTCTCCGAGTCCGCTTCTGGAATCCGGGTTTGCTCACTCGCGCTCGCACCCCCGGAACGACGAAGGAGAGCCGGGACCATGTTCGAGGTCGACAACCAGCCGCCGCCGCTCGAGCCTTATAATCTGTTCACCAGCGACGTTTGCTTGCGCGAGGCGGTCAAGCGCGAGCAGGCGGGCTGGGCGGAGGACGGCTTGGCTACCCTGGGCGCAACGCTCGGCAAGCCGGAAACCGTCAAACTCGGCTTCGACGCCAACAATTACCCGCCGGTTCTGCACACGCTCGACCGCTACGGCCACCGCCTCGACGAGGTCGAGTTCCATCCAGCCTGGCACGAACTCATGGCGATTGCATTGCGCGCGGGGCTGCATGCGAGCCCGTGGGCGGAGCCGAAAGCCGGCGCCCACGTGGCGCGCGCCGCCGGCACCTACATGCTCACGCAGGCCGAAAGCGGCGTCTATTGCCCGATCGCCATGACCTACGGCTCGGTGCCGACGCTGCGGCAGGCGCCTGAGATCGCGAAACAATGGTTGCCGAAGATTTTTTCGCGCGAATACGACCGCCGCTTCCGCCCACTGGCGCAAAAAACGTCGGCGCTCGTAGGCATGGGCATGACCGAGAACCAGGGCGGCTCGGATCTGCGCACCAACACGACGCGTGCGGAGCCCGCGGGCGACGGCAGCTTTCGCCTCACCGGCCACAAATGGTTCCTGTCGGCCCCCATGTGCGACGCCTTCCTGGTGCTGGCGCAATCGCCGAAAGGCTTGAGCTGCTTTCTGCTGCCGCGCTGGACGCCAGACGCGAAGCGCAACGCCCTCCACATCCTCCGCCTCAAGGACAAGCTCGGCAACCGGTCCAATGCCTCCAGCGAAGTGGAGTTTGACGGCGCCTATGCCCAGCTGATCGGCGAGGAGGGCCGCGGCATCCCGATCATCCTCGAAATGGGCAATTACACCCGGCTCGACTGCGCCATCGGTTCCTCAGGCTTGATGCGGCAGGCGGTGGCGCAGGCCATCCACCATGCGCGCTACCGCACCGCCTTCCAGAAGAAGCTGATCGACCAGCCGCTGATGAGCAACGTGCTTGCCGATCTCGCGCTCGAATCCGAAGCGGCAACCGCGCTCCTCATGCGCTTGGCGCGCGCCTACGACGAGAGCGACGAGGCGGCGCTCATCTATCGCCGGGTGGTGACGCCGGCGGCGAAGTTCTGGATCTGCAAGCGCACGCCGTTCGTGACCTTCGAGGCCATGGAGGTGCTGGGCGGCTCCGGCTATATCGAGGAAAGCATCATGCCGCGGCTGTACCGCGAGGCGCCGGTCAATTCGATCTGGGAGGGCTCGGGCAACGTCATGTGCCTTGACGTGCTGCGCGCGATTGCGCGCACGGCGAACGCGGCCGACGTTTTGCACGCCGAGCTTGACGGCTCTGGCGACCAGCGGCTGAAGGGTTTTGCCGGCCGACTCACCGAGCGGCTCGGCGCGCCCGAGCGCAACGACGAGGCCCAAGCGCGCGCGCTGACGCGCGATCTGGTGCTGGCCTTGCAGGCGGCGCTGCTCATCAAGCACGCTCCGGCGAGCGTGGCGGATGCCTTTTGCGCCGCGCGGCTCGGTGGCGACAGCGGCGCCTTCGGCCTGCTGCCGCGCGGGATCGATCTGCGCGCGATGATCGAACGGGCAGGGGCGGCATGATTTCTATTTGCGCGCGATCTTGTCCGAAAACCGGTTCCCAATTTTCGGGATCACGCGCTAGAGCTTCCCGAACACCGCCAATACCAGCGCGACCTGCGCCAGGAAGCCGACTGTGAAAGCCAGCGTGCGCAGCACCGGGATGCCAGCCCAGTAGATGAGCGCATGGGCCAGCCGCGCCCAGAAATAGACCGCACAAGCAATCACTGTGCTTTCGGTCGAGTGATGCAGCACATCGAGCGTCAGCACCAAGGCGGCGAAAATCACCAGGTTCTCGACCGCATTGTAATGGGCCTTTTGCAGCCGCTGCGCCCAGGGCGATTGCGGCAGGTCCGTGGGCGACGGGTTGGCCATGGCGCCCATCAGCCCGCGCACCATGACGCGGTCGAGAATATACGGCACCCACATGAGTCCGGTCAGGATGACCGTGAGCGTCAGCCAGAACAGTTCCTTGGACATCGACGTTTCCCCAGCTTGGATAGTGGCCCGGTTTCAAGCTTAGCCGCTGTGTGCGCGGCTGTCGCGTCCCGTCGTGATCACGAGCCCGTTATTGCGCGGCCCTCGTCGTCATCCCCAGCTTCTCACCTTCACATAAGAGCCCGGCGCATCCTCGATCGGCTTGAGCTTGCCGCCGCCGATCGTGCGGGCGGGGACCGTCGCTGTGTCTTGCGCCTTGATCCAGTCGAGCCAATCCGGCCACCAGGAGCCAGGATATTCTTTGGCGTTGCTCAGCCATTTGTCGAGATCGGAACCGACCGGGGGGTCGCCGGTCCAGTATTGATATTTCTGGCTGCCCGGCGGATTGACCACGCCGGCGATGTGGCCCGACCCGGCCAGCACGAATTTCACCGGGCCGCCGAAATACTGTGAGCCGAACAGCGCCGATTTCGCCGGCGCGATATGGTCCTCGCGGGTGGCGAGATTATAGATCGGGATCTTGACCTTGCGCAGGTCGAGAGTGACGCCGGCGATCTCCATCTCGCCCTTGGTGAGCCGGTTGTCGAGATAGCAGTTGCGCAGATAGAAAGAGTGGTTGGCGGCCGGCATGCGGGTGGCGTCGGAATTCCAGTACAGAATGTCAAACGCGAACGGCCTCTTGCCGCGCAGGTAGTTGTTGACGACGTAGGGCCAGATCAGGTCGTTGGAGCGCAGCAGATTGAAGGCATTGGCCATGCGCTCGGCCTCCAGAAAACCCCGCTCCTTCATGTGCGCTTCGAGCTGCTTGATCTGCTCTTCGTCGACGAACACCATCAGGTCGCCGGCATAGGTGAAGTCGACCTGCGCCGTGAAAAAGGTAGCCGACAGCGCCCGATCCTGTTTCTTGGCTGCCAGATAGGCGAGCGTGATCGCGAGCAGCGTGCCGCCGACGCAATAGCCGATGGCGTTGACCTTGCGTTCGCCGGTCGCCGCCTTGACCGCGTCGAGCGCGGCGATCACGCCTTCGCGCATGTACTGCTCGAAGCTTTTTTCGGCGAGCGTGGCGTCCGGATTGACCCAGGAAACCACGAATACCGTCAGGCCGCTGTCGACGCACCATTTGATGAAGGATTTGTCGGGCGTCAGATCGAGGATGTAGAACTTGTTGATCCAGGGCGGCACGATCAGCAGCGGAACCTTGAGCACCTCCGGCGTCGTCGCCTCGTACTGGATGAGCTGCATCAGCTCGTTCTGGAAAATCACCTTGCCGGGCGTGAGCGCAAGGTTGCGGCCGACCTCGAACATCGAGGGGTCAGACTGGCGGATGCGCAAATTTCCGCGGCCGGCCTTGATGTCCTCGCCGAGCATGTGCATGCCGCGCACCAAGTTTTCGGCGTTCGAGGACAGCGTTTCGCGCAGCAGTTCCGGATTGGTGAGCACGAAATTGGATGGCGAGATCGCGTTGGCGATCTGCTTGACGTAGAACTCGGCTTTCCGGCGCGTGTGCGGGTCGATGCCCTCGGCGTCTTTGACCAGATGCTCGGCCCAATGGGTGGTGAGCAGATAGGCCTGCTTGAGGAAGTCGAAGAACTGGTTCTGCGACCAATCCGGGTCGGAAAAGCGCTTGTCCTTCGCGTCGGGCTTGGCGACCGGCTCGGCCGGCTCGCCGGCCATGCGCTTGACCGCGCCCGCCCACAGATCGAGATAGGCGCGGCCGAGGCTCGCCTGCAATTCGGCCGCGCGCTGGGGGTCGGACAGCCAATATTCCAGCACTTGGGCGATGGTCTTGACCACCTCGCTGACCCCGTCGGCCAGTTCGCCCTTGATCTTGCCTTCCTCGCGCGGCTTGAGATAGGCGGCGAGCGCCTGGCCGCCTTCCTCGATCAGGCGTGCGAGATTGCGCGAGAACACCTCGACATCGACACTGCCGATCTTGGCCGGTTCGGTGCTAGGTTTATCCGTGCGCATAAAGTCGGTCCCCGCCCCAGAAGTGGGCCGAACCGCGTCCGGCCGCAAGGCGAGTTCTGCTCTTTGGTTTAAGCGATATTTCACTTTGGCTCGGCCCCTTGGCGACCGCCGACTTGCTGCCGCCATATTAGCCGGTTACCGCGACTATGTTATAATTCATTGAGTCTGCATCGATTTCCCGGTCGGACCACAGGTCTAGCGAAGCATGATGCGCGCCCTCGGACGATCGCTTTTGGCTGCCTTGAGTTTGGGCGCTTTCGTCGCCCTGGCCGGCTGCTCGTCCGGGCAGGTCATCGACGACTTGCCGGCCAATATGGGGCTGCCTGCCGACGCCCCGGCGCGGCCGGCGACGCCCTACCAGTACCCGGCCGTGCATGACATGCCGCCGCCCCGGACCAGCGAGCCGATGTCCGCGGAAGACCAATTGAGGCTGGAGAAAGAGCTCACTGCAGTGCGCAACCGGCAGGAGGGCGGTAAGCCGCAAGACGTAAACGCCCTCCAGGCGGCGAAAAAAAGCGCTAAAAAGACCGCGAAAAAGAAGCCGGTGGACGGCCAGGACGGCGAGACCACTGGCGCCAAGACCAACCCATGATAAAAGCCAGCCGGGGTGATGCCGCCGGACAGTGGCGGCCGACCTTTAAGGTTTGAGACGATGGAAGAATTTTATCGCATCCGCCGCTTGCCGCCTTACGTGTTCGAAGAGGTGAACCGGGCCAAGGCGCGCGCCCGCAATGCCGGGGCGGACATCATCGACCTCGGCATGGGCAATCCGGATTTGCCGGCGCCTGCCCACGTCATCGACAAGATGAAGGAGACGCTTGGGCGTCCGCGCACCGACCGCTATTCCGCCTCGCGCGGCATTCCGGGCCTGCGGCGCGCGCAGGCGGCCTATTACGACCGCCGCTTCGGCGTGAAGCTCAATCCGGAAACCCAGATCGTCACCACGCTGGGCTCGAAGGAGGGCTTCGCCAATGTGGCGCAGGCGATCACCGCGCCGGGCGACGTGGTGCTGGTGCCCAATCCGAGCTACCCCATCCACGCCTTCGGCTTCCTGATGGCGGGCGGCGCCATTCGCGGCGTGCCGTCGGAGCCGACGCCGAATTTCTTCCATACGCTCGAGCGCGCGATCGTGCATTCGATCCCGAAGCCGACGGCGGTGGTTATCTGCTATCCGGCCAATCCGACGGCTTACGTCGCGAGCATCGAATTCTACCGCGAGCTCGTCGCGTTCGCGAGAAAGCACGAAATCCTCATTCTGTCCGATCTCGCTTACGCGGAAGTCTATTTCGAGAACAATCCGCCGCCCTCGGTGCTGCAGGTTCCCGGCGCCGTCGACATCGCAGTCGAGTTCACCTCGATGTCGAAAACCTATTCGATGCCGGGCTGGCGCATCGGCTTTGCCGTCGGCAACGAACGGATCATCGCGGCGCTGGCGCGGGTGAAGTCCTATCTCGACTACGGCGCCTTTACCCCGGTGCAGGTGGCGGCGACCGCCGCGCTCAACGGTCCCGACGATTGCATCAAGGAGATGCGTGAGACCTACAAGCGCCGGCGCGACGTTCTGGTGGAAAGTTTCGGCCGCGCCGGCTGGCACGTGCCAAGCCCACGCGCTTCGATGTTCGCCTGGGCGCCGCTACCGGAGCCGTTCAAGAGCCTCGGTAGCGTGGAATTCTCCAAAATGTTGGTCGAGAAGGCCGACATCGCGGTGTCGCCCGGCATCGGTTTCGGTGAATATGGCGAAGGTCATGTGCGCATCGCGCTGGTGGAGAACGAGCAGCGCATCCGCCAGGCCGCGCGCAATATCCGCCGTTTCCTGGAAAGCGCGCCCGAGCAGCTTCACAACGTCGTCCCGCTGGCGACGCGGCGCTAACCCTCCGACCGGATCAAGCGCGTTTCATGGCTCCAGCGTTGAAAGTAGGCGTCGCCGGTTTGGGCACGGTCGGCGCCGCCTTGATCGCCCAAATCGCACGCCAGCGCGAGGCGTTGGCCGTGCGGTGCGGCCGGCCGATCGAGATCGTGGCGGTCTGCGCGCGCTCGAAGGCCAAGGATCGCGGTGTCAGCCTGAAAAAATTGACGTGGTTCTCCGATCCGGTCGCGCTGGCGCGCGCGCCCGGCATCGACGTGTTCGTCGAGCTGATCGGCGGCGCCGGCAATCCCGCCAAAGCCGCGGTCGAGGCAGCGCTCGCGTCCGGCAAATCGGTGGTCACCGCCAACAAGGCGCTGCTCGCCAAATACGGCGTCAAGCTGGCAGCGCTAGCCGAGAAACATCACGCCGCGCTCAATTTTGAGGCCGCGGTCGGCGGCGCCATCCCGATCGTGAAGACCTTGCGCGAGGGGCTGGCCGGCAATTCTTTTGAGCGCATCTACGGCATCCTCAACGGCACCTGCAACTATATCCTGACCCGGATGGAGCAGGACAGCATGACGTTCGCCGATTGCCTGAAAGACGCGCAGCGGCTCGGTTATGCCGAAGCCGACCCGACATTCGACGTTGAAGGTCATGACACCGCCCAGAAGCTCGCGATCCTGGCGAGCCTCGCCTTCGGCATCCGCGTCGAGCAGAGCGCGATCTATGTGGAAGGCATATCCTCGATCACGCCGGCCGACCTCGCAGCTGCCGATGAGCTCGGTTATCGCGTAAAATTATTGGGCGTGGCGGTGAGGACGGCGAAGGGCATTGAGCAGCGCGTGCATCCGACCATGGTGCGTAAGGACTCGGCAATCGCCCAGGTGATGGGCGTGACCAACGCCGTCACCATTGACGCCGAGGGGATCGATCCGCTCACGCTGGTCGGGCCCGGCGCCGGTGGCGCCGCCACCGCCTCGGCGGTGCTTTCAGACATCGGCGACGTCGCGCGCGGGGTAAGAACCTCTCCGTTCGGCCGGCCGGCCGCGCGGCTTTCAAGCGTTCACAAGGCGCCGATGCAGCGGCACGAGGGCGGCTACTACATCCGTCTGCTGGCGCGCGACAAGCCGGGAACCGCGGCAATGATCGCCAAGCGCCTCGCCGAGCAGGACATTTCGCTGGAATCGATCGTGCAGCGCCACATCGGCCCGAGCGGGGAGGTCAAAAGCGGTTCCGTCCCCGTTATCCTCATTACCTACGCCACCACCGAGGACGCCGTGCACAAGGCCCTTGCCGCGGTGGGGCGCGATAGGGTGATCTCAGGGCGACCGCAAGTGATCCGGATCGAAAAGAACTGACCGGGCATGATCCCGAAAAGAAAGCATGTCCTCAACCCCGATCGGGGACGGGAAGCGGTTTTCGGATAAGATCATGCGCCTGTAAATGGCCGCAGCCGAGCCGAGGGGAGCGTAAATCATGGCGTCGATCACCATCCAGCCCGAATTCCTGCTGGAACGCATTCTCACCCTCGAAATCGTGCGCGTGACTGAGCGCGCGGCGGTCTCGGCCGCGCTGTTGCGCGGGCGTGGTCAGGAGAAAGCCGCCGACCAGGCCGCCGTCGACGCCATGCGGCGCGAGCTCAACCGGCTGCCGATCGACGGCACGGTGGTGATCGGGGAGGGCGAGCTCGACGAGGCGCCCATGCTTTATATCGGCGAGAAGGTCGGCACCAAGCAGGGGCCGAAAGTCGATATCGCCGTCGATCCGCTGGAGGGCACCACGCTCTGCGCCAAGAACATGCCGGGCGCGATCGCCACGCTCGCCATGGCGGACGCCGGCACGCTGCTGCACGCGCCCGATGTCTATATGGACAAGATCGCCATCGGCCCCGGCTATCCGAAAGACGTGGTCGATCTCGATGCCCCGCCGCAGGAGAACATCCTGGCGCTTGCCAAGGCGAAAGGCGTCAAGCCGGAAGCGATCACCGCGCTCCTGCTCGACCGCCCGCGCCACGCCGACATGATCGCGGCGGTGCGCAAGACCGGCGCCGCGGTGAGCCTGATCACCGACGGCGACGTCGCCGGCGTGATCCATTGCGCCGAACCCAAGACCGGCATCGACATCTATCTCGGCATCGGCGGCGCGCCGGAAGGCGTGCTGGCGGCGGCGGCGCTGCGTTGCATCGGCGGGCAAATGCAGACCCGGCTGGTGCTCGACACCGAGGAGCGCCGTGAACGTGCGAAGAAGATGGGCATCAAGGATCCGAGGAAGAAGTTCGAGATCGAGGACATGGTGAAAGGCGATTGCCTGTTCGCCGCCACCGGCGTGACCAGCGGCGCCATGCTCAGCGGCGTGAAATTCGCCAAGGACGTGATCGAGACCGAAACGGTCGTGATGCGCTCGGTCACCGGCACGGTGCGCCGGGTGATAGCCGAGCACCGGCAGCTCGACAAATTTTATCTCGATTGAGCTCTTCGCAGAGACGCGTCGGCGCGAAGCGCCAAATGAATTCGATACTATCGTATGGTTGCGTGTCCGATTCGGAGCGAACGCGGAGCTTTTGCGTAAGGTGATTGGATGATGGCATTGTCGGCAATGGTTCCAGACGAAAGTGAGCGCTGCTTTCTCGGCGTCGAGCGCTCGGCGAGCGGGCGCGCGTGGCGCGATCGGCTTAACGAGCGCGGGCAGGCGCGCGCGCTCGCCATTGCCCAAAGACACGGCGTGTCGGAATTGCTGGCGCGGGTGCTGGCCGGCCGCGGCGTCGAAGTGGACGGGACGCAAGCCTTTCTCGACCCGAGCATCAAGCGACTGATGCCCGATCCGCATACGCTCACCGGCATGGCTCTAGCCGCTGCGCGCATCGCCGACGCTATCACCAAAGAACAGAGCGTCGCCATTTTCGGCGATTACGACGTCGATGGCGCCACCGCGGCGGCGCTGCTCTGCCGCTACCTGCGGCACTGCGGCCTCGACCCGGTCGTGCATATCCCGGACCGCATCTTCGAAGGTTATGGCCCGAACGTGGACGCCGTCCGCTCGTTCGCCGAGAAAGGCGTCAAGCTTTTGATCACCGTCGATTGTGGCACCACCAGCGGCGAGCCGCTGGCGGAAGCAAAACGCCTGGGCCTCGACACGGTCATCATCGACCATCATCAGGCCGATGAAAAGCTTCCTGCGGCGCGGGCAATCGTCAATCCCAACCGGGCCGACGATCTTTCCGGGCTCGGCCATCTGGCCACGGTCGGCTTGGTTTTCCTCACCTTGGTCGCGGTCACGCGTGAATTGCGCCAGCGCAATTTCTGGACCGGCACGCGACCCGAGCCCGATCTGCTGGCGCTCTTGCATCTGGTCGCGCTCGGCACCGTCGCCGACGTGGTGCCGCTCACGGGGCTCAACCGCGCCTTCGTTGCCAAGGGACTGATCGCATTACGGCGGCGCGATCAAGTGGGCTTAACCGCATTGATGGACGTGGCGCGACTGTCCGGCCCGCCGGAGCCCTGGCATCTCGGCTTCCTGCTCGGACCGCGCATCAATGCGGGCGGCCGCATCGGGCGCGCCGATCTCGGCGTGCGGCTGCTGCTGGAGGAGGATGTTACGGAAGCGGCGCGGATTGCCGCCGAGCTCGACCGGCTCAATCACGAGCGCCGCGCCATCGAGCAGGCAACGCTCGCGCAGGCGGAAGCCGAAGCCATGGCCGCGCTCGGCCTGGAAGAAAAGGGCGCGGTGGTCGTCACCGCGCAGGAAGGCTGGCATGTCGGCGTGGTCGGCTTGGTGGCGGCGCGGCTGAAGGAGCGTTACGGCCGGCCGGCGTTCGCGATTGCATTGGCGCGCGGCGGCATCGGCACCGGCTCGGGACGCTCGATCACCGGCGTCGATCTCGGCCGCGCGGTGCGCCAGGCGGTGCGCGACGGATTGCTGATCAAGGGCGGCGGCCATGCCATGGCTGCCGGCATCACGCTCAAGAAGGACGCGCTGGCGGCGTTCCGCGCCTTTCTCGAAGACACATTGGCGTCATCAGTGGAAGCGGCGCGGCGCGAGCGCGCGCTGTTGATCGATGGCGCGGTCAGCGCCGGCGCCGTCAACCTGGCGCTCGTCGACCTGTTGGCGCGCGCCGGCCCCTACGGTGCCGGCAACCCGGAGCCGCTGCTGGCGCTGCCGTCGCACACCATCGCCTATGCCGATCCGGTCGGCGAAAGCCACATCCGCGTGCGGTTCAAATCCGGCGACGACAAGTTCGTCAACGCCATCGCCTTCCGCGCCGCCGGCCAACCGCTGGGCAAGGCGCTTATCGACAACCGTGGCCGCGCCGTGCAAGTCGCCGGTCACCTCGCAGTAGACCGCTGGCAGGGCGAGGAACGGGTGCAGTTACGGCTTGCCGATATCGCAGTGCCTTAGGTAGAAGTGCACATGGCGAATGCGATCCCGCCGTGGTTACGAATTGTCGCGAGCTGCCTCGCCTTGCTCAGTTACGCTGATTGCCATGGCACAGCTGTCGCCGGCGACACGACGAACGTCGGCCGCTGTCTCGCGATCGCCGCCGAACTGAACCTCGGCGTGCCGCCGATGCGAACCCAAGCAAAATTGCGCGCCGGCCAACCGATTACAATTGTCGCGCTGGGCTCGTCGTCCACGACCGGGTTCGGCACTTTCGGGCCCGGATATCCGGAAGTATTGAAGATGGAGCTTTCCCGACTGCATCCTTCCCTTCATATCGACGTGGTCAACAGCGGTCGCATTCTCGACACGTTCGGCGGCATGATCGCGCGGATCGACACCGACGTGCTGAAATACAAGCCAGACCTGGTCGTGTGGCAGCTCGGCACCAACGCCGTTGTGTGGCATGGCATTGCAAGCGGCGCAAAACAGTCGCTGCGCAAGGGCGTCGAGCGGCTGAAAAAAGTCAATGCCGACGTGATCTTGATGGACCTGCAAGACTCGCCGATCGTGCGCGCAAGGTCTTCGCGCGCCGTCATGGAAAAGCTTATTTCCGATGTCGCGCGGGTAGAGGCGGTGGGTTTATTTCCGCGCTATCGGCTCATGCAACGCGCGCGCGCGGACGGGGTTAGCGGCATGGTCGCCTTTGATGGCCTGCACAACTCGGGAGACGGCTATCTCTGCATCGGCCGGGCGCTGGCGCGCATGATCGACCGCGGAGTCTCGCAGTAGTTGGCGACCGCGCGGCGCAATTCGTTACCCTTTATTAACGATACCGAGCCAGCTTGGGCGCAGGGCACCACGCGGGCGCTGGCAAAAGCCGCGCCCGGTTTCGTTTATCGGGGCCGGTGCACGCAAGGGCTGGTGAAATGCGGTCAGCAACTTCAAAAGCCGCGAGCATCGAGGCGAAGCGCTGTCTCTACGCGCCGCGCATCGGGCTGGCGAAATTGTCGAAAATGGCCTTTGACCGCGGGGACCTGCGCCCGCTTTGGCACGAGCTCATGGCCAAGGTTGCAGCCGGCAAAGCAACCGCGGGGGATGGGCTCGACTTGTCGGTTATCGCGCAACTGCTCGGCGACAAGGATCTCGGCCTCGAAATTCAATCCCAGGTGCTTGCCCAGCAGCAGCTTTTCCGACCGCCATGCGCGAGCGCAACCCCGCGATTGCGCGTGCTTGCGCTGGCGACCGCCATGGACCTGGGCGGCAATACGCCGATCGAGTTTCTGCTGGAGGATTCCGATATCGAGCTGATGACTTTGTACATCGTGCCGGGCATTGCGTTGCCCGAGCCTTTGCCGGATCACGATGTCGCCATCGTCATTTCTTCGGATTCGGATGCTTGCCGCGAGGCGCTTCTCGACATCGCCCGGCTTTCGATGTCTTGGCCGCGCCCGCTGCTGAACGCGCCCGGCCGCATCTGCAATCTGGATCGTGACAAACTGCATCGTGTGTTGGCGGGCGTGCCCGGCCTTGCGATTCCTGCGACGGCACGGGTGGCGCGCGAGCGGCTTGCGGATTTCGCCCGATCCGGCGCTGGGCTCAGCGGCATTGCCGACGATCTGGTGTTTCCGATCACGATCCGGCCAACTGGATCGCATGCGGGCTTTGGACTGGCAAAGCTCTGGGACGCTCGCGAAATCGAGCAATATCTTCTGGAGCAGCCCGAGCTAGAGTTCTTTGTTTCGCAATTTATCGACTATGCGAGTGACGACGGCCTGTTCAGAAAATATCGAATTAGCTTCGTCGATGGGCAGCCGTATGCGGTCCATATGGCGATATCGGAGCAATGGAAGATTTGGTATTTGAACGCCGAGATGAAGACGAACGCCGCCAAGCGCGCGGAAGAGGCGGAATTCATGCGGACTTTCGACGATTGCTTCGGCACGCGCCATCGCTGCGCGCTTGCCGAGTTAGCCGCGCGCGTCGACCTTGATTATTTCACGATCGATTGTGCGGAAACCAAGCAAAACGGATTACTGATCTTCGAGGCGGACAATACCAGCATCGTCCACAACATGGATCCGCCCGACATCTTTCCGTACAAGCCCCCGCAGATGCGCAAGATCTTCGACGCGTTCGCGGCGATGCTGATCGGCAGAGGCGGGCATGATGCTTGAGACTTCCAAAGTGATCATGGCCATGCTCCGCAGTTAATATAGATATACTCTAAGCCGCTTATTCGCCAATTCTTGATACGGATCAAACACCTGGAAGAACGGCGGGTGTGGAATGATATTAGGCGGGCGATGACGACCGCGCCTTAAAATTGACGCTTCGATGACCGCGACGGGCCGTAAATGCGCCTCGACCGCGTGTTGTGGCATTGACCCTGATCAAGGAAATCGCCGCGATTTGGCGCTCATATAGCCTCGCATCGAATCCCCGCAGATCAGAACGAGCGCTTCGCCATGTCCGACCTGCAAGCCGTAGTCAAATTGCCGCCATCGCCGCAAGCCGCGCGTGGCGTTAACCTGCCGTCCACGTCGCCGCAAGCCGCACGTGGCGTGGACCTGCCGTCGTTTGAAACGCTCAACCACGTGGCGCGGGCCATGACGGCCAGGGTCACGCAGGGCATTTCGCCGTATGCCCTGTTCGCCGCCTGGTTCGATTGGCAGTCGCACCTGTCGCGCGCGCCCGGGCGGCAATTGGAGCTTTTGTTGCAGGCATTGGTTTTCGGGGCGCGCTTGTCTGGCCTGGCGACCGGACGTAATTCCGCGGAAATGCCGTTCCCGCCTGAGGGCTCGGATCGACGTTTTGCCGATCCGGCCTGGCAGAAAATGCCTTACTTGTTCTGGCAGCAAGCCTTTCTTGCGCAGGAAGAATGGTGGCGCAACGCGACGCGTCAGGTTCGTGGCCAGAGCGTCAAGGACGCCGACCGCGTCGCTTTCATGACTAACCAATTGCTTGACGTAATGTCGCCGTCGAACGTTCCGTGGCTCAATCCGGTCATTGTTGAGCGGACCCTGAAGGAATCGGGCGGTAATCTGGTCCGCGGCGCCAACAATTTCTTCGAAGATTTCTATCGTTTGCTGACGATGAACCCGAATGGGTCTGGGGAGGGCTTTCGCGTTGGCGAGGACATCGCCATCACACCGGGCGAGGTCATCTATCGCAATCACCTGATCGAGCTCATCCAATACCGGCCGGCCACTGCCGACGTGTTGGCGGAGCCGGTGTTGATCGTGCCGGCCTGGATCATGAAGTACTACGTGCTCGATCTGACGCCGGAACATTCGCTGGTGCGCTATCTCGTCGGGCGCGGCCACACCGTTTTCATGGTCTCATGGTGCAATCCGACTGCCGCCGACCGCGACATCACATTCGACGACTACCGAACCGACGGGCTGATGGCGGCGCTCGACACCATCAACGCCGTTGTTCCCGGCCGCAAGGTGCACGTCTGCGGCTATTGCCTGGGTGGCACGCTGCTCGCCATCGCCGCCGCCACCATGGCGCGCGACGGCGACGATCGGCTGGCGACGGCGACATTCTTGGCCGCGCAGACCGATTTCAGCGAGGCCGGCGAACTCATGCTGTTCGTGGACGAAAGCCAGGTCGCGTTTCTCGAAGACATGATGTGGGACCAGGGCGTACTCGATACGCGGCAGATGGCCGCAGCCTTCAGGATGCTTCGCTCGAACGACCTCGTCTGGTCCAAAATGACGCGCGAATACCTGTTGGGCGAGCGCGACCCGAACAGCGACCTGACGGCTTGGAATGCCGACCAGACGCGGATGCCGTACCGCATGCAGGCGCAATATCTGCGCGGTCTTTTTCTGGAAAACCGCTTGACCGCCGGCCGCTATGCCGTGGGAGGCAAAGTGATCGCGCTTAAGGACATCCGCGTGCCGATGTTCGCGGTCGGCACCGAGACTGACCACATCGCCCCGTGGCGCTCGGTCTACAAACTTCACCTGTTTACCGATAACGAATTGACTTTCGTGCTGACCAACGGCGGCCATAATGCCGGAGTCGTATCCGAACCGGGCCATCATGGTCGGCACTACCATTTCGCAACCCGCCATGCGGGCGACCGCTATGTCGATTCAGCAACATGGCTCGCGCACGCCATGCGGGCGGAAGGCTCATGGTGGGAGCAATGGTCGTCGTGGCTTGCCGAGCGAAGTGACGCGCAACGGATCGAGCCGCCGCCGATCGGATCTGCCGCGCGTGGCCTGATGTCGCTATGCCGGGCGCCGGGAACCTATGTTCATCAGCGTTGACGGCGCGTCAAAGGATTGCAAGCTCAGCGCTTGCGCGCCTTGCGGCAGAACACGTCGTAAATTACGTCGATGATGGAGCGCGCTTCGTCGCTGGCCACGCTGTAATAGATGGTCTTGCCATCG
>Ga0307436_1000584_pt1 | contig 17073 bp, 10 predicted proteins | sample SalMarWE160440MG_FD_202513 | JGI IMG/M metagenome (GOLD analysis project Ga0307436, IMG submission 202513) | Salt marsh sediment microbial communities from the Plum Island Ecosystem LTER, Massachusetts, United States - WE1604-40 | ecosystem: Environmental > Aquatic > Marine > Intertidal zone >...
CAGGACAGTATACTGTTAAATTCAATGCACAGAATCTGGCCAGTGGTATTTATTTTTATCAGATTAATGCTGGCAATTTTACTGCTACTAAGAAACTTATGCTGTTGAAATAAATCTATTTAAAATTTTTAACCTTTATGGCTGGTAAGTTATTAATACTTCCAGTCATAAGGGTTTTTTTATATCTTTTATTAAAAATAAAATGAAAAATATATACTATACGTCTCTTCTTATTCTTTTCATAATTTGTAAAACATTCGCACAAATAGAGACAAAGGAAATATCCGACTCACTCCTATCCCCTTTTGTATTAACTGCTGAACAAGACCATGCAAGATTACTGAACCTGCTAGGCATAGATTCTCTTCGCCCGGGTCCTTCCGGTGATCCGAAAGCTCCTGATGCAGCAAATACTGATGAATCGATAGCGAATCCTTACCCCAATCTTCCTGATCCATTGATTTTAAACGATGGACAAAAAGTTACAACTTCAGAAATGTGGTGGAAATTACGCCGTCCCGAAATCAAAGAATTTTTTGACAGAGAAATTTATGGCAGAGTTCCCGAAAATGTTCCAAAAGTTAATTGGGAAGTTGTGAACGTAAAAAAAGATACTATTCAAAATATTCCTGCAATTACCAAAAAGCTTTTAGGTCATGTTGATAATTCATCTTATCCCCTGATATCGGTTGATATAGATTTAACTTTGGTAACACCTGCAAACATCAAAGAGCCGGTTCCGGTTATGATGGAATTCGGTTTTAAATTTCCTACAAATTTCAAAATGACAGATCAGATGAAAAGGTACATCGATTCGATGTCTACATGGCGATCTATGGTTTTATCAAAAGGATGGGGTTATGCTATTTTAGTCCCCACTAGTTTTCAGGCTGATAACGGCAGAGGATTAACAGATGGAATTATAGGTCTGGTTAACAAAGGTCAACCACGCAAATTGGATGACTGGGGAACCTTACGCGCGTGGGCTTGGGGTGCAAGTAGAGCATTGGATTATCTAAAAACCGATAAATCAGTCGATGGAAACAAAGTTGTTATAGAAGGGCTTTCGCGTTATGGAAAAGCAGCTTTAGTAACCATGGCTTACGATCAGAGATTTGCAATTGGATTTATAGGATCTTCCGGTGAGGGAGGAGCAAGTTTACTTCGTCGTAATTTTGGAGAAATGATTGAAAATGTTGCATCAACATCCGAGTACCATTGGATGGCTGGTAACTTTTTAAAATATGCAGGTCCGTTAACTGCAAAAGATTTACCTGTGGATGCTCACGAACTTATCGCAATGTGTGCGCCTCGTCCAGTATTTATAAGTTGTGGATCGCCGGAGATCGAAGGAAATTGGGTTGATGACAAAGGACAATTTATGGCTGCAGTAGAGGCGGGACCAGTTTATAAACTTCTCGGTAAAACAGATTTAGGAACAAACGAAATGCCTCCAATGGGAACAGCACTTATCGATGGCGATATTGCTTTCAGACAACACTTTGGGGGGCATACTACACTTGATAATTGGCCAACATTCATAAAATTTGCGGAAAAATATTTTAATGAAAAATAAATTAATGGAGTAACTTCTTATTGTGTTCCTAAAAATTAGCAGATGGATTTTTCTTTTCTTTCTTTTCATTTCTTTTAGTGGTTTTTGTCAGGTAAAACTTCCAAAACTTATTAGCGACGGCATGGTTCTTCAGCGGGGTGCAAAAGTAAAAATTTGGGGCTGGGCTTTCGATGGAGAGAAGATAACAATTCATTTTATCGGTACAACATATCATACAACTGCAAATAAAAACGGCGAATGGGAAGTGATGCTTTCGAGTCTGAAAGCCGGCGGACCTTATGTTATGAAAATTGATGCGAGTAATTCTATAACTATTAATGATATACTTGTTGGTGATGTCTGGGTTTGTTCAGGACAGTCGAATATGGGAGTGACGTTAGGAGCGGTGAGGGATATTTATAAAGACGAAATTGAGCATTTGGATAATCCGTTTATAAGAGAATTTTTTACTTTTCCCGGAACTAATTTTAAGGAACGTGAAAAAGATTTTAGATTCGGCAGGTGGGAGCATGCAGATTCCCAAAATGTACGGACCATAACAGCGGTCGGTTACTTTTTTGCAAAATATTTGTATGAAAAATATAAGGTGCCGATAGGATTGATTAGCTCGAACATGGGCGGCTCTTCGGCAGAAGCTTGGATAAGCGAAGAATCTATAAAATCATTCCCGATGTACTATGAGGAACTACTGAGATTTAAAGATCCGGGATATATGGAGAAAATTAATAAACAGGATAATGAAAGAGTTGCAAGCTGGAATAACCTGATACGAGAGAATGATGAAAGCCTGAAAGATTCGCAGCATACCTGGTTCGATCCCAAACTTAATACTCTGGATTGGGATACAACGCATGTACCGGGTTATTGGACAGACACAAAACTCGGTTCCATGAATGGAGTGGTATGGTTCAGGAAAGAAATAAATATTCCTCCCGATATGGTCGGAAAACCTGCCGTAATAAAATTAGGAAGAATTTTTGATTGCGATACGGTTTTTATAAACGGAAAGTTTGTCGGAACTACCGGCTCTCAATACGCTCCAAGAGTATATAAAATTCCCGAAAATTTATTAAAAGAAGGTTCAAACATAATTGTAGTTCGCGACATTAGCTATATACATCATGGTGGATTTGTACCGGGAAAAGAATATGACATTTCTACCGGAGACAAAAAAATAAATCTCGAAGGCGAATGGAAATACAAAATAGGAACAGTCGCCGAACCTTTGGAAGATCGTTTGTTTACAGGGAAAATTCCTACGGGATTGTTTAACGCAGGTATTGCACCAATACTTAATTATAGAATTAAAGGTGTTGTTTGGTATCAGGGCGAATCAATCACAAGCAGGGCTTTTGAACATTATGATCTTTTTAAATTACTCATTAAAGATTGGAGAAAAAACTGGCACCAGGGAAATTTTCCTTTTCTGTACGTTCAGCTTCCAAACTTTGTTGAGGTAAATGTTGAAGACACAAAATATGATTGGGCGTATTTTCGTGAAAGCCAACTGAAAGCCCTGGCAATACCAAATACCGGGATGGCGGTTACAATTGATGTGGGAGAATATAATGATATTCATCCGAAGCATAAAAAGCCTGTCGGTTATCGTTTGGCTCTTGCTGCTGAGAAAGTTGCGTATGGTGAAAAAATATTGTTTATTCCGGACCAATTTATAAATCAATGAAAATTGAAGGAAGCAAAATTGTCTTATCTTTTTCTAATATCGGAAGCGGTCTGGTTGCCAAAGGCGAGGGAAAGCTGAAGTGTTTTGAAATATGCGGAATAGACGATGAATTTTATCCTGCTGAAGCCAAGATAGAAAATAATAAAGTAATCGTATTCAGTGATAAGGTAACAGAACCTGTTGCGGTCAGGTATGCGTGGGCTAATAATCCGGAAGAAGTTAATTTTTATAATAAAGAAGGCTTGCCTGCGTCTCCATTTAGAACAAGCGATCTTTACTGAGAAAATTAATCATATAAGGATGCTTTTATCCTTTTATTGAAATTATTACAAGGAAAAAATGAAAAGAATTATCATCACAGCAATATTAATGTTATCAGTAAACATATTTGCTCAAAAATTTTGTAGCGATAACGGCGATGGAACTTATACTAATCCCTTAATAGCATCAGATTTTCCGGACCCTGATGTAATCCGTGTCGATTCTGTTTATTATATGGTTAATACAACCATGTTTATTTTTCCCGGTGTAACGATCTTAAAATCATATGATCTTGTAAACTGGGAATACTGCAGCAATGCAGTCCAGAGATTTGACTTTAGTCCTTGTTATGACCTTGATGGCTGCAATAGATACGGACATGGACAGTGGGCAACAAGCTTGAAATATCACAACGGAAAATTCTACCTGTTATTTATTACACTTAATGAAGGCGGATTTCTCTGTTCGGCAACAAAACCTGAAGGACCCTGGGAAGTAAGAAAATTACCAAAGGGATTTTATGATCCCGGATTGTTCTTTGATGATGATGGAAGAATTTATGTAGCACACGGATATAGTGAAATATATATGACTGAGCTGGATCAAAACTTCGCACCTCTGATTAAGGATTCGTTGATTATTAAGGGAGATATCCGGAGAGGTCTCGAAGGTACGCACGTTTATAAAATTAACGGTTATTATTATTTGTATTGCACGTATGGTGGTTTGGATGGTATTCAGGCAGCCTTTCGGTCAAAAAATATTTATGGTCCTTATGAGGAAAAAGTTGTAATTAGTGAAACAACACATGGTCCTAACTTTGGCATTCACCAGGGTGCGCTTATAAAAACACAAACCGGGGAATGGTGGACTATGCTTTTTGTTGACAGCGGTCCATTCGGACGTTTTCCATCTTTGCAGCCAGTTACATGGGTAGATGGCTGGCCGATGGTTGGAGTGGACGGACATGCTGTTGTAACATACAAAAAACCAAATACAGGTAGGAATTGTCCAATTAAAGTATTACCAACATCGGATGAGTTTGGCTCTGAGACGTTGGGAATGCAGTGGGGATGGAATCATAATCCTGATCCTGCAAAATGGTCTTTAACTGAAAATCCCGGGCACCTAAGACTTCAAACAGCAAAAGTTGTTGATAGTTTACCTAAAGCACGCAACACACTTACACAACGAATGTTTGCATATTATTCAGATACGTTAGCTTCTGTTGCCACTACAAAAATGGATATCGAAAATATGAAAGAGGGTGACATTGCGGGATTAGCAGTTTTCCAGGATCCTTATGCTTATATAGGAATAAAAAAAGTGAACGGACAAAATTATATATTAATGGTAAATAATGGTGAAACAATTGATTCATCAATTGTAAAAGGATCAACAATTTATTTACGTGCGGGTGCAATATATGGTTCGGGAGCTGCTCACTATTTTGACGGGAAGGCAGCGCCCGGCACAGGCACAGCCTCGTTTGCATATAGCATTGATAATAAATCTTTTATAGAAATTGGTAATGAACTTAAAATGAAGTTCAATCTTAAAATCTTTACAGGAAATAAATTTTGCCTTTTCAATTATGCAACAAAAACATTAGGTGGATATGTCGACTTTGATTGGTTTAAAACAAATGCGGGTTTGAAAGACTAAGTTATTATGAAAAATATGTTACTCATTATACCCTTTCTACTGTTTGAAATTGTCTTACACGCACAAAGTAATACATTGCTAAAACTCTGGTATAATCGACCTGCCAAACAATGGGTTGAAGCTTTGCCTATTGGTAACAGTCGCTTAGGGGCAATGGTTTTTGGAGATCCCTCTAAAGAAAAAATTCAACTTAACGAAAATACAGTTTGGGGAGGACAGCCTAACCGGAATGATAATCCTGATGCTAAAGATGCATTACCTGAAGTAAGGAAATTAATTTTTGAAGGTAAGTATAAGGAAGCTCAAGACCTTGTAAATCAAAAATTCATAAGCAAAATTTCACAAGGTATGCCTTATCAAACAGTTGGAAATCTTAATCTTTCATTTCCCGGGCATGAAAACTTTACGAACTACTATCGTGAATTAAATATTGAAACTGCTGTTACTTCTACACACTATGATATTGATGGAACAACTTATTATTATGAAGCTTTTGCTTCTTATCCCGATCAGGTAATAATTTATCGAATTACAGCGAGTGAGCCTGGAAAAATTAATTTTATAGCTACAATGAATCGTCCTTCAACAGTAGATATTTCAACAGAAGGAAATGATAAGCTAATTATGTCAGGAGTAACTGGCGATTGCGATTCTGTAAAAGGTGCGGTTGAATTTCAAGCAATGGTTAAGATAGAAACAGAAGGTGGTTCGATATCTTCTAACGATACCAGTTTGATTGTAAATAATGCAAACATTGCAACACTTTATATTTCTATTGCATCGAGCTTTAATAATTATAATGATATCAGTGCCAATGCAGAAGAAAGAGCAAATGCCTATCTCCAAAAAGCTTTACAAAAAAATTATGAACAGGCTTTAAAAGATCACATTGTTGACTATCAGAAATATTTTAATAGAATCAGCATTGATTTAGGTGTAACGGATTCAATAAAAAATCCGACTAACATTCGTATCGATCAATTTGCAAAAGGTAACGATCCGCAATTAGCTGCATTGTATTTTCAATTCGGGCGTTACCTGCTAATTTCTTCATCACGCCCCGGCGGGCAGCCTGCTAATCTTCAGGGAATTTGGAACTATCAACTTTATCCCCCGTGGGATAGTAAATACACTGTAAACATTAATACCGAAATGAACTATTGGCTTTCCGAGCCAACCAATCTTACTGAGATGAATGAACCGTTGATTCAAATGGTACGTGACCTTTCCCAGACCGGTAAACAAACAGCTAAAGATATGTACGGTGCTGATGGATGGGTTTTGCATCATAACACAGACATCTGGCGTATCAACGGACCAGTCGATGGATCGTTTTGGGGAATGTGGCCTATGGGAGGCGCATGGCTTTGCCAGCATTTGTTTGAAAAGTATGAATATAATGGTGATAAAGAATATCTAAAGTCTATTTATCCTGTATTGAAAGGAGCAGTAAAATTTTATTTTAGTTTCTTAGTTGAAGAGCCGACACATAAATGGTTAGTTGTTTGTCCTTCAGTTTCTCCCGAAAATGCACCTTCGGTTCATCCTGAATCTTCAATTTCTGAAGGAACAACAATGGATAATCAATTGTTGTTCGATCTTTTTACGAAGACAATAGAAGCAGCAAAAATTTTGGGTTTAGATAAAGAGTTTGCTGCAAAAATTAATAACGCGCTTAAAAGATTACCACCGATGCAGATTGGTCAATATGGTCAGTTGCAGGAATGGATTGAAGATTGGGATAATCCTGAAGATCATCACAGGCATGTTTCTCATTTATACGGAGCCTTTCCATCAAATCAAATTTCACCTTTTCGTACACCGGAACTTTTTGATGCGGCCCGTACATCACTTATTTATCGTGGAGATCCTTCAACCGGCTGGTCTATGAATTGGAAGATAAATTTATGGGCTCATTTTCTCGATGGCAACCATGCTTATAAATTAATAACCGATCAGATTAGCCTTGTTGATAAAGGAGGATTTGGAAAAGGCGGCACTTATCCTAATATGTTCGATGCTCATCCTCCATTTCAAATTGATGGAAATTTCGGATTTACTTCCGGCGTTACAGAAATGCTTTTACAAAGTGATGATGGTGCAATTTTCATTCTTCCTGCATTGCCTGATGTTTGGAAAGATGGAAGTATAAAAGGTTTGCGAGCGCGCGGTGGATTCGAAATAGAAGATATGGAATGGAAAAATGGAAAAATCACTAAGTTGGTTATTAAATCAACCCTGGGCGGTAATTGCAGGATTCGTTCTTACTCAAAATTAAAATCAGAAGGCGAAATACCTCTTAAAATTGCAGACGGCGAAAATCAAAATCCATTTTACATAGTTCCGGAAATAAAACAACCTTTAATTTCAAATAAAGCAAAATTGAAAAAAGTTAACATAAAAAATACTTTCTTATATGATATTGATACAAAACCAGGAGAGAAATATATATTTTCTGGAATACTATAAAAGAAAAAGTATTAATATAGTTTTTTTAATAAATAGTGTGTGGGAGATATGCTTGGGTTAAAAGTACCGGAGTAGATTTTGATTGCACCGAAATACTTAATTTTAGACAAAGGAGAAGTGAAATGAAGAAGAAAATTGATAACATTTATCTGACGAATTCTTCGCGAAGAGATTTCATAAAGAAGACCAGTATGGCTATAACAGGCTTATTAGTCGCACCCTATCTGAAACCCTCAGGAGTTTTGGCTTACGCTCGTAGTAAAACTTTTCCTTCCTTAGCCACAGTAGGGGTTTCCAATACAATAGAGACTCCTGCCGACAGTTACATTTACGATGATGGAGAAGATGGTGTAAAACAAAAAATGCAGTCACTCTTCGAACAAATTGGTGGTATTTCTGACATATTCGGTTCAGGGAAAAAGGTTGTCATAAAAATTAACATGACTGGTGGATCGGGAAGCTCAACAGATGCAAAATTAAATGGTGTTCCAATTACCGAAGCAATGTGGAGTCATCCGACAGTCGTCCGGGCAGTAGTGGAATCAATTATCGATACAGGAGTTCTACCTGATAATATAGTTATGGTTGAGAGTTTGGGAAGCTATGATTCTTATGACAATGATGTCTTCCAGGGATATGTGGATATTAAGAATGACCTGGGATGCCAGTTGGCCAATATTACTGAAGGAACCTTTATAGATGTATCCACAGGAAGCAACTATTTTAACTATTCGGAATTGACTATGAATCAAATTGTAGTTGATACAGACGTTTATGTATCCATTGCAAAATTAAAGCAGCATGCTGAAGCAGGTATCACGTGTTCGATAAAGAATCAGATCGGTTCTGTACCACAATCTTCTTATACTACTGATGCCATACAATACCGTCGCCAGGCAATTCACAGCCCAACCAATGGATCCTCTGCTACATTCCTGCCACGATCAATTTGCGATCTGTTCGCCGCTCGACCGGTTCATTTTTCTGTAATTGATGGAATAAAAAATGCAACAGGTGGTGAAGGGGTGTGGAACCCGAATTTTGAGCCGTCTGAAAGTCATGTTCTTATTACTGGCAAAGATCCTGTAGCTACTGACAGCATAGGAGCATATCTGATGGGATTAGATTGTGAAGCACAAAAGCTTCAACTACCGGCTGTGAACAGTTATGGAGACAGCGAATGCGATAACTACCTCGATCTTCTTCATAACCTTGGTATTGGTACAAACCAGTTGAATGAAATTACCGTAGTTGGTGATGGGAAGGACTTAATAACTGACGTTACTCCTGACAGAGATTTTCGTAAACCTGTTGATTTCCAATTATGTGCAAACTACCCGAATCCTTTTAATCCATCAACTATGATTGTATTTTATATTCCGAGGAATGAATTTGTGACTATAAAAGTCTATGACATTGTGGGCAGGGAGATTGAGACATTGATAGAAGGTGAAGTTCCTGCTGGAGAACACCGTTTACAATGGAGTGCGGAAGGACTTGCCAGCGGTGTTTATATATGTCGTATGGACGCAAAAGATTATTCACGCTCGATAAAAATGCTGTATCAGAAATAATTAATATGTAACTGTCTTAAGTTAAATTAACCGGTAATGCTGCCCGAAAATATTTATAGGGCAAAGCTGAAAGTTATTAAATTAAAAGAGACTTTTATTTATGATTTTAGAATCACACCAGGGGAAGAATATGTTCACCTTGGAGATATATGAAAATAGAACATACAGAGGGAGAATTTCGTGATAACAAAACGCAGTAGAAGAATAATCTTATTTCTAATATCTATAATATTATATGCTTTCAGCTCCGGTATTTCGCAGCAAAATCCAAACATAAAATTAATTGAAAATTACAATAGTTGGGGATGGAATGTCTGGGTAATGAGCAATGATTTAATTACCATAGCAACCGTTCCGGTTATTGGAGCGAGAATTATGCAGTATGATCTTGGTGTTCATCCTTCAATATTTATAAATCCAACAGAATTTGGCAATACATATACACCGGAATTTTCCAGTTTTTGGCCAAACTTTGGAGGTTTTAAAAACTGGCCGGCACCACAGGCTGTCTGGAACTGGCCTCCCCCGCCAACTCTTGATTATGGTTTATATGAAGCAGTGGCTGATACACTTCCTGATTCTGTTAGCTTAACAGTTACAAGTCCTGTTGAACAATGGCGAGCTCCTGATTTACGAATCCGGCGTAGAACTACACTCTACAGAGGTACCAGCCACGTAAAGGTTGAACAGACAATTATTAATGAAAGTAATGAAATACAACAATGGGGTGTCTGGGATATAACTCAATCAATTGCTAATCATACAGGAGAGACCGATTTCGATAATTTTTGGGTTTACTTCCCGATCAATCCCGAAAGCCGATACGGTGAGAGTGGCGTTTATATAGATCTTAGAGGCGATTCAAGTCCATCTGAAGCCTGGGTAGGAGAAGTAGCTCCCGGTGTTTATGGGGCAAAATATCGCCCGGATGATCAAAAACTTTTTGCCGATTCTCATATTGGTTGGATATGTTATGTCGACGAATTAACAGGTTATGCTTACGCCAAGACGTTCGATATTTTTGAAGATGCTGAATATCCAGACAACGGCGCAAGAAATGAAGTGTGGATAAATGGCAATCCTCATTATTTTGAAGTAGAGGTTGTCAGTCCGGTTGTTGATTTGCCTGGCAATGGCGGAAGCTATACTTTTACAGAAAATTGGTGGGCGACTAAAGTAAATGGACCTATTATATCTGTAACTAATGTCGGTGCATTTAAGTCCTTTGAATATGATAAAGAAACTAAACTCTTTACTGGTGAATTCGGTGTTTTTTATATTGGCAAAGCAAAATTAGAATTTACAGACAGTTCAGGTACCATAATCGATACCAGCTTAAGTTACGATGTAACACCGCTTGAAACATTTATTCTTAATGATTCGACAAAGATTCCACCTTTGGCTGACTCAGTGCATGTTGTAGTTTTCGACAATGAAAATAATTTTATAGGAACTCTCATATCAAGAACTACTGAAGATTTAATAACAGGTATTAAATCTTTTACTAATTATACTCCAGCAGGATTTAAATTAAAACAAAATTATCCCAATCCTTTCAATCCAATAACTAAAATAAATTACTCCGTTCCAAGGACCAGCTTGATCAAAATAAATATTTACGATATCCTCGGCAATGAGATAGCAGCTTTAGTTAACGAAGAAAAATCCGCAGGCAATTATGAGATCGAATTCAATGGAAGTAATCTTTCAAGCGGAATTTATTTTTACAGAATGCAGGCAGGAACTTTTTCAGATACAAAGAAATTCATTTTAATGAAATAGAACTAACAAATAATAATTTATTGGAAATATGCTATGCGAAATCACAATTTTTATTATTTCATATTGATTGCTTTAATAATATTTGTCTCAGTCAATTCGTTCGCTCAAAATCCAATTATCAGGGATCAATTTTCAGCAGATCCAACAGCAAGAGTTTTCGACGGCAAAGTTTATCTTTATCCTTCTCACGATATTCTCGCTAATGAAGAAAGAGGACGTCCCGGCTGGTTTTGCATGGAAGATTATCACGTTTTCTCTTCTGAAAATCTTACAGACTGGACGGACCACGGTGTTATCGTAAGTCAGGAGAAAGTTCCGTGGGTTAATTCAAAAGGATATGCAATGTGGGCTCCGGATTGTATTGAGAATAACGGAAAATATTATTTTTATTTTCCTGCTCTGGGCAACGATTCAACTTATGGGAGAGGTTTTTTTATAGGAGTTGCTGTATCGGATAAACCTTTTGGACCGTTTACCCCTCAACCAGGACCAATAAAAAATGTTCGTGGAATTGATCCAAATGTGTTTATCGATAAAGACGGACAGGCATATTTATACTGGGCAGCCAGAAATATTTATGTGGCAAAGTTGAAAGAGAATATGCTTGAACTTGCATCTGAACCGCAGATAATTGCAAATCTTCCTGATAAAGGACTAAAGGAAGGTCCTTTTTTATTTGAGCGTAACGGCATTTATTATCTCACTTATCCGCATGTTGAGGACTCAACAGAAAGATTAGAATATGCAATTGCTGATAATCCTTTAAGTCCATTTAAGGTAACTGGTGTGATAATGGATGAATCTCCCGGTTGCTGGACAAATCACCAATCAATTATTGAATTCAAAAAACAATGGTATCTTTTTTATCATCGTAATGATTTGTCTCCCTCTTTTGATAAAAACAGATCTGTCAGAATAGATAGTTTGTTCTTCAACGAGAATGGTACCATTAGGAAAGTAACGCCAACTCTTCGTGGTGTTGGATTAACAAATGCTACCACCAAAATACAAATCGATAGATACAGCCTAAAAAGTGATGAAGGTTCATCAGTAGCATTCATAGATACACTCAATAAGTTTGGTGGTTGGAAGACAATTTTTAATGCTGAAAATGCATGGATTCAATATAACGGCGTTGATTTCGGAAACAATAAATTCAAATCGGTTAATGTAAGAACATTGTCAGAAACAGGTGGTACTCTTCAGTTAAGATTAGATAAAATTGATAGTCCTGTAATTGCAGAAGTAGAAATTCCCAAAGATGATGAATGGAATGTTGTTATATCACCTTTAGTAGAAAATGAAAAGGGAATACATAACATTATTGTACAATTAAAGAATTATAGCAACATTGAGATTGATTGGGTAAGTTTTGAATAACTATTTAATTGAGTAAAAGTTCCTAGAAAAAAATCAAATAATATTAAATCTTTTTAAGGAGAGTTTAATGGAACGAAAAATCATCATAACAATAATTACATCAGTAGTTCTCTTCCTTGCAAATTCTAGTATATTTTCCCAGACTACTACAGTTTATGCAGGAGATAATCAAATCATAAATTGGGAAAAGACGCATTCTGCACAACTCAATGGAAGTGTATCTAATGGAACAAAAGTAGAATGGACATGTCCACAGAATAAAGAAGTTGTATTTAAAGATGCGTCTAATCCTGTAACAGAAGTAACCCTCCCCCGCCCCGGCTATTATTTATTAGTCCTTTCACCTTCAGAAACCAATAATGACACAATCAGCAGTTCTGTAATTATAAATGTCTTTAAACCAAACTCATATAAAGATAGACTTTCCGATTTGATAAACTTAATGACTGTTGATGAAAAGATTAAACAATTAACTAATGAATCAGATTCGATTCCAAGATTAGGAGTTGCCAAATATAATTATTGGAGTGAAGCATTGCACGGTTTACTTGCCAGCGATGCTACATCATTTCCACAGGCTGTTGCAATGGGTTCTACCTGGGATCCCGATTTAATACTTCGTGTGGGTACCGCAATATCCGATGAAGCACGAGCTTATAATGTTGCTTATGGAAAAGGATTAACTTATTGGAGTCCTACTATTAATATCGCACGCGACCCTCGCTGGGGACGTAATGAAGAGTCTTACAGTGAAGACCCGTATCTGCTCTCCCGTATGGCTGTTTCATTTGTTAAAGGTATGCAAGGTAATGATCCATATTATTTAAAAACGGTTTCTACTCCAAAACATTTTATTGCAAATAATGAAGAAGCACGCCGTCATACTGGTTCTTCCGATGTTGATATGCGCAGTTTGTTTGAATATTATTTACCTGCATTTCACAGTGCAATAGTTGAAGGAAAAGCTTACTCTATTATGGGTGCATACAATGAACTTAATCAAGTTCCTTGTAATGCAAATACATTTTTATTAAACGATCTGTTAAGAAGAAAATGGGGATTTGAGGGTTACGTAGTTTCCGACTGTGGGGCTATTTTCGACATGTTGTATGGACATCGTTTTTTCAAAACCGGTGCAGAAGCAGCCGCCAGAAGTATTCTTGCCGGATGCGATTTAAATTGTGGCGTAGCCTATCGTATGTTTTTACAGGAAGCACTCGACGAAGGATTATTAGAAGAAAAAAATCTTGATAGTGCTTTAACAAGAGTTCTTTCTGCGCGTTTCAAATTAGGCGAATTCGATCCTCCTGAAGTAGTACCTTACAGTTCAATTACAAAAGATAAACTTGACAGCAAGGAAAATCGCGACCTCGCTTATGAGGTTGCACAGAAATCAATTGTTCTTTTAAAGAATGAAGGAATCTTACCTTTAAATAATGAAAAAATAAAATCAATCGCTGTTATTGGTCCAAATGCTATTGATGCACAATTAGGCATTTACAGTGGTTTTCCAACCATTCAGGTTAGTCCCCTTGAAGGAATAAAAGATAAAGCGGAATCCCTTGGGATAAAAGTAGAGTATACGTCTGGATCCAGTCTTAGTAGCGGATTGTTACATCCGATTGAAACACAATATTTTGGAAAAGTTGAGGGAAACGGTAAAACAGGTATGAAAGGTGAATATTTTAATAATATGAAATTATCCGGAGAACCTGTTGTAACCAGGATTGATCCGAATATTGATTTTAGTTTCGGCACCAAATCTCCCGCTGCAGGAATTCCTGAAGATCAGTTTTCCGTAAGATGGACAGGGAAAATAATTCCGCCCGATACAGTTCATCATATCGGTACAAGCTGCGATGATGGTTCACGCTTATATATAGATGGAAAATTAATAATAAATGACTGGCATGATCACGGTGAAAGACCAATTAGTAAAGAGGTGGAATTGCTTCCCGGTAAAGAATATAATATAGTATTTGAGTACTACGATAACACCTTAGGTGCAGTTGCAAGATTAACATGGGACCTTAGCCAAAAGAATTTTGATAAAGCCAAAGAAGTTGCTGCAAAAAATGATGCTGTTATTCTTGTCCTTGGAATTTCACCCGGTATTTCACAGGAAGAGCTGGATCGTAAAGAAATTGAGTTACCGGATGTTCAAAGAAATTTAATTGATGCCGTTGCATCTGCTAATCCTAATATTGTTATCGTTCTTGTAAACGGAGGACCCATTGCTCTTGCTGGAACTGAAGACAAAGTAAATGCAATTGTTGAAGCGTGGTATGACGGAGAATTTGGAGGTAAAGCAATTGCTGATGTTTTATTTGGTGATGTTAACCCGGGAGGTAAACTTCCTGAAACATTTTATGCATCGACAAAAGAGCTTCCTTCTATGTCTGATTACGATCTTATTAATCATCCGCGCACATATATGTACTTTGTACAACCTGTGTTATATCCGTTCGGACATGGACTTTCATACACTAAGTTTGAATACAGCAATTTAAAACTAACACCTGATAAGATTGCCAAAGACGGTGAAGTTGATATTCAATTTACAATAAAGAACACCGGCAAAATGAAAGGTGATGAAGTAGCGCAAATTTATGCTCATAGTATTGATGCAACAATAAAAGTACCGATCAATCAATTAAAACGCTTTCAAAGAATCACACTTTTACCGGGAGAGATTAAAACACTCACATTCAAAATACCTGCTTCCGAATTATCTTTTTACAATACTGAAACGAATGACTTTAAAACGGAACCGGGAAAGTGGGAAATTCAAATCGGTAGTTCTTCTAAAGATATCCGTTTGAAAAAGAATATTTCAATTGAATAGGAAATAATTCTATCAAAAAAAAATTTTTGAGTAAATTTGCTATGCAATAAATTATGAGGGCACATAATAAATTTACGCTATATTTTCAGTAAATAAAGATTATTAAAAATAAGTAATTACTTATAACCGGATTACAAAACTACCATAGAGCAAAAATATGAATTCAATGCCTTTAGGTTTTTTTGATTGGGGGATAATGTTAATCTATTTCGCTTTTATTGTCTGGATTGGATTTTATCTCAAAAAGTTCACAAAATCCGATGACGATTTTTTTCTTGCCGGGAGAAGGAACAGCATGTGGGTCTGCGGCATTGCATTCATGTCTGCAAATATGGGTTCGATGGAAGTAATTGGCTATACCGGTCAAAGTGTTAAATATGGATTATATGCCGCGCACTTTTATTTGATCGGTGCTGTTCCTGCAATGTTATTCCTCGGCGTATTTATGATGCCGTTCTATTACCACAGTAAAATCAAATCTATTCCAGGTTATTTAAAAGCTCGTTTCAATGAAAGTGCACGGGTTTTTAACGCTGCTATGTTCGTAGTTAATATGATCCTGGTTTCCGGGATTGCGCTTTATCTGCAGGCTTTAATCTTTCATACTTTCCTTGGGTGGAATTGGGATTTGAGCATCTGGCTTTCTGCAATTTTTGTAGCTCTTTATGTCACGCTAAGTGGTTTACTATCGGCTATGTTTACGGAGATTGTACAATTCTTTTTGATATGGGGCGGAATATTAATCTTACCGATTTTAGGGTTAGTTGATATTGGTGGTCCGGCGGAGATTTCTGCAAATCTTTCCGAAGGTTTTAAAACACTTTGGTCAACTTCCGGAAGTGCTGCAAATAATCCAATGTACGTTACATGGGGAGGTTTAATACTTGGATTAGGTTTTGCTATTGCGTTTGGTTACTGGACAACAGATTTCTTAATTATACAACGAGCCTTCTCGGCAAAAGACTTGCGTTCAGCCAGGATGACCCCCATTATCGGTTCGTATTTCAAACTATTGCTCGGTGCAGTAGTTGTTGGTACCGGTCTTATTGCTTTAGTACTGATTAACAATCCGGCGAGCGGATTTAGTTTGTTGGTGGAAGGTGGAAAAACCAATTATGACTCAGTGTTACCCTTGTTGATGCAGAGATATTTTACGCCGGGTCTGATAGGAGTCGGCGTTACATCAATGATTGCAATGTTCATGGCTGGTATGGCTGGTAATATGAGCTCTTTTAATGCTGTTTGGACTTATGATATTTATCACTCTGTCATTAATAAAAAAGCTACCCCGCAAAAGCTCCTTTACATTGGAAGAGTTACAACTGTTGCTGGAATCCTGTTAAGTGTTGCCGGTGCGTACATTGCACGCAGCATGCCCACAGTTATTGATTATCTTCAGGCAATCAGTTCAATGTTTTTGGCTCCTTCCGTTGCAATTATTATACTTGGTATGTTTTGGAAATTCATAACCCCAAAAGGAGGATTGTGGGGAATGCTGATCGGGACTCTTGTTGCAGTCCTGTTATTTATTGCACAGGAAACTAAAATAATTCCTATAAGTTTTGTTATCCCGGGTTCCGACGGGGCAGCAGCTCAATCTTTTATGGCAGCAAATTTTTGGCGCGCTGTGTGGGCATGGTTGATTTCCACCGGCACTGCTATCATCATTAGTCTCTTCACGGAAAAGAAAACCGATGAAGAGTTGCGCGGTTATGTAAAAGGGCTGGTTGATAAAACTGAAACCGTTGAGGAAAAAACTGCCTGGTATAAGAGACCTAAATTCTGGGCTGCTATTACATTAGTAATTTTTATAGTCATAAACATTTTACTTTGGTAG
>Ga0307436_1000585_pt1 | contig 17053 bp, 15 predicted proteins | sample SalMarWE160440MG_FD_202513 | JGI IMG/M metagenome (GOLD analysis project Ga0307436, IMG submission 202513) | Salt marsh sediment microbial communities from the Plum Island Ecosystem LTER, Massachusetts, United States - WE1604-40 | ecosystem: Environmental > Aquatic > Marine > Intertidal zone >...
AGCTGCGGGCGCCCGATCAGCGCCTGGGCCAGGAGCAGGCGCTGGCGCTCGCCGCCCGACATCTCCGCGAGCGGGCGCCGCGCCAGCTCGAGCGCGCCCACGAGATCGAGCACGCGGTCGACCTCCTTGCGCCCCTCACTGCCCGGTATGGGCAGGCCGAGGCGGTGGCCGTTCACCACGCCGGCAACGAAATCCCATCCGCTCAGCCGCACCGTGGTCGGCGATATGTGCTGCTGTGGCATGTAACCGATGGCTGGATTGCCACGGCCGGGTGCTCTGCCCAGCACCCGGATAGTCCCCCTGCTCGGCGGCACCAGCCCGAGCACGGCGCGCATCAGCGTCGTCTTGCCCGAGCCGTTGGGGCCGAGCACAGCGATGAATTCGCGCGCCGCAATATCGAGGCTGACACCACCGAGGACGGTGCGGCCGCCTAGCATCAACGAGACATCGTGAAACGCGATGATGCTCATGGACAGCTATTCCGTCAGCGCCTGGTCGACGGCATCGAGTTCATCCATCAGCCATGCCTGGTATGTTTTTCCGGGCGGCGCGGTCTCCGTCACCGCGATCACCGGGACATTTGATATATGCGCCAGCTCGACCATGCGCTTGGCCATCGCATCGGTAGCCTGGTTGTTGTAGGCGAGCAGGCGGACCTTGTTCTGCTTGAGGTCACTCTCGAACGCCGCGACTTGGGAAGCACTGGGCTCGGTATTGTTCATCACCGCAAGCTGGAACGGCAGGTTGTGCACCTCAAGCCCAAGGGCCGCGAACATGTAGCCGAAGACCGGCTCGGTGGCGGTGACGTGCGTGCCGGCAAGGCGTTTGCGCAGACTTGCAATCTTCGCCTCGATTGGTTCAAGCGACTGGCGGAACCGCGCCAGATTCTTGTGATAGTCGTTTCCGTGGCCGGGATCGACGGCGCTGAGATCATTTGCATAAGCCTCGGCGAAGGCCAGCATGGTCGCCGTGTCGTACCAGATATGCGGGTTGTCGCCGGACTTGCGGCCCACGAGATCGGCCACGACGATGAGCTTGCGCTCAGGGTTCTTGGCCGTTGCCACGATCTTTTGCGCCCAGGGATCGTAGCCGATGCCGTTATAGATGACGATCTTCGCCGCCGAAATGGCGCGCGCCACCGAAGGGCTTGCCTCGAACAGGTGCGGGTCCTGGTCGGGATTGTTGAGAATGCTCTTGACCTTGACGTTTGCCCCGCCGATCTGGTGGGCGACATCGCCATAAAAATTCTCCGCCGCCACCACGGGGATGGCATCGCCGGCCAGCGCCAGACCTGGCAGAAGCGCCAAGGCCGCCGCGACCGCCAGCCGGAAAATCAGTTTCATCGGGCTCCCCCGGGGCAAGTGCGCAATGGCGAATTAAGTGTAATGATATTACGTATCAGTCATAGCGTCCAGCGTGAAATGATATAACGTTCGAGGCTTGATTGTTTCCGCCCGTCCCCGGGTCGCGGCAAAGGCGCGCTGCGTCATGTCGTCCGCGACCCAGCGGTTTACTCTCTTGCCCGGACATGCTTGGGTCGCACGTCATGCTGCGCCATGAAGCAGAGGCCACCCCGGGTGAGACCGGGCCGCAAGCAACGGACTTGGGCGAAGCACCCAAGCCCCCAGTTGTCCCTCCTCAGTCGGGAGCGCGCGGACAGAACCGGGTGCTCGCCCTCACTCTGGCAAGCGTGGCCGCCTTTGTCTTCGTCACGGCCATCATTCTCGTCGTTCTGTTGCATCATGTTGAATCCCACCAGGTTTTCTCGCAACCGTAGGAACCACTTGGCCGCCGGCCACACGCCATGCCTCGGCCGTCGTCGTGCTCTCAAGCTCGCCGGCATTGCGGCAATGGCCCCCGGCCTTGCCGTGCTCAACGGCTGCGACAGCGGGGCCAAGTGGAATTCGGATGTCGTGGCCGGCACCTCGCCGTCGCTCAAGTTCATCATGACGCGGGGCTCCGACGGTAAACAGGTGACCGCGGCCGATTATCGCGGTCAGATCGTCATGCTCTATTTCGGCTACACCTTCTGCCCCGACATCTGCCCGACCACGTTGCAGCATGTCACAACCATCCTGCACAAGCTCGGTGATGCCGCTAAGCACGTGCGCTTTTTGTTCGTCACCGTCGATCCGGGCCGCGACTCCCTCAAGATCCTCAAGCAATATGTCGAAAACTTCGCACCACAGGTCGAAGGCCTGCGCGGCACTCCCGACCAGACCGCGTCGCTGGCGCGGCGCTTCCGCATCGCCTATTCGGTGACGCCGGAAACCAAGGATCACCCCTACGTGGTGACGCACTCCTCGGCGATCTACGTGTTCGACGGTATCGGTGCGGCACGCCTCCTGGTGACCACGCTCGGCACTGCAAAGCCCGACATCAACGGCACCGCAGCCGACCTCAAGCGGCTTGTCAACGAAGCCAACCCGACGGGGCTATTTGCAAGGCTCATGCGCCTGATCTGACCGGGTGCGCTACTGGCTGCCCATGCCGCGCACCGGGAAGTCGGCCTTGAGGCTGCTGCCGTCGGCAAAGCTGAGTGTGACGGGGACAGTTTTGCCCGGCTTCATCGTCCTGGCGGGCTGCATGCACATCAGGTGATAGCCGCCGGGCGCAAATTTCAGCTCGCCGTGCGCCGGCACGGGCACGCTTTTCACCATCACCATCATGTCCTGGCCGTTCTTCTGCACGCTGTGATGCAGCATGATCTTGCTGCAGGCCGGCGAAGCGGCAGCAACGAGGCTGGCCACCTTGTCGCTACCGTTCTTGAGCGTGAAATAACCGGCGGCCGGGCGCGCAGCGATGATGAAGCGCATCCATGGATGGCTGATCGCAAGACCCTCACCAGCGGCTGCCGCCTGCATACCGCCCGCCAGCGCGGCGGCCGCAAGGCAAAGCGGCGACAGCCAACTCCGACGGGCGCTAACGGCCGGTCCATCGGCTCGCAAGGGCAGCAAGCGAAGAGGCATCATCGTCGGTCTCCTTTATCGAATCTTCGTGAAGCCTGAGCGCGTTCAACACCAGCAACAGGGCGATCACGCTCATCATGGCCGGCGGGATCCAGATGATGACACCGCCGATGTGCTGATCATCCAGGGCGCCGATCGAGGGAATGAGCCGGCCGCACAGGTCGTAATAGGGATAGAGGTCGTGGTGAGCGAAGGTAATGAAGGCGCCGAGCACAATCTGCGGAAACATGACGCCGATCGCCAGGACCGCGCGGACATAGTACGACACCCGTGCCGGCGGCTTCGGGCGCGGGTCGAGCACCAGCGCCCAGAACAGGATGCCATCCCCGACCATGGTCCAGTTCATCAGCGCATAAAGGCGCGGATCGAGCATGGCGCGGAAATGAACAGGCGGAATGAGCCAGAAATAGAACGACCCGACGAACACGAACGCAGCGATGAGCGGCTGCTGCACGACGCGCATCGCCGCCGCGAGAGCGCGGTGCCCCATTGTCCTTTGCACCCAGCCCGGTGAACCGCGCTTGATCACGGCCCCGGGCCAGCCGAGCGCGATGAGCAGCGGGCCCATGTGGTGCATCACGACATGCTGCACGCGGTTGAGGAAGAACATGTGCTGCGACCAGTACTCGAAGCGCGTCTGCAACACGGCGTAGGTGAGCACGAGGCCGGCGAGGAAGGCAACGATGCGCCAGGCCGGAGGTCGTTCCGCCTGCGGCGTCAGCGCCATGCCGCGCCAGAACCATAGGAGCGCGAGAGCTGTTGCGAGACAGTTACGGAAAAGTCCCACGGCGCCCAAACGGGCATGCGAGAGGGGTAGCTGCCCGAGAGCCAGAACAGTAACACACCGAGCGCCAGCACCGCGCCATAGGCAATGATATCCGCTCGAGCAACGCCCGGTACCAGACCTTGAACGCCTCTCAACTCCACCTGTTCAACCATGACCGCCCAGCGCTTACAGCCCGAACACGCTGTCTGTCAAAGTGCAAACGAGCGCAGGCAAACGTCCGGCACAGCCGATTTCGAGGTCGAGCAGCAAGACAGGCGTTGATTTGCAAGCGAAAGCCTTCCTTGCGTGGATTCACTGTGCCTCAGTGTTTGTGTTCGCCAATGTCATGAGGCAGGCGAGACTCGACCGGCAACCAAGGGCCGGGAGAACCTCGACGAGCTCGGAGCGTAAGACATGTGCAACTCGCGCTTTGCGCAGCCTGCTTGTTTGGAATTATTCTAATATGTTGAAATAAAACGATTTTCTGGTTGACTTGCCCGATCCGAGCGCCTAGTGAGCGAGCGATCGGATCGGATTGAAGGTCATGAGCGAAAGCAGTCAGTCGTTGCAAGAACGCCAGTATGTTCCCCTCGGTGAGGCAAGGCGAGGATTTCGCGGGCGGATTCACGCCATCATCGTTAAGGAAGGCACCTCGCAACTGCCGGCGGAGGAACTCGAGCGCCGCCTCATCGAGCTGGGCTTCATCGAAGGCGCCCTGGTCGAAATCCTGCATGAAGGCATTTTCGGGCGCGATCCAATCGCCGTGCGCGTGAACGCCGCCTCGGTGGCCTTGCGCCGCCGCGAAGCCATGGCCATCCTCGTCAGTTGACAGGCCGGACAGCATGAACGTCATCGCCCGGACAGGTGTCCGGCATTTCGCCCTCATCGGCACCCCCAACAGCGGCAAGACGGCGCTGTTCAATGCCCTCACCGGCAGCCGGCAGAAGGTGGCGAACTATCCTGGCGTCACCGTCGAGCGCAAGTCCGGTGCGGTCGAGACGGCATCCGGAAACATCATCACACTTGTCGATCTGCCCGGCACCTACTCACTGCGCGCGCGCAGCCCGGATGAGGAAGTGACCCGCGACGTCGTCCTCGGCCGTTTTCCCGGCGAGACCATGCCTGAGTTGCTGGTGTGCGTGGCCGACGCCACCAATCTGCGCCTCGGCCTCAGGCTGGTGATAGAGCTGAAACAGCTCGGCCGGCCGCTGCTCCTGGTGCTCAACATGATCGATATCGCCCATCGGCGCGCCATCGGCATCGATCTCGATCAGCTTTCGGCCGAACTCGGCGTGCCCGTCGTCACCGCCGCCGCCGTCCGCCGCGGCGGCACCGATGTGCTCGTGCATCGCCTCGATCAAATGGCCGGCGAACCACGCTGCCCGCCCGAGGACAGCACGTGGACTGCAACCACCACGAGCGAACTGCGTGCAGCGCAGCGCGAGGCCGACCGCATCATCGCGCTCGCGGTTCACATGCCGATGAAGCCCGATACGCTGACCACGCGGCTGGATGCCGTGTTGCTGCATCCGCTCGCCGGTCTGCTCATCCTGCTTTTCGTGCTGTTCGTGATGTTCCAGGCGGTGTTCACCTGGGCCCAGCCGCTGATGGATCTCATTTCGTCCGGCTTCGATGCCCTGGGCGCCCTGACGCATGAGGTGCTGCCGGCGGGGTTGCTGCAAAGCTTCATTCAGGACGGGGTCATTTCCGGCGTTGGCAGCGTCGTGGTGTTCCTGCCGCAGATCCTGATCCTGTTTCTGTTCATCCTGCTCCTGGAAGATTTCGGCTACATGGCGCGGGCCGCCTTCCTCATGGATCGCATCATGGGCGGTGCCGGCCTGCACGGCCGTGCCTTCATCCCGCTCTTGTCGAGCTTTGCCTGCGCCATTCCCGGCATCATGGCGGCACGGGTGATCGACAATCGTCGCGACCGGCTGATGACCATCCTGGTGGCGCCGCTCATGACCTGCTCGGCGCGCATTCCCGTCTACACCCTGATCATTTCCGCCTTCATTCCCGCCAGAGAGGTCTGGGGCCTGTTCAGCCTCCAGGGCCTGGTCATGTTCGCCCTTTACGCCGCCGGCATCATCGCGGCCTTAAGCGTTTCGTTCCTCGCAAAATTCTTCTTCTGGCGCGAGGACCAGACCCCGCCCTTCATGCTGGAGCTGCCCGACTACAAGCTGCCGCGGCCGCGCAGCATCGCCATTGGCCTCTTGACCCGTGCAAAGATGTTCCTGCAGCGCGCCGGCACCACGATCTTTTCCATGATGGTGGTGATCTGGTTCCTGGCATCGTTCCCGCGACCGCCGGAGGGCGCAACGAGATCGGCCATCGACTATAGCCTCGCTGCCATGATCGGTCACTGGATCGAGCCACTCCTGGCCCCTGTCGGCTTCAACTGGCAGATCAGTGTCGCCCTCGTGCCCGGCATGGCGGCGCGGGAAGTGGCCGTGGCGGCGCTCGGCACGGTCTATGCCATCCAGGACGGCAAGGATGCGGCAGAACAGATCGGCCATGTGCTGGCCAGCCAGTGGAGTCTGGCCACCGCATTGGCCTTGCTGGTCTGGTACATCTTTGCCCCGCAATGCGCATCCACGTTGGCGGTGATCAAGCGCGAGACGGGAAGCTGGCGCTGGATGGCGATTACTTTCGGCTACATGCTGGCGCTGGCCTACCTGGCGTCATGGGTGACGTATAGCATTGCTGCTGCTTTCGGTGGCTAGCGACCCGCGGTCGAGCCGCCGTCGATGGACAGGGCGCTCCCGGTGATGAAGGCAGCCGCCGGCGAGGCGAGGTAGGCGATCGCCTCTGCGATCTCCTCGGCACGCCCCATGCGACCCATCGGATAATAAGCCTCCAACTCATCGAGGTAGCCTTGCGCATCGCCCGAGCGCGCGGCGTCCTCGGCGATCATATCGGTGTCGACCGCTCCGGGGCATACGCAATTGATGCGCACATCCGGCGCCAGTTCAAGCGCCAGGGCGCGCGACATGTTGATCATCCCCGCCTTGGTGGCGCAGTAGATGGCGGACTCATCGTTGCCCATCAGCCCCGATTCGGACGCGACATTGACGATCGAGCCGCGCGATGCGCGCAGATGCGGCAGGGCCGCCTGGATGGCGAAATAGGCCGCCTTGAGGTTGATGGCGAAGGTGAAATCCCATTCGGCCTCGTCGAAACTTTCCATCCTGCCCTGCCGGAAGACGCCGGCATTGTTGATGAGGATGTCGAGGCCACCCATGTCGCCGGCCGCCCGGGTGGTGATCGCTGCGGCGGCACCCGGTGCTGCCAGGTCGCCGGGCGCGGCGATCACCCGTTCGTCCCTGAGCGCTGCCATCACCGCGGCGACGTCCTCGGCCTTGCGCCCGTTGACCGCCACGGTCGCCCCGGCGGCGTGAAAGAGGTCCGCCGCGGCGCGGCCGATGCCGCGGGTGGCGCCGGTGATGAGTATCCGCTTGCCGCTGAAATCGTACATGCCCGTCCTCCTCATCGCTTTTGCTTCACGCCGCCTAACATTCGCGTGAAATTGTGATTTTGCCTAGGATCGATCGGCAAAACCGATTAGCTTTCGCGCCCATGAATCAGCACATCACCCACCTCGGCCGCGACGTCCGGCTGCTCGATCCCGAAAAATTCCACCATCCCGATCTGACCGCCAGGGGCGAGCGGCGCGCACGCGTGCCGCTTGAGCGGCTCGATACCTTGTGGATCAACACCGGCACCCTGTGCAACATCACCTGCACCAATTGCTACATCGAATCCTCGCCCACGAACGACCGGCTGGCCTATTTCCGCCTCGCCGACGCGCTCTCCCTTTATGACGAGATCACCGCTCTCGGCCTCGATGTGTGCGAGATCGGCTTCACCGGCGGCGAGCCATTCATGAACCCGGACCTTCTGGCGATGGCCGAAGCCGCGCTTGCGCGCGGATTTTCGGTGCTCATCCTCACCAATGCCATGCAGCCCATGCAGCGGCCGGCCATGAGAGAGGGACTTGTCAGGCTGCGCCAGCGCTTTCCGGCGGAGCTCACTTTGCGTGTCTCGCTCGACCATTATACGCGCGAGCGGCACGAGGCCGAACGCACCCCTGGAAGCTGGAAGTGGGCGCTTGCCGGTCTCGACTGGCTCGATGCCGAAGGCGTCGCCATCGCCATTGCGGGTCGCACCTGCTGGGGCGAGGAGGAGGCGTCCTTGCGCGCCGGCTACGCCCGCCTCATCGCCGCGCACGGCTGGAGTGTGGATGCCGCCGACCCGGGCGAGCTCGTGCTTTTTCCCGAGATGGACGCCCGCGCCGATGTGCCCGAGATTACCACCGCGTGCTGGGGCATCCTCGGCAAGAAGCCGTCCGACGTCATGTGCGCATCGAGCCGCATGGCGGTGCTGCGCAAGGGGGCGGAAAAGCCCGACATTATGCCGTGCACGCTCTTGCCCTACGACGAGGCGTTCCGCATGGGCCAAAATCTCGTCGACATGCTGAACGCCGACGGCGGCAATTTCGACCGCGGCGCGGTCAAGCTCAACCACCCGCACTGCGCAAAATTCTGCGTCCTCGGCGGCGGAAGCTGCTCGGCGGGTTGATGATGGGGAGAAGGTAGGGGACAACCGGGCAGTTGCCCCGGGTTTCGCTGCGCTCCACCCGGCCTACGCTTCATGCCAGCATCACGCCTCGAACGGCCGAAAATGCTTCGACAACTTCAGCCCCTGGCGCTGGTAGCTGGAACCGATGCCCTGGCCGTAGACGAATTCCGGCGTCTCGGTGAGCGGCTCGTAGGTCAGCCGGCCGATGATCTGCCGGTCCTCAAGGATGAACGGCACCTCGTGCGAGCGCACCTCCAAGACCGCGCGCGCGCCTTCGCCGCCGCCCGCCACATGCCCGAAGCCGGGGTCGAAGAAGCCGGCATAATGCACCCGGAACTCGCCCACCAGCGGGTTGAACGGCACCATTTCGGCGGCGTGGTCGGGCGGGACTCTCACCGCCTCGCGCGAGGCGAGGATATAGAACTGGTCGGGATCGAGGATGAGCGAACCGCGCTGCCAGATGGGCTCCCAGTAATCAGAGACCTCCAGCGCCGCCTTGCGGTCGACGTCGATGAGGCCGGAATGGCGCTTGGCGCGAAAGCCCACCGGTTCCTCGCTCCCCCCGCCGGTGAGATCGACGCTGAGCGCCAAGCCATGATCGATATTGACCTCGCCCGCCGTCACCAGCGCCTCGCGCGCATTGAGGCGGCGGATAAGGTCATCATCGGCAAGGCTTTCTCCGGCGCGGAAGCGGATTTGGGTAAGGCGCGATCCGGTGCGCACGAGAACGGGGAAGGTGCGCGGCGAGATCTCCACATAAAGCGGCCCGTCATAGGCTTCGGCGAGCTTGTCGAACTCGCCCGCATAATCGGCGATGACGCGGGTAAAAATGTCGAGCCGGCCGGTCGAGCTTTTCGGATTGGCGGCCGCCGAGACGCCGGCCGGCAGATGGATGTGTTCGATCAGCGGCACGATGTAGACGCAGCCCGTCTCCAGCACCGCGCCCTCTTCCAGCGAGAAGCGGTGCAGCGCCAGCGTCTCCAGGCGGTCGGTGACGGTGTTGCGCGGGCCGGGCAGGAAGGAGGCGCGCACCCGGAACGCCTCGTGGCCGAGGCGCAGATCGAGGCTTGCCGGCTGGATCTGGTCGGCATCCATGGGCAGGTCGGTGCGGATAAAGCCTTCATCCACATAGCGGCGGATGATATGGGCCGGCAGGATGCCGCGCATGGGTTTGCTCGTCTTGTCAGCCATCGCGGCCCTGGTCCCGTTCTGTTGCGGTTGTTCGCCAGAGATATCCACCGACGGTGCGGGCGGCGCAAGCCTCACGCGCGGGGGGCGGTGGAAAAATCACTGCCGGCGAGTGTGTTTTCCTTTACCGCCGAGTTGCAATAAGCTGACTGCCGATTATGCCCCTCCGTGAAACTCGGGAGTGAGAGTTGTACGACTGCATCACACGCGGCATCCGCGTCTCGGTCGAGCCGCGCTATCTCGACGGCCAGTCGCGGCCGGACGAGGACTATTTCGTCTGGGCCTACACCATCGTCATCGAAAACACCGGCTCGGAGACGGTGACGCTGAAGACCCGCTACTGGAAGATCACCGACTCGCTCGGGCGGGTGCAGGAGGTGAGGGGCGCCGGTGTCGTCGGCGAGCAGCCGACGCTGGAGCCGGGCGAGCGTTTCGAGTACACCTCCGGGGCCCCGCTTGCCACCTCCTCGGGCTTCATGGTCGGGGCCTACCAGATGGAGACCGCCCAGGGCGAGCCGTTCAACGTCAACATTCCCGCCTTTTCCCTCGATCTGCCCGAGGCAACGGGCTCGCTCCACTGAGGACCGCTTGACATCATGGCCGATTGCTCGCTGCCGACCCGCGAACTGCTGGCCCAGCTTGTCGGCTTCGACACGACCAGCCGCAACGCCAACCTTGATCTCATCGCCTTCATCGAGGACTATCTCGCCCGCCACGGCATTGCTTCGATCCGCATCGATCACGAACCGGGGCGCAAGGCCAACCTCCTCGCCACCATCGGCCCTGAGGTTGAAAGCGGCACGGTGCTCTCCGGCCACACCGACGTGGTGCCGGTCGACGGCCAGGACTGGGCGAGCGATCCGTTCCTGCTCGATGAGCGCGACGGCCGCCTTTACGGCCGCGGCGGCGCCGACATGAAGGGTTTTGTGGCGGTGGCACTCGCCATGGTGCCGCGCTTCCTCGAAGCGGGGCTGAAGCGGCCGATCCATCTCGCCTTTTCCTGCGACGAGGAGGTCGGCTGCCTGGGGGTGAGGCCGCTCATTCGCCACATGGCAAGAACTTTGCCGCGCCCCGCCGCCGTCATCATCGGCGAGCCCACCTCCATGCGGGTGGTGAACGCGCACAAGACCGTCCACACCTATGAGACCGAAGTGACGGGGCTGGAGGCGCATTCCGCAAATACCCATCTTGGTGTCAATGCCGTCATGGTGGCGGGCGAGCTTCTTTCCGAGATCAACCGCCTTGCCGCCGAGATGCGCGAGAGGGGCGATGCGACCGGCCGCTTCGATCCGCCTTTCACCAGTGTGCACGTGGGCACCATCGAGGGCGGCACCGCCAAGAACATCGTGCCGCGCCACTGCAGCTTCAATTGGGAGGCCCGCTTCATTCCCGGCGCGGATACTGATGAGGTGCCGGCGCGCATCGAAGCGAAGGCGCAAACGCTGCTGCCGGCCATGCATGCCGTCAGCGAGGAGACCGGCATCGCCACCCGATGCACCTGTGAGGTGCCGGGCCTTGCCTCGGATGACGACTCGCCCGCCGAAACGCTCGCCCTCACGCTGTCGCGCAGCAACGGCACAGGCGCCGTCTCCTATGCCACCGAGGGAGGCCTCTTCCAGCAGGCGGGCTATCCCACCGTGATCTGCGGGCCCGGCTGCATCGACCAGGCCCACAAGCCGGATGAATATGTCGAGGTGGATCAACTCGCCCTGTGCGAGGCCTTCATGCAAAGGCTGGCCCGCTCCATGGCCTCATGAGCGCATGCGGGTGCCGTCCGGATCGATCAACGGTCCCGGCGCCAGCCGGGCGGGGCGCCGTTCGCCGATGATCTCGATCTCGTAAGACGCATCGGGGTCGAACTGGCCGGGCTTGAGATAGCCGAGCGCCAGGCTTTTCCCCACGTTGTAGCCAAAGCCGCCCGAGGTGGCATAGCCGGCATAGACACCGTCGCGGTAGATCGCCTCGCCACCGCTTGCATCCGCATTGTCGGCATCGACGATCAAGGTGACGAAGTGGTTGTGGCCGCCCGCCTCTTTTGCCTTCCTCGCCGCCACCCGGCCGATGAAGTCGCCCTTGTCGAGGCTGACGAAGCGCTGAACGCTCGTGTCCCACGGCGTGTAATCGGGCCCAAGCTCCAGCCCCCAGCTTGGAAAACTCTTTTCCAGCCGCAACGACATCAGCGCCCTGACGCCCGCCAGCCGCAAGCCCATCGGCTTGCCCGCCTCCAGCATGCGCTCCAGCATGGCGCGCTGATAGCCCATCGGCATCCACAGCTCGTAACCGAGCTCGCCGCTGAAGGAGACGCGCACCACCACGGCCTCGGGACATCCCGCCACCTCTAAGCGCTGCGCCGACAGGAAGGGAAGGGCATCGCCGCCGACATCTTCCGCCGTCAGCTCGCCAAGACATTCCCGCGCGCGAGGTCCGGCCAGATGCAGGCCGCACCAGTCGGCCGACAGGTTTTTCACCGCCACCGAACCGTCCTCGGGCAGGTTCTCGAGAAACCAGCGCATATGGAAGAGCTGCACCGGCCCCGAGCCGAGGATGAGGAACTCATCCTCGCCCAGCCGCGACAGGGTGAAGTCTCCGATGAGCCGGCCCTTGGGCGAGAGCATGGGACTGAGCACCGTGCGCCCCACCGCCGGCAGCTGGTTGGCCATCAGGTAATCGAGCCAGTCGGCGGCGCCCCTGCCCGTGACATGGAATTTCGAATAGCCGGAAATGTCGAAAAGCCCCAGCCCGTCGCGCACCGCGCGCGCCTCTTCGCCCACCACCTCGAACCAGTTCTGGCGCGTGTAGCGGTAGTGGTCGCGCTGATCCTCGCCAGGTCGCGTGAACCACAAGGGCGTCTCGAAGCCAAAGGTTTCGCCGAACACCGCGCCCTCGGCCTTCAGCCGGTCATAGGAGGGATACGTCCTCACCGGCCGTCCCGCCTCGAACTGCTGGTGTGGATAGATGCGGTTTGTGCGGTGCTCGTAGAACCATTTGGTGCGCGCCCTGGTGTAGGCCTTGCCGGCCCAAGCCCCGAAGCGCGCCACGTCCCAGGCAAAGATGTCCAGTGACGGCTCGCCCTCGATGATCCATTCGGCGATCACGCGGCCGATGCCGCCGCCCTGGTTGAAGCCGGTCATCACGCCGGCGGCGCAGATATAGCCGTATTTGCCCGGATAGGGCCCGAGCAGCGGGCCGAGGTCGGGCGAAAAGATCATCGGCCCGTTGATCACCCGCTTGATGCCGGCCCGCCCCAGCGCCGGGATGCGGGTGACGGCATCGGAAAAATTCACCTCCATGCGTGAGATATCGTCGGGCAAAAGCTCATGGCCGAAGTCGAAGGGCGTGCCGTTTACGGCCCAGTGCACGCAATGGCTCTCATAGGCGCCGATCAGAATACCCTTGCCTTCCTGCCTTGAATACCAGCCGCCCTCGCCGTCGGAGATGGTCGGCAGGTCGCCCTCCATGGCCTCGACCTCGGGGATCGATTCGGTGACGAGATAGTGATGCTCGACCGGCATCAGCGGCAGGGTGATGCCGGCCTGCGCTGCCACCTCGCGCGCCCACAACCCGGCCGCGTTTACCACGTATTCGCACGTGATCGGGCCGTTTGGCGTCTCAACCTCCCAGTCGCCCGTCGGCAATTGCCGCGTTGCCGTGACCGGGGTGTGGCGCAGGATGCGCGCGCCCAGCTTGCGTGCGGCGCGGGCAAAGGCGTTGGTGGCGCTCGCCGGATCGACAAAACCCTTTTCCGGTTCATAGAGCGCCGCCACCAGTCCGTCGGTGTTGAGTACCGGAATGAGCTTTCTCGCTTCCTCCAGCGAGATGAATTGCGATGGGATGCCGTTCCTCTGGCAGCGGCTCTGCAGCATCTTCAGCTTGGTGTGCTCATCGTCCGACTTGGCCACCGACACACCGCCTGAGCGGTGATAGCCGACCGGCTGCTCGCTTTCCGCCTCGATCACCGGATAGAGGTCGCGGGTGTATTTCTGCAGCACCGCCGCACTCGACGGCGCCGCCAGCGAAAACAGGCTCCCCGCCGCGTGCCACGACGAGCCCGAGGTGAGCTCCTTTCTCTCGATCAGCACGGCATCGGTCCAGCCCGCCTTGGCAAGGTGGTAGAGGACGGCGCAACCGGTGATGCCGCCGCCGATGATGACGACGCGCGCTTGTGTGATCTCGCTCATGCCGGCTTCGTGCCTTGCCCCTTGGAGGAGAACCGCTCGAGCACGTTGCGGGTGATGCGCACAATCTGCTCGTCCTTCGCCTCGAGGCCGCGCACCCATTCGCAACTGCCGGCATTGAACACCACGCCGTTGCCGCGCCTGTACTCGGCGATCATCCCCACCCCGCGCGAGACCTTGTCGATGGCCTCTTCGGTTGCCTCGCCATAGAGCGCCTCGGCCACGATGCGCGCATCGTCATAGCCGATGAAGGCCTCGTCCGGATACGCCTCGGAGCCCCATTCGACCGTGGTGGCGGGCGAAAGCGCGATGATCTCGATGCCCTCCGGCGCACCGTCCTCGCGGCTCGGCGACGGCAGCCCATGGCGGATGATGTAATCGACGCCGTCCACCTCGTAGCCGAACACCTTGGCCTTCGCCCCCAGGACATCGCCGTAGCCGGCGTCAGTACCTTCCAGCGACCAATGGCCGGGCCGGTAGACGGTGAAGCCGCCCGAGCCATGGGCGGCGCAGCGTGACCAGCCAGCATAGATGCCGGCCGCACCTGAGAGCCCCATGGTGAGTGCGGCCGGCCGGCCGATCTCGGGGGCGTCCCAGCAGGTGGTGAGGAAGCGTTCATCGGGGGTGCCGCGCACCGGGTCCTCGGCACGGGCGCGGTACTTGTAGCAGACTTGGCGCCGGCCCTCGTCTTCCAGCCGGATCTGCCAGTAGAAATTGCCGGCAAAACGCGCCACATGCCCGCCGGCCTCCACAAAGGCATCGAGACGGTCACGCATCTCCCACGACCAGTATTCGTCGTGGCCCACGATCACCACGCATGGGTAGGCATCGAGCAACTCAGGCATGAAATGCAGGTCGTGCTGGGTGGCGTAATCGAGGCTGAGGCCGGTTTCTTCCGCCCACAGGGCAAAGCCTCGTTCGCGGCAGGCCCAGCCGCCGGAAGCATATTTCTTGGAATAGCCATTGGCGTGCGCCCATTCCATGTGGGGATAGCGCGGCGGCCCGCCGGGAGCCGAGGCGTAAGGCACATGCGGAGCCTCGGCCGGCAGCCTGACGAAACCCCTGGCCCACGGCCGCTGGGTGGAGACCTCGGGCGAATACTGGTCGCCGCCGGGTCCGGTGAGGCCCTCGTAATGGTTGGAGCCGCCCCAGTCGTTATAGGCAAGCCAGGTGCTCGTGGTGAGGATGATCAGGCGCGGCGAGGTGGGCTTGCCCGGCCGCGCCCTGAGCACGAACAGGTGGTCATGCTCGATCGTCCGCTTATCGTCGGTGACCATGGAAACGGTGACGATGTAGACGCCCGACCGCCAGATCACAGGCAGCTCCAGCTCCAACGCCGCCGGCCAGCCGCAACCCTTGAGTGAGCAGTCGGCGGGGGTGCGATGAAAATGCCCTTCCAGCCCCCCTTTCTCGAACATCGTCAACGGATTGAGCCCGTCGCGCACGATCCGAAGCGAAAAGACCGGCGCTGTCGATGAAACATGCAGGGTCAGGGAATCACCGGGCGCATAGCTGAAGCGGTCGGTGTAGCACCAGATCTGCGCCTCGCCCGGATTGTTCGAGGCGGCCTCGAAATACTGCCCCGCCACTGGGTTGTCCGCCCCGCGCGGACCCGCGCGGAAATATCCCTTCAAGGGGTCCATGTCGATCTGACCCGCCTCCCCGATCGCTCCCAGGTCCCTGCACTATAGCTGCGCCCGCGGGAGCGGCAATACGCCATGGCAGATGACAATCCCCGCTGGATTTGTTGCGCCGTTTTGCGTAGGTCTCAGGAAACAGCGCCAGACGCATAGGGCGAGCCGGCACGGGCGCGCGAGGGGAGCGGCGGGCAGGCACATGGAAGCGGATTTCATCATCGTGGGTGCCGGCTCGGCCGGCTGCGCGCTGGCCGAGCGGCTGTCGGCCGACGGGCGTCACAAGGTGCTGGTGCTGGAGGCAGGCGGCTCGGACAACCGTTTCTGGGTGCAGGTGCCGCTCGGCTACGGCAAGCTCTTTTACGACACGACCGTCAACTGGGCCTATGAGACCGCGCCCGACCCCGGCCTCGGCGGGCGCAGCGATTACTGGCCGCGCGGCAAGCTCCTGGGCGGCTCCAGCTCGATCAACGCCATGGTCTATACCCGCGGGTGCCCGGCCGATTATGACGACTGGGCCGCAGCCGGCAATCCCGGCTGGGGCTGGGCCGACGTCCTGCCGGTGTACAAGGCCATGGAAGACAACGAGGACGGTGCCGACGGCTACCGCGGCGCGGGCGGCCCTTTATACATCTCGGATGTGTCGGACCGGTTGCATCCCCTGTGCCGGGCCTTTATCGCGGCGGGCGAGGAGGCGGGGTTGTCGTTCAATCCCGATTTCAACGGCGCCAGCCAGGAAGGCATCGGCGTCTATGAGATCACCACCGAGCATGGGCGCCGCAATTCCGCCGCTCGCGCTTTCTTGCACCCTGCCATGCGGCGCGCCAGTCTGGCGGTCGTCACCGGCGCACACATTACCCGCATCCTCATGGACGGCCGCAAGGCGACAGGCGTTGAATACATCCAGGACGGGGTGAGCAAGACGGCGCACGCGCGGGCGGAGGTGATCGTTTGCGCCGGCGCCGTCAATACGCCGCAGATCCTGCAATTGTCCGGCATCGGCCCGGGAGCGCTGCTGCAGGCGCTGGGCCTGCCGGTGGTGGCGAGCAACGCCAATGTCGGACGCCACCTGCAGGACCATCTCGGCCTCAACTACACCTACCGCTCCAGGATCGCGAGCCTCAACGGCGTGCTGAGACCGTGGTGGGGCAAGCTCTGGGTGGGCTTGCAATATCTCCTCGCCGCCGGTGGCCCCTTGAGTCTCAGCCTCAACCAGGGCGGCGGCTTTTTCCGCACCGATCCTGACCTCGAGCGGCCCAATATGCAGCTTTACTTGCAGGCCATCACCACCACTGTGCCGAAGCAAGGCGAGCGCCCGCTGCTGACGCCTGACGACTTTGCCGGCTTTTCCCTCGGGCTCTCGTCCTGCCGGCCAAAGGCGCGCGGCTTCATCGAAATCGCGAGCCCTGACCCGCAAGCGCCGCCGCGCATCATCGCCAATGCCTTCGGTCACGACGACGACATGGCCGAGATGCTGGAGGCGGTGCAATTCCTGCGCTACCTTGCCTCCATGCCGTCGCTGGCGGAGATCATCGAGGCGGAAATCCTGCCCGGCCCCGAGGTGAGGGGCGACGGGGCGCTCATCCACGACATCCGCCAGCGTGCCGGCACCGTCTTTCACCCTTGCTGCACCTGCCGCATGGGCGGAAACGCGCGCTCATCCGTGGTCGATCACCGCCTCAGGGTGCACGGTATCGAGGGCTTGCGCGTTGCCGATGCCTCGATCTTTCCCAACATCATCGC
>Ga0307436_1000586_pt1 | contig 17050 bp, 18 predicted proteins | sample SalMarWE160440MG_FD_202513 | JGI IMG/M metagenome (GOLD analysis project Ga0307436, IMG submission 202513) | Salt marsh sediment microbial communities from the Plum Island Ecosystem LTER, Massachusetts, United States - WE1604-40 | ecosystem: Environmental > Aquatic > Marine > Intertidal zone >...
CGGAGCCAAAGGTGTTTGCCCATGTCCCATACCGACACCCACTCCATGTCATTGCCGGATTCATTCCGGCATCCATAACCACCCGAGGCGCGCTTCAATCGACGGCAGAGGTTATGGATGCCCGCGGGCGAGTGCGGGCATGACAAGGCGAGGTGGATTCTGACAACTGAGGACTGTTCACTGACACCTGAACCGGCCAAGCGTCGTTGCAGGCGAGGAAACAATCGCAATCAAATTGAATATTGCGCGCGCCTCGCCTAGGTTTATTGGGCTTCCTTCGTACAGTTGGGGTGACTGGATGGACGGCATCGATACCGGTTGGCTGCTTGCCGGCGGCGGGCTCATGGTCGGCGCGATCATGGGGGCGGTGGCGCGGCATGAGCATTTCTGCACGCTTTCCGCCCTCGAACGGCGCTGGTACGCCGGCGACAGTGCGGGCTTGAGAAGCTGGATGCTGGCAGCCGCGGTCGCCATCGCCGTCACCCAGGCGCTGATGCTGACCGGCACCATTGATCTGTCGTCGTCATTCTATCTGTCGCCGGCCCTCGGCCTCACCGGCGCCGTCATCGGCGGCCTTGCCTTCGGTTTCGGTATGGCGCTTGTCGGGACCTGCGCGTTCGGCGCGCTGGTGCGCCTCGGCGGCGGCAGCCTGCGCTCGCTGGTGGTGCTCATCGTGCTCGGCCTGTCGGCGCTAGCGGCCCAACGCGGCCTGGTGGCGCAGGGCCGCGTCCACCTGGTGGACAACCTCGCCCTCGACCTCGGATTTGCCGGCGACCAGTCGGCTGGCGGTGTCGTCTCGGCCCTGACGGGGCATGACCTGCGTGCCGCCATGGCCGTTCTCGTGGTGGCGGGGCTCCTCGCCTGGATTTTCTGGGACCACAGCTTTATCCGCAAGCCGCGCCGGCTTCTTCCCGGCGTCGTCATCGGGCTGGCGATCCCGACCGGGTGGCTGATCACCACCTGGGCGGCGGCACGTGCATTTACACCGGTGCAGCTCGAAGCAGGCTCTTTTGTGGTGCCGGTAGGCGACACCATCTTGCAGTTTGTCACCTTCACCGGTGTGCTGCCGGATTACGGTGTCGGGCTGGTGGTGGGCGTGGCGCTGGGGGCGGCCATCGTCGCCTGGCGGCGGCGCGACGTGCGCTGGGAGGCCTGCGACGATGCGCGCGAGCTGAGCCGCCATATCCTCGGCGCCTTCCTCATGGGCACCGGGGGGGTGTTTGCCATGGGCTGCACCATCGGCCAGGGCTTGTCGGCCGCCTCGGTTCTGGCGCTGTCGGCGCCTGTCGCCATCATCTCGATTGCCATTGGGGCGCGACTGGGGCTGGCCTGGCTGCTGGAAGGATCGATCAGGAATGCCTTTTACACCCCGCGCCACTTCCCGGCCGAGTAAGCCTTACGCGAGCGGCGCGAAGCGATAGGCGTTGCCCTTGGTCTCCACCCGGCCCTCGCCCGGATAAGGCAGGTGGAAGCCGATCAGCCGGGTCCTGTCCGCGGCGAGCCGGTCGAGCAGCCTGAAACGGGTCTGGGCCCCCAGGTTCCGATCGACGTCGGCGCCCCAGTGCCAGTCGGGCCGCTCGAAGGACACCGCGATATTGGAGAGCGCATCGCCGATCACCATCACCGTCTCTCCCCCGCCATGCACGGCGAACGAGGTGTGGCCGGGGGTATGGCCCGGCGTGGCCACGGCCTCGACACCGGAGACGATCTCATCGCCGCCTTTGAAGAATCTTGCTCGGCCCTCGATGGCCGCAAAGCGGTTGCGGGCCCCGACGACGAAGGACTTGCGGTTTTCCGGCATGCGCGAAAGGGTCTCGTCCGCGCGCCAGAAATCCCACTCGGCCCGGCTGATGTGATAAGCCGCCTGAGAAAACAAGAGCTCGTCGAAATCATCGACAACGCCCCAGATATGGTCGGGATGGGCGTGGGTGAGGATGACGTCGGTCATGCTGGCGGTATCGATGCCGGCGGCATCGAGGTTTGCGGCGAGCTTGCCGGTCGTGGTCATGAAGGCGGGGCCAGCGCCGGCATCGAACAGCACCAAGCGATCGCCCGTCTTCAGGAGCGTGGGGTTGCAGTCGGGATGAAGACCATCCATCGGCAGGCCGTAAGCGGCGAACAGGGGGGCAAGGTCATCCCTCGGCGTATCGGGCAGCACGAAGCTCAAGGGCAGGTTCATGTGGCCGTCGCTGACGGTGCGCAGTTCCTTGTCGCCGAGGACGAGGGTGGATGAAGCGGCATAGGCGGGCAGCGTCAGGCCGGTGCCAGCCGCAAGCGCCGCAACCGTCTTGAGCACATCCCGGCGGGTAAAATCCCGGTGCTCCCGGTTCATCTGCGCGGTCCTCCCATCGGCTGCTGACATGTACGAATTATCGAATGGCACTTCGCAAAGGGCAAGCGCGAGCGGAATGCAATGCGGTTTGGCGAAATTTGCACACCACTTGACGGGCGATCACGGTTAGGCTGGCGCCCATCACGCAACCACAGAGGATGAGAGCATGACCGCACCCAAAACCCTGTTCGCGCTAGCCGGATACACCCCCGCCCCCTCCCCGCTCCCAGAATCGTGCCTGGTCTTCATCGACTACCAGAACGAGTATCTCTCGGGGCCATTGGCGCTGCCGGACGCCGATGCGGCGGTGGAGCGGGCGGGCGACCTGCTGGCACGGGCGCGCAGTGCGGGAACGCGCATCATCCATATCGCCCACAAGGGCGCCCCCGGCGGGCTTTTCGACCGGGAGGCCGAGCGCGGCGCCATTATCGCGGCGCTGGCACCGGGCGATGGCGAGACGGTGGTGGAAAAGCCGCGGCCCAACGCCTTTTCCGGCACCGGGCTCGCCGAGCTTGTGGGGCCGGCGGCAACGAAGCTGATCCTCGCCGGCTTCATGACCCATATGTGCGTTGCCTCGACGGCGCGCGCCGCGCTCGATCTCGGTTATGTCACCACGGTGGCGGCCGATGCCTGCGCCACGCGTGACCTGCCCGGGCACGACGGCGGGGTGATCGCGGCGGGCGACCTGCACCGCGCCGAACTGGCAGCCCTCGCCGACCGCTTCGCCTGCATCGCCGGATGCTCGGCCATCCAGTAGGCAGTGCTCACGCAAAGACCGGTTGCAGGATGCAGGGCACAGGATCGCGGCGCTGATTGAGCAAAGCCACCGCCTTGAAGCCGGGTATGCACGAGCCCTCGCGAAGTGGCGGCCTTGCTTGTCAGCAAGGCCATTTGATGTCAGGATTACCCATAGTCAATTTGGCGCGAACACAGGCACGGGGGGGCCGACAGCCATGGACCGGTTGCCGCAGTTTGGAGAGTGGCTTCTTTCGAACAACTTGTGGGATCCCGATCCGCCATTTGCGGTACTGCGCGTTAATTTCAACAGCATGAGCGGGACTGCCCGCCATCTGCAACACACCGTTCCCTTGACGCGGTTTGCCCTCGTCTCCAAGAACAAGTTCGGCGCGCATTATGAAATCGGTCAGCACAAGGGATTGCTGGAGGCGACCTACAACGACGACCAGACCCTGTCGATCAAATTCATCGGCAATCCGCATACCACCTGCACGGCGCGCCCGACCGAACTGGTCGGGGGCGAAAGGCCGATCGCCCAGTGGAGCACGACGGAGAAGCTGCGCGAGGCGATCAACCGCTCGCTGCCGAAATTGCCTGCCCACGTCGCGCACGAGATCAAGGCGATGCTTACCCCTCAGGCCCTAGCGATAATGGCCGGAGCGCTGGCGTTGTGGGGCGTCTCGCATTTCTTCGCTGTGGGAGAAATCGCCGACGCCATCATGCTTGTCGGTGGCGGCCTCCTGATGGGAACGGTCGCCGCCGATGTCGGCGCCCATCTGGGCAAATTCGGCGGCCTGGTGGTGAGAGCGAGAACGGATGCCGATCTGGATGCGGCGGCCGATCACTTCGCTCAGGCGGTCAGCAAGGGTGGCGTGCAGGTGGTGCTCGCGATTCTTCTCTACAAGGGTGCCAAAACATTGCCGAAGCGGGCAGGTCCCCCGGTTCGGGCTGGCGAGCTGCCAACAGACCTCAACGCAGTACCGGAGGCGGAAATACCGCCAAGGTCGCGAGCCTCCGCCGCCGAACGCGCAAGTACGATAGGAAGAGCCCTGAGCAAAACAGAAGAGGCAATCCAGGAGGTGCGTCTGGATCCCCGTGTCGACAGGAAGCTCGGATGGAGCTGTGACGACGCTGCCGCGTTGTTGGAGGAAAAGCTACCTGGAGGAGAAACCGTACCGGCATCGGTGGGCGAGCACGTGGTCTATGTCTATCCCAAACAAGGGCCTAATCAGGTGTTCATAGATGCGACGGCTGTCCAATTCACGTCGAGAAACGCCCACCCGCTGCCGTGGGGGGTAAAATCCCGGCTTCCCTGGTCGCAACTGGTGGAAGCCCATCTCGACGGGTGTGTCGAATCGGGGATATTTACCCATACTCAGTATGAACTGTTCCTCAAGCTCGTGAACGCCTGGAAGGGCTAGGACCCTTGCCTGAGATCGGTAAGGCCGAAGCTGCGCATCTTGCGGAAGTCCGGTGCTGCGCGTGGGCGGCTTACGAAAAATATGTCAAGCGCATCGGGCGCGAGCCGGCGCCAATGGTGGCCGACTTTGCCTCGCAGATCGATGCCGGGCGGCTGTGGGTCGCCACCGATGACGAAGAGGTCGCGGGCTACGTCGTCTACTACCCGCGCGGCGACCATATGCATCTGGAGAACATCGCGGTTCTCCCCGACCGCCAGGGGCGCGGCATCGGGCGGGCGCTCATCGCCCATGTGGAGGAAGAGGCGCGCGAACGCGGGCTTGCCGCGGTTGAGCTCTACACCAACGAGAAGATGACGGAGAACCTGCGGCTTTACCCGCGCCTCGGTTATCGCGAGACCGGACGCCGCAGCGAGGACGGATTCGCCCGTGTGTTCTTTCGTAAAGAGGTGTGAAAGCCGTCATGCGGCCGAGGCGAACTTTTCCAGCGCCGCGAGATGGGGGGCGAGGTCGAAACCTTGCGCCTCGATCCAGGCATCGTCGTAGTAGGTGGCGAGATAGCGCTCGCCCGGGTCGCAGATGAGGGTGACGAGCGAACCCTTTTCACCCCTTGCCATCATCTCCTCGGCAAGCTTCAGGGTGCCGTAGAGATTGGTGCCGGTGGAGGCGCCGCATTTGCGCCCCAGGACGCCCTCCAGCCAGCGCATGGCGGCGAGGCTTGCGGCGTCTGGCACCCGCATCATGCGGTCCATGACGCCGGGAATGAAGGAGGCCTCGACACGCGGCCGGCCGATGCCCTCGATGCGCGAGCCGGCATCAAGGCGCAGCGAACGGTCGCCGGTGCGGAAATAGTCGTAGAACACCGAGTTCTCGGGATCGACCACGCACAGCCGCGTGGTGCTGAGGGTGCGTGCGCGGTAGTGGATATAGCGCCCGATGGTGGCCGAGGTGCCGCCGGTGCCGGCGCTCACTACTACCCATGAGGGCGCGGGGAAGCGATCCAGCCGCATCTGCGAAAAAAGGCTTTCGGCGATATTGTTGTTGCCGCGCCAGTCGGTCGCCCGCTCGGCATAGGTGAACTGATCCATGTAATGGCCGCCCGTCTCCCCGGCGATGCGACGGGCCTCGTCATAGATTTCGGTGGGGGCGACAAGGCGCACCTCGCCGCCGAGAAACTCGATGGCCTCTATCTTCCGGCGCGCCGTTGCGCGCGGGGCAACCGCGATGAAAGGCAGCCCTAGCAGCCGGGCAAAATAGGCTTCCGAGATGGCGGTGGAGCCGGAGGACGCCTCCACCACCGGGCGGCCGCGGCGGATCCTGCCGTTGCACAGGCCGTAAAGGAACAGCGAGCGGGCCAAGCGATGCTTCAGGCTGCCGGATGGATGGGTCGATTGGTCCTTGAGGTAGAGGTCGATGCCGGCGCTCGCCAGCGGGGGCAGATCAAGCTTGATCAGGTGAGTGTCGGAGGAACGGGTGAAATCGGCCTCGATGCGTTCGACCGCTTCATCGATAAAGGCATGGTCGGCCGCCGACAGGCCACTGTCGGAGGTGCAGCTATCGAACGGGCCTGCCGATCTGTTCATGACATCCCTCGCCCTCTGGGTCTGTTGACAGAGCATTGTCACAAGCACAGGAACGAAACCAGTGTGGCGGTGCAGGCAAGGCTTTCAGCCCTTGCCGGCAGAGGATGGGGCAAGATTGCGACAGCCATTGAAAAGCCACACTGCCATTACCAATTGACCATTACGACTAGGCAAACCGTGTGGTGCCAGCGGGCGGCGCGTGCTCCACGCCAACAAATCGGGGTTTCGTATGAAAACCACAGTGTTCGCGGCCGCGGCCGCCATGGGAATGCTTTGTCTCGCAGCGTCGGCCCAGGCCGGCGATCAGAGTCTCAACGCAGGGGCGATCCAGGGCCTGTTTCCCGGCTACTACAAGGCCGAAGTGATGGGCGGCTACACCCTCCTCATCGCGGCCAAGGCCAACGGCAGGCTGGAAGGCAAGGCCTTCGGGCACGAGGACAAGGGCAGATGGACCGTCGTCGGCGATCGGCTGTGCGTGAGCTGGAGCCGCTGGACCGACGGCAAGAGCAAGTGCGGCGATATCGTCAAGTCCGGCAGCTGGTTTATCGCCCGCAATGACAAGAATGAACCGCTCCTGCGCTTCGCCAGCATTTGCGCGGACGCCTTTTACCAGCAGGTCGCCAGCAACACCCACGTCGACCGCAAGTGACGGATCAGGCCTGAGGGCCAGGCCGCAGCCGCTCTCGGCGAACAAGGGCTCACAGCGCAAGAAAAGGAAGACCGCTCCGCCGTGGCGACGGCGGAGCGGCTTACGTGTCGGCGCGGCCGGGTCAGCCGGAGACATACTCCTTTGACTTGAAGGAAAGATGCGCCACGGCCTCAGGCTTGTCGGCGAGCTTGCGGATGTTGGCCCAGGTCTGCTTGTAGTTGGGGATGATGAGCTCGTTGACACCGGCATTGACGACATTGCCCTGTACGCCGGTGGGAAAAGCGAACAACATGAAGGTTTCGCCTTTCTTTGCCGTCACCGTCGGGTAAGCCATGGCCTGGGTGGCACCGTCGTCGTTGTAGACCTCGACCAGATCGCCCTCCTTCACCCCGATTTGACCCATGTCGGCCGGGTGCATCTCGATAAAGGGATAGGGCCAGCGGTCCATGACGAAGTCATTGTCCTGATCGAGGAAGGCGTTCTGCCAGATGTGATTGGCACGCCCGTTATTGATGAGGAACTTGAACTTCGCCTTCTGCGCGGTCTTGCCCGGCGCCTGCAGGCCGCGCCACGGGGCATCCATGAAGCGGGCCTTGCCGTCGTCGGTGGAGAAGTTGCCGTCGCTGTAGAGACGCTTGGTGCCGACGATCTTGCCGCCCTCAAGGGCAGTCGCCGGCTCCTGGAAGCCATTGTTGCCCATCGCCCGCAAGCTGTCGTAGGTGACGAACTTGCCGCCGCTGGAATGCTGGTGATAGCCGTCCATGAAGGCGTCTTCCTCGCTCTTCCAGTCAAAACCCTTGAACTGGTCGGCGTAGGAATCGTTGCCCTCTTCGCGCAGCACCCGTTCCAGATGCCGGGCAATGCCGGCAGCGATGAGGCAGTCGGGCATGGCATTGCCAGGCGGGTCCATGTAGCGCTCGGTGAGGCGCATGCGCCGCTCGCCGTTCATCGACGTCAGGTTCATCTCGCCCGATTCCGCACCCGGCAGCCACACATGGCTCGCCTGGCCGATCTTGGAGGGCACAATGTCGACGTCCACCGCGAACAGGCCGCCCTGGCGGATGGCGACCATGATGGCCTCCACCATGCTCTTGCGGTCGCCCCAGGTGACCGAGCTCATGGCATCCTTCACCATGTCGGTCCGCTTCTTGTAGATGCGCTTGAACTGATCGGCATTGAGCGTCGTCTTGTAGTGATCGCAGGCCCAGATATGGTGGATGCCGCCCTGGCCGGAGATCAATAGCCGGTCGATATAGGTGGCCGGCCGGCCGACATGGGCATCGGACGGGCGCACATAGCCCTCCTGATGGCCGCCGAGACGCACGCAGCCGCCGCCCATCTGGCCCATATTGCCGGTCGCCAGGGCGATGTTCACCAGGGCGCCGTTGGTGCGGTAGTTGTCGTTGCCCCAAATGAGACCCTTCTCATAGGCGATCATGGTGCGCCGGCGCTTGCCGCCGTCCTTGGGCTTGGCGATCCATTCCGCCGCTTTGACGATGTCCTCAGGCTTGAGGCCGGTGATCTTGGCGGCTTCCTCGATCGGCATCTTGTTGCCGGCGACCGCGTCCTCAAAGCTACACAGGTGGCCGGGATTGGCATCGGCAACGCCACGCGCGGGATAGAGCGGCGGCCGGTTGGTCGCCTCGCGCATGGTGTGGTTGTCGATCAAGGCCCTGTCGACCCAGCCCTTGTCGGCGATGTAGGTGAACAGAGCATTGAACAGGGCAAGGTCGGTGCCGGAATTGAGCGCCAGATGCAGGACATTGTCCTTGCCCGCCTCCACCTCGCAGGCATTGACCGTCACGGTGCGGCGCGGATCGACGATGACGATGCGGGCCGCGGCATGCGGCTCGTCCGGCATCTGCGCCTTCTTCTTGTCGACGGTGGCTCCACGCAGGTTGGGCACCCAGTGGTTGAGGAAATAGTTGGTCTGGGTCTCCAGCGAGTTGGCGCCGATGAGGAAGATGGTGTCGGCCAGCTCGGCGTCCTCATAGCGGTTGTTGAGCTCGCCGATGCCCATGTCGCGGGTGCCGTGCACCTCGGAATTGTAGGCCGGACGGTTGTGGATGCGGACGTTCTTCACCTTCATGGAACCAAAATAGAGCTTGCCGGTTCCCCAGGTGTTCTCGTAGCCGCCGGCCGAGCCGCCATGGTCGAACATGGAGACAACAAGGCCGTCCTCGCCGCGCTCCTTGATGACGGCGGCCGTCACCCGGGCGACGAGATCGAGGGCATCGTCCCAGCTCGTCGGCTGCATCTGGCCGTAGCGCCACACCATGGGGTCGGTGAGGCGTTGCTGCTGGGTCATGCGCGCCGGGCTATAACGGTTCTCGGCCATACGCGCGCCGCGGATCGAGCCAAGGCCGGAATTGACCGAGCAGTTCTCGTCTGGGCGGATGACGATGTGGACGTCTTTGCCGTTCTGCTTGACGATGTTGTACATGGACGGCGCGTACCAGGCGGCCGCGTTGGCGTCCTGCTGCTGCGACAGATCGGCGCCGAAGGCGTTATCGCCGGGCGCGGTGCCGCCCTGCTTGTTCACCGGCCAGGTGTAGGCGTGGTAGCCGCAGCCGACGATGCAGTAGTGGCAGGTGACGTTGTGTTTCCTGGCATCCGCCGGGACGATCGGCAGACGGTCTATCTGACGCTTGTAAGCCATGGTGCGATCCTCCCTCAGAGCACGTTCGACAGACGGCCATAGAGCAACTCGTCCACGCCTTCGGCGTAGATGTCGCCCTTGTCGTCGACCCGCAGCACGTATTGCGGAAGGTTCTGGGTGGCGTGCCCCCACACCTGCAGGCCGCCGGCCTCGACGTCGAAGCGCGAGTAATGGCCGGGGCAGTTGAGGGTGCGGTCGCCGGGGCTGTAGGCGAGCGGGAAGCCCCTGTGCGGGCACACGGTGGTGAAGCCGACGATGTCGCCGTCAGGCCCGGCGCCGCCTTCGACCGCCTTGCCCAGCTTGATCAGCACGCCGGGCGCGTTGTTGTCGGGATAGGCGACTTCGGACGGCTCGTCCTGCTTGAGATCGGCGATGTTGCCAAGGCGCGTCGAGGGATAGTTCACCCGTGCCAGCGCCGGTGTCGCCGCTTTGGCCTCAGGCCCCAGTCCGGCGCCTGCGGCAACGCCCACGGCAGCAGCGGCACCGCCTCTCAGGAACTGCCGCCGTCCGACATCCACCATAGTCCTGCATCGCTTCATGGCTGATTGACCTCCCGTCGTTCCTCCTGAGCGCCTGCCAGCGCTTTTCCGAATCCGTTGTCACGCAATCGTTAAACGATCATCTTAGAATTCTGGAGTTCTGGATATATCAGAATATGGATTGCATGTCTTGTGCCTTCTATCGTAAATGCTCAGGCGAATCGGACGGCGGGGGGCAAAGGGATGGTGAAAGACACAATCGCAGTCGTGGGACATGCGAGTGCATTGGAGCCGGGCACCGAGATGCCGGCAGGACTCACATTGGCGGCGCTGGCGGCACTGGGCCAGCCCACGCGGCTGGAGATCTTCAAGCTGCTCATGCGCTCCCAGCCGGGCGGAATGGCGGCTGGTGCCATCGCCGAGCGTGTCGGCGTGCCGCAGAACACGCTGTCGGCCCACATCGCCGTTCTGGCCCGTTCGGGCCTCGTTGGCGGGACACGCGACGGACGCTCCATCATCTACCGCGCGAATGTGGAGCGCATGCGTGCGCTCATCGAATACCTGATCGACGACTGCTGCGACCGTCATCCCGAGCTTTGCGGCTTTTCCCCCGCCGACAGTGAGGACAAGAGCTGCGGGCGCAAGCCGGGCGGCAACAGCGGCAAACACGGGTGAGGCCCCATGACCAGCAAGGAAAAGGCGGAACCGCTCAACGTGCTCTTTTTGTGCACGCAGAACTCGGCCCGCTCGATCATGGCCGAATGCGTGCTCAACCGGCTGGGCAAGGGCAGGTTTCGCGCCTTCAGCGCCGGCAGCCATCCGCGCGGGGAGGTTAACCCAATCGCGCTCGAATTGCTGCGCAAGGAGGCTTACGACGTAACCAGGCTTCGCTCGAAGTCGTGGGACGAGTTCGCCGAGGCCGGCGCGCCGAAGCTGGATTTCGTCTTCACGGTGTGCGACCAGGCCGCCGGCGAGGTGTGCCCGGTCTGGCCGGGCCAGCCGATGACTGCCCATTGGGGCCTGCCCGACCCGGCCAAGGCGGAAGGCAACCAGGCGCAAAAGCGTCTCGCCTTCGCCGATTGCCTCCGCATGCTCAACCAGCGCATCGGCATTTTTGTCAGTCTGCCCATCGCTTCGCTCAGCCGCATGTCGCTGCAGCGCCGACTGGACTCCATCGGGCGCGATGCTTCCGCCCCCTCGCAACGCAGCGCATGAGCAGCGCGATACCGAAAGAGCGAAACCGACCATGTCCTTGTTCGAACGCTACCTCACCGTCTGGGTCGCCCTATGCATCATTGCCGGGATCGCCCTCGGGCACGTCTTGCCCACGCTGTTCCACCTCATCGGTGCGGCCGAGATCGCCAGGGTCAACATGCCGGTGGCCATTCTCATCTGGCTGATGATCATTCCCATGCTGGTAAAAATCGATTTCGCGGCCTTGTCGCGGGTCACGGAGCACTGGCGCGGCATCGGGGTCACGCTGTTCGTCAACTGGGCGGTAAAGCCTTTTTCCATGGCGCTCCTGGGCTGGCTGTTCATCGGCTGGCTGTTCAAACCCTTTCTCCCGGCGGACCAGATCAACAGCTACATCGCCGGCCTCATCCTGCTGGCGGCAGCGCCGTGCACGGCGATGGTGTTCGTGTGGAGCAACCTATCGCACGGCGAGCCGCATTTCACCCTTAGCCAGGTGGCGCTCAACGACCTGATCATGGTGTTCGCCTTCGCACCCATCGTCGGCCTTCTGCTCGGCCTTTCGGCGATCACCGTTCCGTGGGAGACGCTTTTGCTTTCGGTCGTTCTCTACATCGTGGTGCCGGTCATCATCGCCCAGATCATCCGGCGCAGCGTGATCGCAAAGGGCGGCGCTGAGGCGCTGATGCGGCTCCTCGCCAGCCTGCATCCGGTTTCGCTGGTGGCGCTCCTGGCCACGCTGGTGCTTCTGTTCGGCTTCCAGGGCGAGCAGATCCTGGCGCAACCGCTGATCATCGCCATGCTGGCCGCGCCGATCCTGATTCAGGTCTATTTCAACTCGGGCTTAGCCTATCTGCTCAATCGCGCCACCGGTGAGCAGCATTGCGTGGCCGGGCCGTCTGCACTTATCGGCGCCAGCAACTTCTTCGAACTGGCCGTTGCCGCCGCCATCAGCCTCTTTGGCTTCAACTCGGGCGCGGCACTGGCGACCGTCGTCGGCGTGCTGATCGAGGTTCCGGTGATGCTGTCGGTGGTGAAGATCGTCAACAGCACGCGCGGCTGGTACGAGGCCGGCGCGACAGTGCGGCAGCGTACGGCGGGCGAGAAGGCTGGAGGCTGAGCGGGGTTACAGCCGGCCGGCGTTGATGATCTTTTTCAGGAACGAGCGGGTGCGCTCGTTGAGGGGATCGCCGAAAATCTGCTCGGGCGGGCCTTCCTCGTGCACCACGCCGTCATAGAGGAAGCACACCTTGCTGGCCACATCGCGAGCAAAGCCCATCTCGTGGGTGGCGAGCAGCATGGTCATGCCTTCCTGGGCGAGGTCGCGCACGATCCCCAGGACCTCGGCCACCAGTTCCGGATCGAGCGCGGAAGTGATCTCGTCCAGCAGCAAGACCAGCGGCTCCATGGCGAGCGCGCGCACGATGGCGACGCGCTGCTGCTGGCCGCCCGACAGGCGGTCGGGATAGGCGGTTGCCTTCTCGTCCAGGCCGATGCGCTTGAGCAGTGTCATGGCGCGCTCTTCGGCCTCGCGACGCGGCGTGCCCAGCACCCTGACCGGCGCCAGGATCACGTTCTCCAGCACCGTCATGTGGGGGAAGAGATTGAAGCTCTGGAACACGATGCCGACGTCGCGGCGCAGGGCATTGACATCGACGCCGGGCCCGGTGACGCGGTCGCCATGCAGGCGGATCTCGCCGCCCTCGATGGTCTCCAGCCCGTTGATGCAGCGCAACAGCGTCGACTTGCCGCAGCCGGACGGGCCGATCAGGCACACCACCTGGTGCTGGTCGACGCTCATGTCGAGACCTTTCAGCACCTCGATCTCGCCATAGCGCTTGACGACCTGATTGATCTCGATGAGGGCCATGGCTCTCCCCTCTCCTAGCCGGCGGCCCGCATGCGCCGCTGGTCGCGCGCGATCAGCCGGTCGACGAAACGGGTCTGGGGAATGGTGATCAGGACGAACAGGAAGGCGACGGTGGTGACCGACGACAGATTGAAATGGTTGCTGGCAATGATCTTGGCCTGGTTGAAGGCATCGATGGCGCCGATGACGTTCACAAGCGCTGTGTCCTTCTGCAGGGAGATGAAGTCGTTGAGCAGCGGCGGGATGATGCGCCTGACCGCCTGCGGCACCACCACGAAGCGCAAGGTCTGGCCGAAGCCGAGGCCGAGCGAGCGGGCGGCCGCCGTCTGGCTCCAGTGGATGCTCTCGATGCCGGAGCGATAGACCTCCGCGACATAAGCGCCATAGGTCATGGTGAGGGCCAGGATGGCGTACCATTCGGGCGCGAAGTCGCGGATCACCGGCAGACCGGTCAACGGCAGGCCGAAGCCGACGAGGTAGATGGTGATGATCGCCGGAAGCCCGCGAAAGACATCGGTGTAGGCGGTGGCGATGAGGCGGATCGGCCGGCCAGCGTCTCCCGGGATCAGCCGGGCGATGGCCACCAGGAGGCCCCAGACGAGCACCAGCACCTCGGCGATGCAGAAGATGTAGACGTTGGTCCAGAAGGCACGGATGACCAGGCCGAAGGAAGAAAAGATCAGCGGCAGAAAGATGAAGGTTTTGCCCACCGAGACATCGTTGGCGATGATGAACAGCCCGACGGCGAGCACCAGCACCACGGCGGCGGCGTAGCCCATGGTGATGAAGGCGAAATTGCGCGCGGCGGCGCTCTCGACCCGCGCCTCGACGATCTTGTTTTCCGAGACGGCGGCTTGCGCGCGCCGGGCGGCCGTGAAAGCACGATAGGCGGGAATGAACAGAAGCACCGCCAGGGCGCCGGCGATCCACAAGGCCCAGTGGATCACGGCACTCTCGACCTTGGCCTGATCCATCACCGTCTGGATGGCGGCGATGACGCGAAACGTTGCCGCGGTGACACCGAGAGCAATGGCAAGCGCGGCAAGCGCAAGTCCGGTGCCCGGTTTGGGCGGCACCGGGTTGCGCCAGAGATCGTCGCGCTCGGCACTTCGGCTTGTCAGGGCGGTGGTCATGGATGCGCCCTCGAGTTGGGGTTCACGATAAGGCAATCGGCAGTGCACCCCTGCCCCGAACGGCAGGGCGAGGGGTGCACCAGGTCAGTCGCCGCATCAGCGCTTGAAGTAGGGAACCTTGCCCGGATCGGAGCCCCAGGCGGCGGCCAGGTATTTGGCCGATAGGGCTTTCAGGGTGCCGTCCTTTTTCAGCGCGGTGATGATCTTGTCGAGCGCCTTCTCGTTGGCCGAGCCCTTGGGATAAAGCGCGCCATAGGTCTCGCCGGTGCGGTACTGGCCGATGACCTTGAAGAGGCCATGCGACTGACCGGCCTGAGCGAGCACGATGGAGGTGTCGGTCATCGCCGCATCGATCTGGCCCGCCTGCAAGGCGGTGAACATCGAGGAGGTGTCGGGGAACACCTTGACCGCCACCTTCGGCTTGAGCTTCTGGGTCACGAAGTCAGCGCCGGTCGTTGCCTGCTGCACGCCGATGCGCGCCTTCTTGACCAGCGATGAGGCGTTGAAGCTGGTGCCTTTCTTCACCATGATGCCGATGTCGGAGGAGAAATAGGGTACGGAAAAGTCTACCACCTTGGCCCGTTCGGCGGTGATCGAGATTTCCGACAGCGCCAGGTCGAAATCCTTGGTCTGGCCGGCAACCAGCGCATCCCAGGCCACGTTCTTGACCTTCACCTTGTCGAGGCCGGCGCGGTGGGCGATGTTGGCGGCCATGCAGTATTCATAGCCGTCCTTGATGGTGTCCGGGGTATCGCCGTTCCACCATCCCACGGCGGGCAAGTTCACTTCGACAGTCAACTGCCCGGCGATGGCCGGCTTGATCGGAATCGAGCCTTTCTTGCCGGTCAATTTGCAATTGCCGATCATGCCAGCGGCAGCCACCGGCCCCGGCAAGGCGAAGGCGACAAGCAGACCGACAAGCGCAAGTCGGCGGAGCGGTTCAAAACGCATATTCGTCACGGAAGTATCCTCCTGTTGTGGACGTGAGAAACCTCTTGAGATGTTCGGCAACAGGAGCGGCAGGCGGCGCCGGTTGCACAGGCGCGAGCGGGCCGTTTGTTGCCTGATGAGATTTCAGTGATTTGTGTTCTCCCTCCCGATCCGCGGACCTTGTGTCTGGCCGCTTGCATCCGGACGTTTGCGCGGGCTGCCGGCAGAGGTGGTGGGGAACACGCCCAATATCGACCGGGCCGACGCAGATCGGTGCAGATGCAATGCTCCCGGATCGGCTGGAAGCACCGGGACGGTAAATTGTCACCAATGACAACAGAAATCAACATACGTGCAGATCAGGGGACATATTGCCGCCCAGTCTGCCGTGGTGGACTCACGCCATGTGCCGGGATGGCCACGCCTTGCGGCAACTCCCGCTCAGCCGGCAGGCGCCGCGCCATAGTCCGCATCCGACACCGGCTCCATCCAGTTCACATGGGAGCCGTCGAGCGCTTCGTGCATGGCAAGGTGAACCATCGCCGTTGCGGGACCTGCGCCGTGCCAGTGCTTTTCGCCGGGTGCGATCCACACCGTATCGCCGGGCTTGATTTCCCGCACCGGCTCACCCAGCTTCTGCACCCGGCCGACGCCCGAGACCACGTAAAGTGTCTGGCCGAGCGGATGGGTGTGCCAGTTGGTGTGTGCGCCAGCCTCGAACGTCACCATCACGGCGCGTGCGCGAGCCGGCTCGGGCGTCTCGATGACCGGTTCCTGCCAGACGTTGCCGGTGAACCAGTCGGGATTGGCCTTGCGATTGGGCCTGGCGCCGGCGCGATAGATATCCATGTCGTCTCTCGTCCCTTCGATGTTGAAAAATTCAAAAGCCGCGCGCGGCGGCAGCGCGGCCATTCTAAGAACCCCAGTCCGGCCGGCAAGGGTGAACGGGGCTGGAACGGGCACGAACGCGGGCGGTTCGTGTAGTCTTGCCATAGGCGAGACAATTCAGCAATCGGACGGACGGATCGCGGACGTAGACGCGGCGGTCGCGTGCATCCATTGCTGCAGGGCGAGGACGGAATGTTCCGAATTGACCCCGCAGCGCGGATCCAGCACCAGCGGACCGGGCCGGTAGCCGCGGCTCATGAGGCCGCGCTGCACCGATTCGACCAGGCGGATGTCTTCCTCCACCGTGGTGGCCCGATCCTGGATGGCCAGCCTTCGGATGACGTCGGAATCGACGCCGCCCACCGTGTAAGAACCGCGCCAGACTGTCACCTCGTCCACACAGCGCGGGATGGCCGTCACCGTTCCCACCGCCATGCTGGCGAGATAGGCGAAGTTGCGCGCATGGGCATTGCTGATCCCTAAGCCGAGGACATGGTGAATGCCGACGGCACCTATGATGCGCTCAATGCCGCCAGCGATGCCTTTTGCGCCGCAGCCCTGACGGTTCTCGATCGGCACGGGGTTCCCGCCATCGCCGCCAATGTGGGCTCGCTGTGGCAGTTCCTGTTCATGGCAAAGCCGCCGCGCAACCAGGCCGACATGGCCGCCGGCGATACCGGTGCCATGCGCCGGCTCGACAGCGAGATGATGCGTCGCGGCCAGTACATGCTGCCCGGGGTGAGGCGCTTCGTCTCCTCAGTGCATGACCCCGCCGAGTTCGAGGAGACACTGCGGGCGCTCGATGAGAGCTGCCGGGCCATCACCTGAATGGTCCGGTCCGCGTGGCCACGGCCACCGGCGGCGTTTTCTTGTCTTGCACCAAATGCCCTCAACCTACCGTTGCGTCAGTCTGACCGTATGTAAACCAGGGCCACCGCCAAGATCGAAGCTCAGTTTCGCGATTGTTTTGAACGCCGACAGGCCTCCCAACACTTACTCCTGCGCGAAATCCGCGCCCTTTGCGTTCTGACGTCGCGTCCGAGTTTATGAGGATTGCTTGTTCTGGCCGGCTTGGATAAATTGTTGTCCTAAGGCAGGCGTCAGAGGCTTTTGGCGCAACGGGTTCGGGGCCGACGACGGCGTGCAACTGGCTGAGCGTTTTGATTTGGGGTCGCAAGCT